>ERZ1643246.2471-NODE-2471-length-17451-cov-8.911761_pt1 | contig 17451 bp, 15 predicted proteins | sample MGYA00579265_ERZ1643246 | MGnify/ENA primary metagenome ERZ1643246 (study PRJEB29033, sample SAMEA4952261) | chicken gut metagenome | biome: Broiler Chicken; feature: Gastrointestinal Tract; material: Caecum | place: Ireland | collected 2018 | study: Broiler...
CTTTAATCTTCCACATTCCGAAGCCGCGGATCCAATACATCCCGCAGGCCATCTCCAAGAACATTAAAGCCCAGCACCGCCAGAGCGATGGCAATCCCCGGAAATACTCCTACCCACCAGGCAATCTCAATCCAGGCTTTACCATTATTCAGCATAATTCCCCAGGAGGGGACATCCGGCTCCACACCGATACCAAGAAAACTCAAAGCGGCCTCTGACAAAATTGCAAAAGCCAGCGACAAAGTCACTTGTACCAGAATCGGTGAAAGGATATTGGGAAGAATGTGTCTCACAATAATCGTACTGTCTTTGACCCCGATGGATCTTGCAGCCTCCACATACAGAGAATCCTTCACTGAAAGCACAGCGCCTCTGGTGATTCTGGCAAAAATCGGTGTGTACACAATTCCAATCGCAATCATAATATTATTCAGACTCGGACCTAAGATCGACATAATCAAGAGAGCCAACAGCACTTCCGGAAATGCAAACATGATCTCCAAAATACGGGAAATCACACCGTCTGTCAGCTTTCCAAAATATCCGGCTGCCACTCCCAAAAATACTCCTGCCACAGTGGCAATGGTTACAGACACCAGAGAAACTCTCAGAGAAATCCTGGCTCCATAAAAAATTCTGGACAAAATATCTCTCCCCATATTATCTGTTCCTAACAGATGCGCCGCCGACGGCGGAGCCAGAGGCGCCGAGCTATCCATATAAAAAGGATCATAAGGTGCCAGAACCGGGGCAAAAATCGCCATCAGAAGAAATAACAGCAAAATAATGCTGCCTGTCACGGCTAGTTTATTATGAAAAAAACGATTCAAAAAATCCTTCACTGTACTACCTCCTAATAACGAATCTGCGGATTTACCACACAATACAGAAGATCCACAATCAGATTGATCAACACAAACATGGCAGAGATAAAAAGCACAGTTCCCTGCAGCACCAGATAATCCCGGTTGTTAATTGCCTGTAAAGCCAGCGAGCCTACTCCTGGAAGAGAAAAAATCTGTTCAATTACCACAGATCCCCCCAAAAGAGAGCCTGTTTGAAGTCCCAGAATCGTCAGAACATTGACCAATGTATTTTTAATCCCATGCTTAAAAATCAGTCCAACGCCAGACAGTCCTTTTGCCTTGGCCATTTTCATATACTCCTGTCCAATCACCTCAATCATAGCAGACCGGGAGGAACGCATTACCACGGCGCTAACCGCAACCCCAAGGGCAATGGCTGGCAGAATCATGCTTTTTAAATTTGCCAGAATTCCATCTCCCAAAGGCACAAAACCTCCGGAAGGAAACCATTTTAAAGTCAGAGAAAACAGTAAAATAAACATAGTTCCAAGCCAAAAATTAGGTATGGAAATTCCCAAAAGCCCTGTCACTGTCGCCACAGAATCCGGGGCCTTGTTTCTCTTGCACGCTGCCCAGTATCCCATAGGAATGCCGACAAGAACTGCCAAAAGAAGACTTAATACTGTCAATTCCAAAGTAACAGGCAGTCTGGACAGCAGAAGTACCGACACGGACTGATTGGAGACATAGGAAAATCCGAAATCTCCTGTCAGAATTCCCCCCAGCCATAAGAAATACTGATAGACAATCGGCTGATCAAGTCCATATCTCTCCCTAAGCGCCGCAGCTGCTTCATCGGTATACTGAGTTCCCAGAGTAACCGTCGCAAAATCTCCAGGAATCAACCTGACAGCCAGAAAAACTACAATTGAAATTCCCAGCAATACGGGAATGATACTTAAAATACGTTTGATAATATAACGAGCCATCTTTGCTCCTTTCTCAGCAAACTTCCTGTGAAACAGCCAGGGTGCCGCACAGATTATGCAGCACCCTGACTGTTCCGGCGGTTCTGTCCCGCCTAAGGACTTTTATCAAATCCTGAATTTATTCTTCAAAATAGACATCTTTCATGAAGATCGTTGCCGCAGTCGGATGTACCGTATATCCTTTCACATCGTCCCGCATTGCCACAGTGAAACTGTTCATATACAAGAATGCCATCGGTGCATCTTCCGCAATTAATTTCTGTGCTTCTTTGTAAATTTCTTTTCTCTGTGTCTCATCAAGGGTCACTCTTCCCTCTTCCAGAAGTGCATCCACTTCCGGATTGGAGTATTTCTGCTGGTTATAAGCTCCTCCTGTGGTAAACAAATCATACAGATACTCATCCACATCCACAAATCCTGACCATCCGCACACAGTCAGATCAAAATCTCCAGAATTCAGACCATCAAAGTAGACACCGGATTCCAGTGATGAAATCTCTGATTGAATTCCCACTTCCTCCAGCTGCTGTTTCACCATCTGGGCCGCGTCCACCTGGTACTGCCAGTCAGATCCCACGGTGATTTTCAGTGTAATGTCTCCTTCCTGATATCCAGCCTCTTCAAGAAGTGATTTTGCCTTTTCCACATCTCTGGAAGCATAAATTTCCTCTCCGCCGAAATACTCATGATTGGGTGGAACATCTGTCTCTGTCAGTACTGTTGCATTTCCCATCTTCACAGCTGTATTGATTGCTTCCCGGTCAATGGCATAGGCAACCGCCTGCCTCACCCGCACATCTTTCAGATATTCTGACTCGCAGTTCATTCCCACATACTCCCAGAATGTTCCAGGAATAGTCTCCAGAACCACACCATCTGCTCCATCAAGAACGGCTGTCTCCTGATCTACGGCATCAATAATCATATCAATCTCACCGTTTCGCAGAGCCGTTGCTCTGGCAGTCGCGTCCGTAATCGTGCGAAGCTGAAGGCCATCCACTTTTGGTTTTCCCTCTTCCCAATACTCAGAAAAAGCTTCCATATCCACACTGGATCCTTCATTCCACTCAATCAGACTGAAGGGCCCGCTTCCAGCATCCACATTTGAAAGATTTCCCTCATTTTCCTCTGCCACTTTCTGATCCACAATCGCATTCAATGGATTTGCCAGATACGTCAAAAACGGAGCATACTGAGAATCCAATGTGATTTCCACCGTATTCTCATCTGGAGTTTCAATCGCACTGATCTTTTCCAACTGGGAAGCTCTCGCACCAGAATCCTTAATTCTCTCCAATGAATACTTCACATCCGCACTGGTCATGGTGTTCCCGCTATGGAATTTCACACCATCGTGCAAATGCAGCGTATAGACCAGTCCATCATCTGAAATGTCATAAGATTCCACCAGAGACGGCTCTACCTCACCATAATTCTCTGTATAGGTGAAAAGCGTGTTATACAAATTCTCAATGGCAATTCCGGCTGCCCGGTCTGTCACAGTGTGAGGATCCAGTCCGCTTGGGTCTGACTGAATCGCAACTACCAATTCGTTTTCACCTTTGCCGGAGCTCTCATCGCTCTTTGTTGAAGCTGAATCTGTGGAACTGCTTCCGTACTCCGCCGGTTCGCTGGAACATCCTGCCAGAAACAATCCGGCAGACAATGCAACCGCTGTCAGTAACTTCCATTTTTTCATTCTCTCATCCTCTCCATTCCTCCGCTGCACCTGCGGAATTTTCTGGGACGGTGTGCCATATCTTCCGTCCCGAAGTTTCGCATATGAAAAAAGAAAGACGCCCCTTTTTGACGCCTCTCTGCGATACTAAAACGGATTTTATTTTTCGTCTATATTTTGTTTTATTACTTTAATTTTTAAAGTTTATAATCTTTTAAAATATATTTTTTATAGTCACAACAGTATACTACCAGATCACCGTATTTCTGTCAACAGAATTTTTAGAAAATAGACTGACAAAACAAATCTATTTGTGATATGATAGGGATGATCAAAGAAAACAAGGAACCTGAGATAACTATGGATAAATTAGATATTGAAATTTTAAAATTATTAAGCGGCAATGCCCGCATGTCTTTCAAACAGCTATCATCTGCAGTGGGAATTACTTCTCCGGCAGTAAAAAGCCGGATGGAAAAAATGGAGCGGGATGGGATCATCCGAGGGTACTCTCTGGATCTGGACACAAAATCTGCCGGTTATATGGTAACCGCCTTTATCAATATTGCTGTTGAGACTTCTTGTAAACAGGAATTTGACACCTTCATCCAGAACTGTCCCAATGTGGTGGAGTGCTATGGAATCACAGGAAATTATTTTGCCTTACTCAAGGTAATTTTCCGAAACACCATGGATCTGGATAATTTTCTTCATCAGATTCAGAAATATGGAGAAACCAGTACCAACATCGTACTGTCCACCTACAAACATACCCACACCTGTATCCCTGATTGACAAAAAAAGAGCTGACATACTGCCAATCACGCAGTAGTCAGCCTTTTTTATTTCCACTCATATTTTGTCAGATGTCCTTCTGTCTGCATGTGATCAAAATTATGCTGGCGCAGTGCCTCATATAAGACAATCGCCACAGAATTGCTCAGGTTCAAAGAACGAATGTTTCCGATCATGGGAATCCGGATTGCCGTTGCCTGGTTCTCCAGCAGAATTTCTTCCGGTATGCCGGCACTTTCTTTTCCAAACATAATATAACAGTCTTCCTCAAACTTCACATCTGTATATTTCTGAGGACCCTTCGTTGTCGCGTAATAAATCTTTGCCCCTGGATTCTTCTTAAGAAAATCCTCATAATCCAGATAAGTCGTCACATCCAGATCCTTCCAGTAATCCATCCCGGCCCTCTTGATTGCCTTTTCGTTCAGGCGAAAACCCAAGGGTTCAATCAGATGCAGCCTGGTTCCGGTTGCCACACAGGTTCTTCCTATATTGCCCGTGTTTGACGGAATTTCGGGTTCATGGAGTACAATATTTAATCTTGCCATATTCTTCACCTTCACTGATAAATTTTGTACAGCTCATCGCTCTGCGGCTTGTCCAGGTAACGCACTTCCCCGCCATTTCTGAGAATTCTGTCATTTCCATCCATGGCCTGGCCCACAACTGCTGCGGAAATTCCCGCTTCCTGCAGATGGCGCACCAGAATTTCCCCGTGTTCAGTGCCAATCAGCATCGAGCCGCTGGACATGAGAACATAAGGATTCAGTCCGAACTGCTCACACACCTCGATCGTCTCCTGACGAATGGGAATCTTCTTCAGATCAATCTCCAGCCCCACGCCAGAGCCTTCCGCCATCTCCCAGAGTGCTCCGAAAATACCGCCTTCCGTCACATCATGCATCACGCGGACTCCATGTTCCATGGCAATTTTACTCTCTGGTATCACAGACAGATATTGGTCAAATTCCTGAGCCGTCCGGACAAACGGATCGGAAAATACTTTCCGAAGCTCCTGCTCCTTTTCTTTTGCCACAATAGAAGTCCCTTCCAATCCGATCCACTTGGTCACAACCAGATCCTGCCCTGCCTCCAGTTTTTTCTCGAACAATGCATCTTGGCGCTTCATCTTTCCCACTCCGGTGACAGAAAGAACGGGCCTGTTCACCACATCTGTAACCTCTGTGTGCCCGCCGATCACTTCCATGTCCAGTTTTTCGCAGGTATTTTCCATATCTTCCATAATCTTCTGCAGTTCTTTTTCCTCTGTCCTGGGAGGAAGCATGGCTGTCACCATAACTGCCACAGGCTGGGCTCCTGCCGCCGCCAGATCATTTGCCGTGACATGAATACAGTGACTGCCAATGTCTTTGGACGTTCCAGTAATTGGATCCGCGGACATGACAAAAATCTCATCTTCTCCCAGCTGCAGAGCCGCACAGTCCCGTCCCACTCCAGGCCCGAAGAGGACTTCCTCCCTGCGGTGGGATATCTTTCTTATCACGGAGCGTACCAGAACCTGCTCCGGCAATTTTCCTATCTTCATCTCATTCTCCTACCAGACAATCATGGAAAGAAGCGTCGGCACCACCATAGCCAACACCAGAATTGCCACGATTATCGCTGTAAATATTTTTCTTTTCTTTGGATCAAACATTCCCATTCCAGACATTTTTCTCACCTCTCTCGCAGTCTCTAAGGCCATACCCTGACTTTCGTCATCTTCGCATTATGCGTTAAGGGATCCCGTCTCTCATAGTCAAACAGATAACCGCTCCCATCTTCTTCCACTTCCAGATGGGCTGTCTTCGGAACCTGATTGGCTTTTCGATATGCCCAGATCTCCCTCTCATACGGTTTCAGATCTCTGGCCCATTTCGGCCGATTCTTCATATTCTCCCTGAGATACAGGTCAAAAAGCATCTTTTTCTTCAAAATCCCGGAATCGCCACAGACAACTGACTCCATAAATTCCAGCAGAATCTCATAACGCCGGAGCCTGGAATGCGAAATCGTATCATAGCCTTTCTGTTCATAGAAATCACCAAGACTTTCATAAAAATCAAACGCATTCGCAAAATATTGTTCCAGCTCCGGAAGTGTATTGGTAAACTGTCCACTATTATAATACACTTCCACCATAGTTTCCACCTTTTTCAAGCGCAAAATGTCTCCATAGGCCAGCCACCTGGTGGAGAGGACTTCGTAAGGCTCCTTTGACTTATACACACAACCGTATTCTTTGGTTTTTTCACACATATAAGATCCCTTCAGAACTTTCAGGAAACCCAGTTGAAGCTGCTCCGGTCTCAGTTCATAGACATCCTCAAAAGATTTTCGAAAACTGTCAAGGTCCTCAAATGGAAGCCCTGCAATGAGATCCAGGTGCTGATGGATATTGCGCATATCCTGTATCCTTTTCACCGTCCGGGAAATTCTGTCGAAATCCACATGTCTTCGGATCTCCTGAAGTGTCTTCACATTGGTGGACTGCACACCAATCTCCAACTGTATCAGCCCCGGACGCATCTGCCTCATGAGATCCAGTTCTTCCTTTGTGAGAAGATCTGCCTCGATCTCAAAATGAAAATTGGTCACCCCATTGTCATGTTCCAGCAAATACCGCCAGATTTCCATGGCATGCTCATGTCGGCAATTAAAGGTGCGGTCCACGAATTTCACCTGGGGAACCCTGTGATCCAGGAAAAACTGAAGCTCTTTTTTTACCAGATCAAGAGAGCGGAATCTTAACTTCTTATCTATCGAAGACAAACAGTAACTGCAGGAAAAAGGACACCCCCGGCTGCTCTCATAGTAAATGATTCTGTGTTCGAAATCTGCCAGATCTTCATAGGCAAAGGGTACCTCATCCAGATTCATCACCGGGCGGTCCTGCGTAGACCAAATCTCACGCTGATGGTCACACCAGGTGATCCCTTGAATGTCCTCCAGACCATTGTCTGATCTTCCATCATAGAAAAGAACAAGTTCCTTGAACGTCTGCTCTCCTTCTCCTCTCATCACCCCCGCCACCCAGGGATTGTCTCCCAGAAACTGCTCCGCGTCATAAGATACCTCCGGTCCGCCCACCCAAATCGGCACCTCAGGGCAGATTTTTGAAAAATCCTCCATAAGATCTCTCACAAAAGATATATTCCAGATATAGCAGGAAAAGCACAGAAGATCTGGAGCATTCTGGTAAAGATCTCTGAGAATTTCATCTTTTGACTGATTAATGGTATATTCCCGCAAAAGAATTTCAGGGCCTGTGTTTCGCACACAGGCCCTGAGATTATATACTGCAAGATTAGAGTGAATATATTTGGCGTTGCACGCCGCCAGTAAAATTTTCATATTCTCTGACCTTTCTGTCTGTGTATCTTTCTTTATCATCTGTCTTTTTAGTATAACAGATCAGTCAGAAAAAACAACTGTACATCTTTTTTCCGCCGCGCAATTTTCTCAGAACAGAAGACTTCCCACCTGGTAGACCAATACCGATGCCACATACGCCAGTAAAAGCTGAAAACAAATGACAAACACCGTAAATTTGGTGGAATTGCTTTCTTTTTTCACGGTTCCGATTGTGGCCATACACGGTGTGTACAGCAGGCAGAAAATCATAAGCGCATAGGCATTTACCGGTCCGAATCCGAACTGCTCCAGAGCTGCCGCCATACTGCTCATTCCCACAGCGGAATTGACATTATTGACACCAAACAGGACGGAAAAACTGGACACAACCACTTCTTTTGCCGAGAGACCGGAGATCAGAGCCACCGCAATCTGCCACATGCCAAGTCCCGCCGGAGCCAGTATCGGTTCCAGCCAGTGTCCCAGCATCGCCCCGAAACTCTCTTTTACATCCGTCACCATTCCGCCGGCATTGAAGTTCAGAATGAACCAAATGATAATGGAAGCCACGAATATTGTGGTTCCCGCTTTTGTGAGATAGTCCTTCACTTTCTCCCACACGTAGATGGCAATTGTTCTGGCATTCGGCATCTTATACTCCGGAAGCTCTATCAGTAAAGTTCCGTCATTTTCTCCTCTGGAGATCTTGCTGGAAATCTTGGCAATCAAAATTGCCATTCCCATGCCAATCACATAGAGAGAAAATGCCACAAACATTGCCGCATGCGGAAAGAAGATGGAAGAAAACAGAACATAAATCGGAAGACGCGCGGAACAGGACATAAACGGCGTCAGCAAAATCGTCCTTTTTCTGTCTTTCTCGCTTTCCAGTGTACGGGAGGCCATGACTGCCGGAACTGTACATCCAAATCCCAGTACCATGGGCAGAAATGCCTTGCCGGACAAACCGACTTTTCCCATAATTCCGTCCATGACATAGGCAACCCTGGCCATATATCCGCTGTCTTCCAGAATTCCCAGGGCCAGGAACAGAATAAAAATGTTCGGCAAAAAGGTTAAGATTCCTCCCACACCTGAAATAATTCCATCGACAACCAGAGAAATCACCCAGTCAGAGGCGTGCAGGTCTGTCAGAAATACCGACATAAAGCTCAAAAGCCGATCCAGTCCAACCTCAAACACACCTTTTAACGCATCTCCGATTGTAAAAGTAAAGAAAAATACCAAAGCCATAATTCCCAGAAAAACCGGAACTCCCCAAACAGGATGTGTTAAAATCCGGTCTACTTTATCTGTCTTGTCTTCCTTGTTTCCCCGATAAAACAGGGTCTCCTCTATGACTTCTTCTATGTAATCGTATTTTTGATTGATAATCTCCTTCTCATAACTCCTGTCAGCAATCTTCTCCGCGCCTTCAAGCGGATACTGATGCATAGTCTGGGGATCTCTCTCCAGATATTTAATTGCTGTCCAGCGGCGGAAATTGAGATCCGGATACTGATTGGCTGTCAGTTCTTCCAACTGGCTGATCTTTTCTTCCAGCTGAGCGGAATACCGCACCACCGGTCCATGAACTTCCTCCTCGTAGTGATGTTTTACTGCGTGGAGCAGCACATTCAGTCCCCTTCTCTGTCTCGCTGAGACAGGCACCACAGGGATCTCCCCCAGAACTTCCGGGAGCCGGTGCATGTCAATCTCCATACCTCTCTCTTTTACAATGTCCATCATATTCAGTGCCAAAATCACTGGCTTTCCCAGTTCCAGCAGCTGCATCGTCAGATAAAGATTTCTCTCCAGCGAAGAGGCGTCCACCACATTGACAATGACATCAATATCATCTTCCATCACACAGTTTCTAGACACGGTCTCCTCAATGGAATAAGAAGTCAGACTGTAAATGCCTGGCAAATCCACCAGATTCATTTTCTGTCCTTTATAATTGGCAACTCCCGTCTTCTTCTCCACCGTCACTCCCGGCCAGTTCGCAACTTTCAGGTTTGCGCCGGTCAAAGCATTAAACAAGGTTGTCTTCCCACAGTTTGGATTTCCCACAAAGGCTACCTGTATTCTGTCGTCACTCATCGCTGCATTCCTCCACTTCAATTCCCCCTGCGATCTTTCTTCCCATTGCCCAGCGTGTTCCACGAACTTTGATAATCGTAGAGCCGTTTTTCTTGTGATTCAAAATCTCCAGTTTGGTTCCTTCCAGAATTCCAAGAGCTTCCAGCCTTCGCTGAACACTCTCACGTTCTCTGACTTGCACGACTCGGTAAAAATTTCCTTTTTGTCCTTCCAACAATGTCATCTTCTTAATCTTTTCCTTTCGTGTTCCTAAAGCACAATTATCCATGTAGTCACAACAAACTGTAATTATTATAAGAAAGCCGTAGAAAATTGTCAACGTTAAGTATTGTCTTCCTATCTGCCGAAATCTGGTTCCAAAAAAAGCAAAAAAATCCTCCTGGCAGTTCGGATTCTTCTCTCATCTGCCGGGAGGATTCTTCATATCTATCTCAACACAGAAATATTTATTCTTCAGCCTTCCAGAGGATATTTATCGGTCAGTTCTTTTACAATTTCTTTCGCTTTGGACGCATTGTCCTTACTCTCGATCATAAGCGCAATAGCCTGCGCAATCCGGTCCATGTCTTCCTCATTCATTCCTCTTGATGTCACTGCCGCTGTTCCCAGACGCACACCGCTTGTCACAAAGGGAGACTGAGGATCGTTTGGAATCGCGTTTTTGTTGCAGGTAATATTCACCTCATCCAAAAGGTTCTCCAGCTCTTTTCCGGTAATTCCCTTGTCTACCAGATCCACCAGCATCAGATGGTTATCGGTTCCGCCGGACACCAGCTTCACACCTCTGCTCATCAATCCCTGGCTCAATGCTTTGGCATTTTTCACCACATTTTCCGCATAAGTCTTAAACTCTGGCTCCAAAGCTTCCTTCAGGCACACCGCCTTCGCCGCAATCACATGCATCAGAGGGCCGCCCTGGATTCCAGGGAAAACTGCCTTGTTAAAATTGAATTTCTTCGCAGTCTCAGCGTCGCTGAGTATCATACCGCCTCTCGGGCCGCGAAGAGTCTTGTGTGTTGTGGTAGTCACCACGTCGGCATATGGAATGGGGCTTGGATGCTGTCCGCCCGCAACTAGACCGGCAATGTGTGCCATATCCACCATAAGGTAAGCACCTACCTCGTCTGCGATCTCGCGGAACTTTTTAAAATCAATCACACGTGCATAGGCACTGGCGCCTGCGACAATCAGCTTCGGCCTGCACTCTTTCGCGATCTTGAGTACCTGATCATAGTCAATGTATCCGTCATCGTTCACTCCGTAGCTGACTGCGTGAAAATAGGAACCAGACATATTCGCAGGACTTCCGTGAGTCAGATGTCCTCCATGGGCAAGATTCATACCCAAAATGGTATCACCTGGTTTCAGCATTGCATAAAAAACAGCCATATTCGCCTGTGCGCCGGAATGCGGCTGTACATTAACATATTCACAGCCAAACAGCTTCTTCGCACGCTCAATCGCCAGACTTTCCACACCGTCCACGCACTCGCATCCGCCATAATATCTTTTTCCCGGATATCCTTCCGCGTACTTGTTGGTCAGCGTGCTGCCCATAGCGGCCATAACAGCCTTGCTCACCCAGTTCTCCGATGCAATCAACTCAATATGAGAATTCTGTCTCGCTGTCTCTGATTCGATCAGACCTGCAATCTCCGGATCTACCTTCCGAACTTCCTCTATTGAATACATGTCCTATTATCTCCTTTTCCATTTGTAATAATACTTTTCCTATTATATCCACAAAAAAGCTGAATGTCAATGCTATAAAGACATTATTCCGTCATAGAAAAACATGCTTTTCGAGAAAATCCATCTTTTTTGAATATTTTTACTTTTTATCAAAATAAAGTCTTGATATTCTCCTCAAAGTATGGTAGTATACTGGATGTGGCAAGGTTGCCATGTTTGCCTAGTTAGCTCAGTTGGTAGAGCAGAGGACTGAAAATCCTCGTGTCTCTGGTTCGATTCCGGAACTAGGCACGATACAGGGAGACTGCACCGCAGTCTCTTTTGTATTTTCCGCATCAAAAACCCACAACATTGTTGTGGGCTTATTTTTTATCAGACGAGGGAAGACTCTCTCGCGAGTCTTGAATCTACAGAAAAAGAAAGGATGAGAACTTATGAGCGATTACAGAATCGAGACGAAATGTCTGCATTCCGGCTGGGTTCCAAAGAAGGGTGAGCCCCGTATGCTCCCGATTATTCAGAGCACAACTTTTAAATATGACACAACCGAAGAAATGGGTCGTCTTTTTGACCTGAAAGATGAAGGATATTTCTACACCCGTGTTCAAAATCCGACCAACGACATGGTAGCTGCTAAAATCGCCGACCTGGAAGGTGGTGTGGCCGCTCTTTTGACTTCTTCCGGCCAGGCTGCCAATTTCTACGCTGCCCTGAATCTGTGCGAAGCCGGGGACCATCTAATCTCCACTTCCACAATCTACGGCGGTACTTTCAATCTTTTTGCAGTGACATTCAAAAAAATGGGAATCGACTGCACATTCGTAGACCCGGATGCCAGTGAGGAGGAAATCGCAAAAGAATTCCGTCCGAATACCAAATTTGTGTTCGGCGAAACCATTGCCAACCCAGCTCTGACCATCCTGGACATTGAAAAATTCGCGAAACTGGCCCACGACCACCATGTACCTCTGATCGTGGACAATACTTTTGCGACCCCGGTCAACTGTCAGCCCATTCAGTGGGGAGCCGATATCGTAACCCATTCCACCACAAAATACATGGACGGACATGCTGCCCAGGTCGGAGGCGTCATCGTGGACAGCGGAAACTTCGACTGGGATGCCAATGCCGACAAATTCCCCGGTCTGACCACTCCAGATGAATCCTACCATGGATTGATCTACACGAAGAGCTTCGGAAAGAAAGCCTACATCACCAAGGCAACCGTGACTCTGATGCGTGATCTGGGATCCATTCCTGCCCCGATGAATTCTTTCATTCTGAATTTGGGACTGGAATCCATGCCTCTGCGTGTGGAGCGCCATTGCTACAATGCTCAGAAAGTAGCAGAATATCTGATCGCTCATGAAAAAGTGTCCGGCGTCAACTATGCCGGCCTTCCCCAGGATAAATATTATGAACGTGCGAAAAAATACATGCCAAAAGGCACCTGCGGTGTTATCTCCTTCGAGTTGAAGGGCGGACGTGAGGCAGCGGTGCGTTTCATGGACAGCCTGAAGCTTGCCACCATCGCAACTCATGTGGCTGACGCCAAAACCTGTGTGCTTCATCCGGCCAGCCATACCCATCGTCAGATGAATGACGAACAGTTGAAGGAAGCCGGTGTATCTCCGGGAATGATCCGCTTCTCCGTGGGAATCGAAAATATCGATGACATCCTCGCAGATCTGGAACAGGCATTGGAGAAAGCCTGACTTTTCAAGATGAAATTCATAAAAAATGCGTTCTCGGGACTTTGATGTCCTTGAGAACGCATTTTTTTATGAAAAATTCTCTTTCTTATTCCTGAATCACATATACATCCGTGTAATATACTCCCAGATCCTCTGCTTCCTGATGCCCTGCCACATAGATATCGATACAGTTATCCACGATGGCTCCTCCGCAGTCTTCGGCCACATAGACCTGTCCATTGATCACAACCTTCGAGCCATAAGGAATCTGACTTGGATTCACAGCAATTGTCCGATTTGTTGTAGCAATTACCCCTGTGGACGTAATTCCATTCGCCCAGGGTCCGCAGCACAGACTGCACTGACAGTAATGGGTAATCCGGAAAGTTCCCATTGGTATCAGCTTTGCGTCTGCAGACACAGGGATCGCCTCGCCGATCTGCACATTTCCAACTCCATCCGCCGTAGCAGTCACCCCTGTCACTGCCTCCGCAAACAAACCATCTCCTGAACTCTCATGAATGGTTCCTTCTTCCTGCGGTTCCTCCGAATCGCTCTCCTCTGTCTCAATATCCAGATATACATTTGGCACAAATCCGGTCACTGTACTTCCGTCAATCTCCTCATATGTGACTTTACTCCATTCACCATTACAGTCTCCAATGCGGCTGACCACATCTTCTTCCAGAAGCTCTCCGATCTGCTGTCCATCCTTCATTCCCGGATAATCCCGGACAATACAGTCTTCTGTCACTTTCACTTCTTCCTCTTTCACATTGGTAATCTGAGAATTCTCATCCAACGAGGTGTTAACCATATATCCCGTGGAACTCTCTCCACTTTTTGTCTTAAATTTTACCTTACTCCACCCATTCTCACAGATTCCCACACGGTTCACTTTTGTTCCGAGAGAAATGGTCTTCAGACATTTTGATCCTTCCTGAGGAGCTTTGCAGATCTGGGCAGTTTTGGAGGATACATAGACCACATCTTTATGATCAATCATCTTCGTTCCTTCCACAGAACCATCTTTGATTTCTTCTGTCGTATACTCTTTTCCATCCTGCTTATATGCATTTGTCAGGCTTTCATAATCTGCCACAGATGCCTGGGCAATTGAAGCGGTCAAAACGGTGGCAGTCAAAATCAGACTTCCCATCCACAACTTTTTCTTCATACTTATATGCCTCTACTTTCCTTTCTGCTGTATATTCCCCTCAAAGTTCTCCTGCATAAAGTGTTTTCTAAACGTTTTTTGTCACGTCACTCATTATAGCATAAAAAAAAGAAACAGGCAATCCCATCCCAGACTGCCTGTCCTCCCATTGTAACCTTTATTTACACAGTTCTCCCACAACCTGATTGATCAGCTTGCCGTCTGCCTTCCCTTTCAGATCTCCCATCACAGCTTTCATAATCTGTCCTTTATTTTTGGTAGCCAGAACCTCTGAGAATTTCTCAGTAATATAAGCTTTGATTTCTCCGGCATCCATCTGAACCGGGGCATATTCCTTAATCACATCATAACGGAACTGGTACTCAGCTCTCAAATCCTCTCTCTGCTCCGGACAGGTATCAATCTGTTCTTTCACTGTCTTTAACTCTTTTAAGATTACACGATCCACTAATTCCGAAGAGATATCGTCACGGCAGCCCTCATCAATGGCTACCTTTTTTACTGCAGAAATTACAGAGGAAATAGCTTCTTTTCTTGGTTTATCCTTTGCTTTCATCGCTGCAACCATATCTTTTCTTAAAGTCTCTAACTCCATGGTTCATTCCTCCTGATCATTTTTCTCTTATTATAATACCTTTCCCCTCAAAAACAAAGTCCGAATTTTTATTTCAATTTTTTAAAAAATACTATTGACAAACCAACCACAATACGATAGAATAGTCTTCGTCGCAAGGGAAAAGACAAAAAAGCGACAGACAATTGAAGATGCGGGTGTAGTTCAATGGTAGAACACTAGCCTTCCAAGCTAGATACGTGGGTTCGATTCCCATCACCCGCTTGTGCGATAGTGGCGTAGTTGGTAACGCGCGACCTTGCCAAGGTCGAGACCGCGGGTTCGAGCCCCGTCTATCGCTCTGAAAAAACCTTCCTTATTATAATAGGAAGGTTTTTTTACGTAAACATAAAGATACACAGAAATTTCAAAAAAATTATATCGGCAGTGCGGTCTGCGCAGACCGCACTGCCCTCAGAAAATTGATATCCCGCCGATCATGGGCAACCGGATCTAATTGTCCCAATCCCACACTTTTTTCATCTCTTCCTTGGGACGTTTAATCACCAGTTCCGGACTCTTGGCACTCACTCTGGTATTGGCCGGGATTGATTCCGTGATAAAAGTATTTCCACCAATGGTGCTGTTCTCTCCGATCACAGTCTCCCCGCCCAGAACAGAGGAATTGGAATAAATTGTGACATGATCTTCAATCGTAGGGTGTCTTTTCACACCAGAGAGCTGATGTCCGCTTCTCGTGGAAAGGGCTCCCAAAGTTACTCCCTGATACAATTTCACATAATTTCCAATATTTGTCGTCTCGCCGATTACCACACCCGTTCCATGGTCAATGAAAAAATATTCTCCGATGGTAGCTCCGGGATTAATGTCAATTCCCGTCTTACCGTGGGCATATTCCGTCATAATCCGCGGTATATAAGGAACATTTTCCACATACAGTTCATGAGCGATGCGATATACATAGATTGCAAAAAGTCCCGGATAGCAGAAGATAATCTCTTCCTTACTCTTGGCCGCAGGGTCTCCGTCAAAACCAGCCTGTACATCCGTCAATAAAGTCTTCTGTACCGAGGGAAGCCTCTCAAAGAACACCCCACAGATCTCTTCTGCCCGTTCCCTCACAGTTGCCTCTTCCTCTTCTCCCTGGTATCTCAGGGCAATTTCCACCTGTTCTTTTAACTTGTCATAAAGTTCATTCAGCCAAAAACCCACGTGATAGTCCGGCTGTACCCTTGCCATACTGTCATCCCCGAAATATCCCGGAAACACCACCTGCTCCAGTTCTTGAATAATCTCAATGATGACATCCCTGTCCGGCAGGCAGCGTCTGAAATCTGAGCCGCATCCGCAAGTTCCTGATTTTCCCAGGAAAAGCGCCTCCTTCTCATACACTTCTGTAATTTCTGAAACAGCCTGTAAAATTACCTCTTTCTTCTTCTGACTCATAATATTTCCTCTCTATTCCTGAAATAATGCTGTGGAGTAATACCGGTCTCCGGAGTCCGGCAAAATCACCACTATTGTTTTTCCTGCATTTTCCTCTTTTACTGCCAGGCGAAGAGCTGCGCAAAGAGCTGCCCCGGAAGAAATTCCCACAAGAATTCCTTCTTTTTTCGCCATTTTCTTGCTGGTTCTGATGGCATCTTCTGTTTTGACCGTGGATATCTCGTCATAAATACTCTGATCCAACAGATCCGGAATAAAATTCGCGCCGATTCCCTGAATTCCATGGGGCCCTGCGTGTCCCTTAGACAACAGCGGAGATTCCTCCGGCTCCACAGCCACAACCCGAATCGCAGGATTTTTTTCTTTCAAAAAAGTTCCTGTTCCTGTCAAAGTTCCCCCCGTTCCCACAGAGGCCACAAAAATATCCACCTTTCCCTGTGTGTCTTCCCAGATCTCAGGACCTGTCGTCTCCCGATGCGCTCTCGCATTGGCCGGGTTTTCAAACTGGCCCGGGATAAAACTGCCTGGAATCTCCCTGGACAGCTCTTCCGCTTTCTCTACCGCTCCCTGCATACCTTTCTTTCCATCCGTCAGAACGATCTCTGCCCCATATGCCTTTAAGATATTAATCCGCTCCTGACTCATGGTATCAGGCATTGTCAGAATCATACGGTACCCAAGTACCGCAGCCAGGGATGCCAGCCCAATCCCCGTATTACCGGAAGTCGGCTCAATGATAACCGCTCCCTCTTTCAAAAGTCCCTTATCCTGGGCATCCTGAATCATATATTTGGCCGCCCGATCCTTGGTACTCCCCGCAGGATTCAGATATTCTAATTTTACAAGAACTCTTGCCTTTAATTTCTCTTCACGCTCTATCCGGCATATCTCCATGAGCGGAGTATTGCCGATAAACTCTGTCACATTGTTATATATTTTCGACATTTCAGTACCTCCTGCTGTGAATCTTTTCTATAGCATAACATATTTTCTGACTTCATGCTTTCCTTTTTGCAAAAATCAAAGAAAGAATTGACAGGCTCTCCTCCTTTCGCTATAGTAAAGTATAGAAGAATTCAGGCAACTACAGGGTAGTGTCAAATGAGTTATGAAAAAATGGAGCCTAAGAAATAGGCTCAAATT
>ERZ1643246.2472-NODE-2472-length-17443-cov-5.531343_pt1 | contig 17443 bp, 13 predicted proteins | sample MGYA00579265_ERZ1643246 | MGnify/ENA primary metagenome ERZ1643246 (study PRJEB29033, sample SAMEA4952261) | chicken gut metagenome | biome: Broiler Chicken; feature: Gastrointestinal Tract; material: Caecum | place: Ireland | collected 2018 | study: Broiler...
GGGAAAATTTATTTCTATATATAGATATACCGTGTGATAGGCATGGTAAAATCTGTTATAAAAGGAGTTATTGTTATGGCAAAAATTGTATTCAGCGATTTGCCTATGAAGAAAGAATTGCATTCGTTTTGTTATGTAGCAGAGGGAAATCGGAACATTCAATATGACGGAAAAGTCGTTTTTCCCGTCAATGCCATTCTAGCAAAAATACTTACGAAAAACGAAAAAGTAAAGGTTGTCATCTTATCAAAGGAAGATCGTGAAGGGAACAGTGCAGTCAATTTGCAGAAATTTAAGGAAGAACTTGACGTTATCAATAAAGATATCGGGGCCAAAATCGAATACAAAAATATTGTGACTCCGTTTGTAGAAACGCGCGATATTCATGAAGGACTTTTACGTTCCGTTATCGGGGAACTGGAGGAAGGCGCGGAAATCATCGGCGATATTACCTATGGGCCGAAGACATTGCCGATCGTGTTATTTATTGCGATGCGTTTTGCCGAAAAGTTTTTCAAATGCAGGATAGAGTCTATCGTCTACGGAAAAGTCAATTTTGTCGACGACGGTAGCGGTACGGGGAAAACAAAACCGGTGGATCCTGTTTTATATGACCTTTCTCCGCTGTACTATCTCAATTCCGTGACCGACGCGCTCGATTGCAAAACGCCGGAGGAATCCATACGCGCCCTTGACCTTTTATTAAAAATGTAGGGGCGCGGTATGGATTATACGAGAGAAGAATATGTAAATTTAATCAATCATTCGCCGCTGTTCCGTATAGACCGCGAAACCGAGCCGGCTTTGTATGAAACGGAAAAACTCAGATTTTTGACTTATTTGGCGGACTATTTCAGAAAGTTTATCTACTCGGAGGAGAGCTTCAGCCAAATCGGCTTGGAGTTTGTTCTTGCCGCGCAGGACAGTTTAAGGGGGTTCGATCCCGAAAAATCTGCCGATCCGTCAAACCCGAACTTTATTCATTATTTTTCGCGTGTATTGAAGGAGCGCGTCAAAAAGAGTTTCGCGAAGAGAAAGGCGGAAGATAAGAGAGGAGGGATCGTCATTCCGCTGGAGCGGCTCGTTATCAAAGTTAACAACTATCTGTCAAAAAAAGGGCAAGATGCATATTCGGAAGAAAGCGTGCGCGCTATAGCAAAATTCGCGAAGTGTACAACGCAGAAAGTGCGCGAGTGCTTCAAAATCCTTGCGGATACCAATACGCTTTCAGATACGGCAGGAGATGATGCCGAGCAAGAGAGTATCTTCGATTTTATCGATTCCGGCATTTATACGGATGAAGGATTGCTTACCGAAGAAAGCTGCGGCGAATTGTTCGGAAAGATTGAAAAAGTATACAACGGTCTGCAAAACAGGGAAACACAGCGCAAACTTTTTTCCATGTGGATAACGGCATATCTCGTTGAAATTTTTGCAAACGAAAGCGAGGAAATGCGGCAAAAACTTTCCGCAAAGGTATATTTCAGCAAAGAGGTAGCGGCGTATTATCTGGCGGAAAAGTGTGCGCCGAATAAAAGTAAAATTGCCGAAATGTGCGGTGTTCTGCCAGAGAGCGCCAGCCGAACATTTCGTTTGTTTGAGGAAAAGATAAAAAATTTTTAAAAAAATGAATGTAAATTGAAAGGGAATCCTAAAAAGGTTCATAACTATCGACAGGCCATAAGAATAGGGCTACAAAGAATATATAATATTCGCTCAATAAGGGAGGTAATTAAAATGGGACTTAATAGTTACGTAGCGAGAGAGCCAAGAGCTCTTCCGATTTTCATACTTGCGGATACTTCCGGAAGTATGCATGGCGAAAAGATCAATGAACTCAATTTGGCACTACGTGAAATGCTAACGGCATTGAACAATACAGATGATATAAGAGGTAAATTTCAGCTTTGTATAATTGGGTTCGGGGGAGATGTTTATGTTGTTCAGCCTTTGGCAGATATTGACGGTTTGTTACTGCCCGAATTGAACGCCTCAGGAAACACTCCGATGGGGCAGGCTTTTGATGTTGTTCGAGAAATGATCGAGGATAAGAGCATCGTTTCTTCCAGAGCATATGCCCCGACCATTGTTTTGATTAGTGATGGTAAGCCCACTGACTGTCCTGAAGAAATTTATTGCAGTAAAGAATATTCCAAATGGGAGTCCTTAAATAAACTTCATTCAGCAGAACGGTCATCTAAAAGTCAAAGGCTGGCACTTGGTATTGGTGCAGATGCTGATTTTGAGATGTTGAAAAAATTCATCAATAATGATGAGATTCCCGTTATCAAAGCGAATGATGCAAGAGGAATTGCGAAATTCTTCAAGTGGGTAACGATGTCAACAGTTGCCAGAATGAATAGCGTAAATCCTAACGAGACCTCGACTGTAGCGCCTATATTCGATATGTCTGAAGAGGATATTGTAATATGACTTCTCGTGAAGAACACGCTCACGGATTTACACTTATAACAGTCTCGGATATAGGTTTTAATCACCGGGCTTTGCTTATGCCAAATCAAGATTCCGCGGATTTCATTATTGATGGAGAGGATTTTGTTTTGGCTGTGTCGGATGGTGTAGGGTCGTGTTCAAAAGCTGATCTTGGGTCAAAAGCCGCTGTTGCATCGTGTATTCACGTTTTCGCCTTGATTAAAAATAGAATAGTTGAATTTGAGAGTGGAAGCGTTGTAGATGCCCTTATTCAGGAGTGGCGTATTTCTTTGGGATACGAAAATCTTGATGATTGTTGCGCTACGCTAAAGGCCATTTTCAAAATCGGACAAGTAATGAAAGCCGTGTCCATAGGGGATGGCTTCATTGCAATCTCTTCCGATGGAGTCAATCTTTTATCGCCGACTGAAGAAATGGATTTTTCCAATGGAACTAATTGTCTTTGGTCAAAAATAAAATCGTGTGATTTCTGGATAAATGATTTTAACCTTGACGTTCACAAACCTTATGCTGTGTTTTGTTGCACAGATGGCGTTGCAAACGGAATTTTGGCTGGCCATGAGCTGAATCTTGTAAGAGAAATTGAAAAAAATACAAGCGCACATATGCTTAAAAAGGAGTTGGAAGCGCTATTAGAAGAAATAGCTGACTACTGCTTTGATGACAAGACTGTAGGGGTGGTTAAATATGAGTAATCGAATGGAAGACTTAACAGGGGTTGCGCTTGTTGCTGAGAGCGGAAGAAAATACAAGTTAATTAAGCAAGTCGGAAGCGGTGCGCAAGGCGTTGTTTACGAGGAAAGCGGAAACAAATATATGGTAAAATTATACTACCCTTCAGGTAGTGAGAGCATTGACACAGATGTTCTTGATAGACTTCGGTTTATTAAGGATTTATCCATGCCTAAAAATTTTGTTTCTGTTATGGATCTGATTACTCATCCCTATGTTGGATATGTAATGGAGAAAGTAACTGAGCATAAACCGCTGAATTCATACCTGATTCCGGACAGAAATGTGCCCTTCCCCGAATGGTATAATCAAGGACTTGGCCTTTACGAAAGAATATTCGTCGGATATATCATCGCTAAAGCCTTTGGAGAACTGGAGAAGGGCAACCTTTCATATTGCGACATTTCCGGTAGCAATATTTTGATAAAGATTGCAAAAGGTGCTTCCGTAAAAATGATAGATGTTGACAATATCTATATTGCGGGAAAAGGAAGATCAGCCATCCTTGGGACTCCGAGGTACATAGCACCGGAAGTCATAAGCCGACAGAAAAACCCGGATGTATTATCTGACAATTACTCTTTAGCCGTTATTCTTTTTGAACTCCTAAGAGTAGGGCATCCATACATTAGCGATGAAGTAATGGATGGCACGCCTGAAGATGAAGAATCCGCACTTGCTGGCAATGCAGAATATGTAACCGATGAAAACTCCACCAATATGCTTCCGGCAGATATTGTCTTTACCGATAAATTGAAAGAATTGTTCAGAAGATGCTTTGAAGATGGGAAGTATAATAGGCTCTGCAGACCTTCTGCAACGGAGTTTGAACAGGCTTTGCTTGAGGCAAGCAATAAAGTAATAAAATGCCCTTCATGCGGAGCTTGGCACTATCCGCGAAAGAATGGAAAATCCTATCAAAATTGCCCATGGTGCGATTCGCCTTCAAAGCCGAAAGCAATGCTCAACTTTTACGATATTCTTCTTGATGGTTCCGATTATCAATCAGGCAAAGTGTTAGCCTCCAAAGCTGGCAGAAAACTTGTTAATTCTTATGTCTTGAAAGAATTGAGAAAGAATTTTGTGAAGGGCTTATACATTTTTAGATTTGATGATCCTGGCAAAGAAAGAGGAATTGCTGATAATTATATTACAATTGCTCATAACGAGAAGGGCTATCACGTATATAATGAGTTTGGCAAAGAAGGTATTGTGGTTAAGCCGTATGGTACAAATCAGCATATCAGAGTAGAAAAAAGCAAAGCGTTTCAATTACATAGTGGAGACGAAATATATTTTGAAATAAATACTAACAAGGCAATTGGTATAGAGTGCGGCGGTAAAAAGTATTCATTTATTCGTATGGCACGATTCATGGAGGAAAAAGAATGAAGATTTCTGATATCTATACGGCAAAAGGGTTGAAATTCAAACTGATATATCTTGATGCTTCCGCCAAATTTTCCGTAGGTGCGCTTTTAAGCATTGAATCAACTCACAGCGAAAATGAATTCCTTGTAAAACAATATGGGAGCAAAAGCAATTCAGGCGAGCAGAAGTCTGTTATTTGTAAAGCTGATAAAGCGGCAGCCGACTATTTGGCGGATTTGTTTGAAACCGAAAAGGTCGATTCATTCAGGTGCATTTTTTCAATAGACGGAATATATGAATCATCTTTGGAGATACAGGCATATACCTTCAAATCCGTAGTGGAATATAAAACACCTATATTTATACAAATATCGGATAAACTTTTAGAAAAAACCACCCCGGAAAAATTGTATCAAGAATATGTTTGGACGGAACTCGGAGAGCCGGCTTTGTTTTGCTTAAATTATAAGAATCGAAAAAAACAGGCGGCAGATCTTAGATTTCTCTCGGGGAAAAGATTCCTTATGTCAAATAACACGCCCCGAGGGATTGTTGCAATAACTGAAAGTTATTTAAAAGATAGATATACCGTTCCTGTTGATATTTATATCGCACCGGAAATTAAATTTATTCCCGAAACGGAAGTACCTCATGTTAATAATAGTCTTGCAGAGGATCTTGATAAGGTTTCGAATCCTGCTTCTTATTTTGCAAGATGGGAAGCCTATAATGAATTAAGCAAGAAACTTTTGGAACAGGAAAGTAAGGAGTTTGGTAAGCTGCACTATTCTTCTTTCACATTAAAATCAGATTTGAACGGAACTCAATTTGAGTTTGTAACGGACGAAGAATTGGATGATTCTTTCAAAGGAAGAGAACTTGGAGCAACTCCGACGGCGAACACGAATGGAGAGGAAGAATCTCATGCGAGACCTGTTTCTGTTGGATCAATAAAACGTATTTCGCGGAATACACTAACTACATATCTGGAAACGACGGATGGGTTTGATTCCATTCCGGAGACCGGAGATTTATCTTTGTATGTCGCCGGTGACAAGATGATCATGAAGCGGCGCGATGCTGCTAGAGATAGAATGATCAAGCATCAATCTCCTATAAAGTCTATCGTTGCATTGATCGAGGCTGGTGCTTCTGAATATGAGCTTTCAAGTGACTGGGGTAGTAGTAAGCCTGTTACAGAGGAATTAAAACGCAATTTCAAAAAAGCTTCCAACTTAAACCCAGAGCAAATGGAAGCATTAAATATTGCTATCAACACTCCCGATATCGCACTTATTCAGGGGCCTCCGGGGACAGGTAAGACCACAGTTATTAAAGCTATTTGCGAGCGTTTTAGGGAAATTTTTGAAGCGGAAGAGCGAAAACTTCAAAAAGATAACCCAGAACACGCACTTCGCAGCCCTAAGATACTAATATTAAGTTTTCAAAATGAAGCTGTTGATAATGCTATTTCTACTCCGCTTCCCGGTGACATTCCGGCTTATCGTAAAACCGCTAAAAGAGCTAAAGATAGCACAAAAGAGCAGTATCAAAAGGCTTTGGATAATTGGTATAATGGTGTAAGCAGATCAATCAGAGAACAGATTGAGGATAAGGCGGCAATAGGATTTGTAGAAAATAAAAAGAAACTCAGTGATGAGTACCTTTCTTATAAGAATTCCGGAGAAACACTTGAGCTTGCCTCAGAACTGATAAAACACTATTTGGCATTCACGGAGATTACGTATCCTCAGAAACTTGTTGATGCAGCCTATGCGGTAATTAGAGCCGCCGATACCGGCGAAGATTTCGAAGATCTTCACGACCCGGTTGTTGCAAAACTTGAATCTCAAAGAACTGATAAGGAATCGTTTGATGATGACGGCCGAATCAATGCCAAAAGATTACTTGCACATTTAAGAGTCAGAGATGATTTGAAAATTGATGAAAGTGACATTGAAAATATCGAAAAAGGATGTGAGCCGGACATATCGGATGAAGACTTTAATGCATATGCTTTAACAGTTATAAAACTAAAGAAGAGGCTGTGCAAGGCAAAAGCGAACATCAATACTAAGGATAAAGGTGTTGTAAACGAATGCTTGTTGGCGCTTCAGGAGTGTTTTACAAACCAGTATATGCGGACACTCTTTGATATAGAAAGCAAAAAGTCTCTTATTCTCAGTGAGTTTCTGTCCAGACTGGAACAAGAGTATGAGACTGTAGTCAAAAAGTATTCGATGACCACTGCGGCAACCTGTCAGACAAGCCTAGACTTAAAGGATAAATTTCAAGTATTTGATCTTGTAGTGATTGATGAGGCCGCAAGAGCTAATCCGCTGGATCTTTTTATCCCTATGTCTATGGGTAAGAAAATCGTTCTCGTAGGCGATCATAAGCAGCTTCCTCATATGCTGGAGCCGGATGTTCTTAAGTTGATAACGGACGATCCAAAATTCAAGGATTTGCCGGAACTTGAAAAGAGCTTATTTGAAAGACTGTTTGAAATGTTCAGCAAAGGGCAAAAAACAAAAGCAGTTCTTTTGACTCATCAATTCCGTATGCATCCGGAAATATGTAAGTTTGTTAGTGAGGCATTCTATGATGGTCAGCTAAAAACATCTGAAAAGATTACACCTGAACTTCGAGCTAGCCCTGTCGCAATAAACGAAGGAAAGCCGTTGACTTTTGTAAACATACCTATTGCAAAAGGGGCTGAAACTCCCGGCGTTTCTAAGAGCCGTAAAGCTGAAGCGGATGCGATTTCGAAGGATTTGAAATCGATTCTTGAAATTGATAAGGAAGCGACAGTCGGAATTATCACTTTCTATTCAGCTCAGGCGAACAAGATAAAACAAAGTCTTGAAATGATTTTGAATGCGGAAGAAAGTTCAAGGGTTGAAGTTGGCACGGTTGATGCTTTTCAAGGAAAGGAATTTGACTACATAATGCTTTCATGTGTAAGGTCAAATCGTCCAAAGAATGAAAACGAAAAGCCGTCGGTCGGTTTTCTTGAAAAACCAAATCGACTTTGCGTTGCTTTCAGTCGTGCAATCAGGCAGCTTATTGTTTACGGGGATGCGGAGACGCTGACCCAAATTCCGTGTTTCTCAAAATTATACGATATATGTATAAATGGGGAAAGGGGTTACTATCGTGAGTATTGAAATTTTAACGCTTGGTCGTTTTGAACCGAATGAGAAAGCGGTCAATGTCGCGCTTCCTGTTCTTGCAATTGAATGTGAAGTCACTCCGCCCATAGAAAATTTTCTTGACGCATATGAAGAAACAGTTTTGAAACTGATTTCTATAGGTCTTTCTTCACGCGGTATTGCCGAAACGTTGAATGCTACTGAAAGCTTGATTGAGGAAATACTTGACCACCTTGTATTAAAGAATTATGCCGAAAAGGAAATAGGTCGCCCATGGAAAGTTACTGATGACGGCAACAAATATTTGTCCGGAGAGATTGGCGAACGCGAATCAGATAATTCGCAATACGGGTATATGTTCGTAAATGCGATCAAGAAGGAAGTGCTGCCGTTTTTCTACCAAGGGGATATTAACCAGATTTCCCTTTTTCGAGGGAATGTCCTCCCGGAAAAGCTTACTGTAGGCGGTGATGAAGAAAAGACTTTTGAGTCTTTTACTCCGAAAAGAACAAAATTGAAAGAAGCCTATAGAAATTATTGTAAGAATGTGAACACTTCCAAGCAGTACGATGACGGAGATATTAGTCGTGATGAAGCAACAGATCGTTTTGAAGAATTAGACTCTTTGGATGAAGAGGCAGATGAACCGGTCACCGCAGAAGACGCGGCGGCAGAATCGAAAAGAACTTTGCAAAACAATATGTTTATTCGAGCATTGAATCGTCAGCCTAAACGGATTTATTTGACGATGAGGATAATTATCGATCCGAAGTCTCTAGGAGGGTATCAGGTCGAATCTCCATTTGATTTTAACGGCTTTGACAATACTTATTTTCTGCGTCAGATTCAATGGTTGACAGCAACAGGTACGACTTTCCTTGGAGATGAGCTCCTTGATACTTTCCTGAACAGGGAAATTAAAAAAATAAGTCCTCAGTATAACACGGCAGAAAAAGACTACAGCGTATTTGTGCTTGAGAAGATGCCGTTGTTGAAGATATATAAAGATAAATTTACTATCATATATGATGATATGGGCAGGATTTATTCTTTGATGCAACGGCAACATAGCTTACTTGAAAAGGAAAATATTGTAAATAATATTTCTCGATATGTCGTCGAAAGTCTTTTCAACAATTTCTTTAGGGGAATCAAATATAAAGTGCTGGTAAATATTGCCGGGAGGGCAAAATCTGATATTAATGATTATGGCTATGAATCTTTTGTCCAGCATCTTGTGCAACATACAGGAATAAATCCGTATAGTATTCCGCGGGACCAGAAATATGCGTCACAGGTTATTGGAAGGATGCATACCACAAAAGGAAACAGCATTGTGGAGAAATTCATCAACGTGATGGTTCTTAATTATTATCTTGGAACGCAGGAAACAAAAAGGTTTTTAAGTCAGAACAATGTACAAAGAATGTATAACTTGGCAGATATGTTGAATCAGATCAGAAGAAAAGTATCGCATGATACAGACGAAAGATTTGAATCAAGAGATTATGATTTCTATATGGCAAATGTATTTGAACTAATAAACGGCCTTTTAGATGCTTATAAGGAGGATTGAAATGGCTAAGAAAAACCGTAACAATGCAAAAAAACCGCAAAATCAGCTACATAGTGCCCCCAAGCTTGAAATTAAGGCTGAAGTGACTGTCGCCGATGTAGAAGGTAGTAAATCAGAGTCCGAATTTGAAAAAAATAAAGATGCTTACATTAAAAAGTTCCGGGAAGAGGCAAAAGCAGCCGAGGAAGCCGCTGCAGAAGCAAAGCGAATCTCAGACGAGCTTGAGGCGCAGCGTGCGGATTTAGCGGAAAAGAAGGCAAAAATCCAAGAAGAATATGATATTATAAAAACTGAGTATGATAAGGCGGTTTTGATTATTGGCAATGCTCATGTAGAGGCAGACAGCATTATTTCTCAGGCGAAAGATTCTGCGGATGCTGCTATTGAAGAAGCAAATCAAAAGGCAAACGAGATTCGGGAAGCAGCCGAAAAAGAACGTATAGAAAAACTGACTAGCGCCGCTGAAGAAGCTCGTGAAGTTTGGAAATCTCAAATAGAAGATTTGAAGAAGCAGATCGAGGATATATCACGTCGGGAAAAAGAACTGCACGAAGCTCAGTTAAAACTCAATAACGACAGGCAGAACTTTGAATTTGAAAAAGAAGCGCTTGACGATGAGAAAGTGTATGTTCAGCGAAGGAAAGAGCGGTATGATTCGTCAAGTCCGGCGAAAGTTGAAGAACTTGAGGTAGAATTAAAGGACGAGAAAAGTAAATATGGTATGCTTAAGGAGAAGTATAATGCATTGTCAAAGCGCCTTGAAGAAACCCAAGTTCTGCTTGATACGGTAAAAACGGAAATTGAGAGTTCCAACGGCGGAAAAAAAATTGTTTCTTTGCAAGAGATAATCGTAGAATTGCAGGAATTCAGGGGAAAATATGAGCGTTTAGCTACTTTATATGAAAAGTATCCTGATGATGTAAGTATTTCCGCTTTGGAAGAAAAAGTACAGAAAACGGAAAAACTTGAACGTGAAAATTCTGCACTTGAGCAGGAAAGGAATCGTTACCGGGAAGAAGCTGTTGCCGCAAGAAACGCCAGTAAAGAGCTTGAAGTTGTTCGTCAAGAAGTTGAAGCGACAAATGCCTTGAATGAGCATCTTCTTCAAGAACTTGAAAGTCACAAGACCGCTTTGGAGAGTAGAACCGGAGATACTTGTCCTGCACTTTCTAAAGTTGATACGGAAACGGAAGAAAAAGACTTTATTAAAGACGTTAACGAAAGGGTTCAGCGTACATCACTTGAATCCCTGAAAGATATCGTTTCCCATGTGAAAAATTATGCTGGCAACCAAAACAAAGACAAACAGCTGTTTTATACGGATAACGATATTCGTGCTTTCTTGGCTGGTATGGCAGTTAGCAGACTTATTATTCTGCAAGGGATGTCTGGAACTGGAAAATCAAGTTTGCCGCGTATTTTCTCGGAAGCTATTTCTGGATTTAACAAATTAATCCCGGTTGAATCTTCCTGGAGAGACAGAAACGAGCTTCTCGGATACTACAATGATTTTAACAAGAAATTTAATGCAAAAAGTTTTACGATAGAGCTCTACCGTAGCAGCAAAAAGCGTTGTCAAGAAATCCCTACATTCATAGTACTTGATGAAATGAATCTTGCCAGAATTGAATATTACTTTTCTGATTTCCTGGCTATACTCCAGGAGCCAAATCATGACAAATGGTTGATTGAACTAGTTTCTTCTGATATGAGAACACTTCCTATGGAGCTTCCGGAAGAGGTAAAACAGAAGATGCAGAAAGATGAGCCGACAGTATTTGCCATTTGGGAAAAAATCGAAAAGAGCAGGCAGGGCGATTTAAAATCTGAAACTTCTGATGAAGAAAAAGAGAAGCTTACCGCCTATCTCGCTAAATTGGGACGTTTGACAGGAGCAAAAGATCTGATTGACGGTAGAAAGATCAGAGTTACAGACAACATTTGGTTTATCGGAACCGCTAATCAAGATGAATCCACCTTTGAAATCAGTGATAAGGTGTATGATCGTGCTCAGGTTGTATCGTTGAACCGAAAGGGGGTGCCGGAAGGGAAATATATCAATACTGAAAAGAAATATATCTCTGTCACCGAGTTGCTTGGCCTTTTTGAGGGGGCAATCAATGCCTATAAGAAGAAGGCAGAAGTTGAAGAACGTCTCGCAAAACTTGATTCCGTTCTCATGGACAAGTTCGATACTTCTTTTGGCAACAGAATTGTATCGCAGACTGTCGATTTTGCCGCGGTTTTCACTGCAGCAGGCGGTAGTTTGGAGGATGCGCTCGATTATCAGATTTCTACCAAGATTTTGAGAAAGGTTATTTCGAGCGATGATGGAGAAGCTTTTCTTGAATTGCTTGATGCAACGAAGGATTATAAAAAAACACAGAGACTGATCAATAAGCGTATCAAGGATTTGAGGTAGCATGAAAGTTTTATACCATTCAGCACTAATTGATAAAGAGCTAACAAGAGGTATTATTTTTCGCACTATCCCCTGTAAAGCTTATCTCGTTATTGAGACAGAACGAAACGAGCCAGATTTTGATCTTATCTTTAATGGTGTTGTGGTTGACTCGCATATTAAGAGTTTTGAATGTAACGGTGATGCCGAACTGATTGTAAGACAGTATGGCGAAAAATACATATACTCTGTTAAACCGATAGTACATATATTGTCCAATGAATATGCCCTTGCTTACGGGCAGTTTGCTTATGAGTGCAGGGATAAGACAAAGAATGAAATTGAGAGTATTCAGAGTGGACAGTTAAAAATGTATGCGGTTGACCAGAGTGCAGAGGTGCATGATTGGACTGAACTATTCGATAAACTGGAGGACGCTTTTCCTGCATTCAAGAGCATTTGCGAAAAACCTAAGTCACACCTCAAAGCGGTCAATGAAGTCCGGCCTATTGAGACGGTTAAGCGTATCGGATATGAATCTATTCCGTATTTGGCTGCCCATAGTGAAGATTGGTTAGCCAAAACAGCGAGCGGGTTAAGACCGGCGCGGCTTTTCTCGAGAGTCGAAGATGATGAATACCAAATATATGAAAATCGTGTAACGAAGACTTTGATTGATTTAATTCTTTCTTTTTTACGTAAAAAAGAAAAGGAATTGAAGGATCAGTATGAGCAACTACATGGGATCATGAATAGTAGCGTTCAGACAGGTAGTTTTGGCTTCGATGTAACATTTCAAAAGGCTGTCGCTGAACTAATGAGTTCAGACAAAAAAGGAGATGAAAGCAGATCCGAAGTGATGGACAAAGTTCAGGAGTTACAAGAACGTTCGAGATGTTTACTAAAGAAATACCGCACTTTGAGGCAAACGAGGTTGTATCGCTATTTGAGAAAAACGAAGAGCGTAACCAATCCATTAAATGGAACCAATATTCTTTTGATGGATAAGCACTATAGTGTGGTTTTTAAGCTTTGGAAGGATATTCATAAAGCGATAGTACCTCAAGAAGTCACGGCAGAAAATGCGGTTAAGTTGGCAGATGTTCAGTCAGATTATCTGCTTTTTTGCAAAACTTTATGTGGCTATACTGCACATGTTCTAAATTTCAATATTGAACAGGATGGCATATATAGCAGAGTGGGTGATAATCTTGCTTTATCAGTATCCGAAGCTGATGGTTTGATTAGCGTTACCATAAAGGATAAAACAAAGCGATTCGTTGAACTTACGCATGGTATTCTATCGCCTATAAAACCAGGAGAAACATTCGGTAAATTCACTTTTGATGGCGTAAGGCTCTACTGGGAAAATGACGTTACGGTTGATGAAATTGAAAAATTTTGTTCCTTGTTTAAAACGAGAGAAAGTCGTGGAAAGGAACAAGCAGAAGAGAAGAAAAGGTATAGTGCGATAAAAACGGTGATAGATCAAAGGCAACGGGTTTACAGTAAACCAAAATCCAGTAAAATCGTTCTATGGCCTGCAGCGGTTGAACTTGAAAGCGAAACCCGTAACACGTTCAAAGAATGGGTCGAATTGAACGTTTTCAGTATTGCAAAGACAAACCAAGCGGATTTTGTAATCGTTGCTGTTCCGGTTTGCGGAGAGGATGAGCAGAAAATTATTTCTTACGCAAAAGGTGATGGATCGAATATAATGATTCTTCCGTTGACATTGTTTGATATTAACTCATTCAGAAGGCTTCAGAATGTAATGTTGCGTCAGATCGTATCGCTGGATACAGGGCATTGTCCATGCTGTGGCGGGAAAATGCGAGGACGAGATAATCAGATGATTTGTGATAATTGCAATCAAATGATTCTGACCAAAACAATTTGCCCCAATCCGGATTGCCGTCACGAATATTATTATCTATCTTTTGATGTTTCCGCTGAAATATTGTCAAAAATGGAAGATGTCGATTCGGATAATTTCTACCAAGTCGATAGTTTGTACCAGTATAAGGACATTGTTGACATGTCAGTCGAGACCGGAAAGATTAGAACTATTTGCCCACACTGTGGACGATAGTGTTATCACCTTTTTGCGGAGGCGAATTAAAAATTTTTGAAAACTGTTAAATTTGGAAATCACCGGATCCTATATTATGGTAGGAAACGGTGATTTTTATGTTGTCGAAATATTACTACAATCAACTGAACAGTACCGGTAAGACTGTATATGATGCGCTCGTCGCGGGCTTGGAACAGCGGCAAAAAGAGATTCGTGTTCCTGAACTGCCGAATGAAAAGGTCATGGCGGCGATTCGGATGGAAAATCCTCAACTATATTTCGTCGATTTCAGTGTTTGGAATGTCACAGAATTCATGGGGATTCATAAGATCGCACCTACCTATATGTACGATGAGCGGCAGTGTGACACGATCAATGCAAAGGCAGAAGCCCTGTATCGGCGTTTTGCACCTTTGGAGGGTGAGTATTTTTTGCGGAAAGTCCACAATTATTTCGTTCGTACGGTTTCATATGACGAAACGGAGAAAGGGAAGACGCCTTTGCTTGAAAATCATTCGCTTGTCGGTTCGGTTATGAACGGACGCGGTGTTTGCGAAGGGATCTCGTTTGCCTTCGATTTTCTTCTCAAACGCAAAGGGTTTGACTGTACCGTCGTCACGGGTATGTGCGAGGGCGAGGGGCATATGTGGAATGTCGTTTGTTTGAACGGAAACAACTACCACATAGACGTTACGAACGACATCACGCAGACGGGTTCATGTTTCGATAAACCCTGTTATTTCTATTATTTGATTACTGATGATGCGATGCGTAAAACGGCAACGTTTGAAGAACGGTTTCAATGCACCCAAACGGCAGATAATCCCTTTTATTTGAGCGGAAAAATGTTCGGCGACGACGGACTGCGCCGCTATCTGGCGGTGTTGCCGCGGGATACCCGAACGGTTTTCTTCAAATATATCGGTAGTAAAGGAGAACGTGAAGTAGCGCAAACGGTAGCGGAACGATTGCTGGTGCAAGGCGGAAGTTTGGTCAGTTCCGTAGATAAAACGGGTACTATATATTATTTTACGGCCATGGGAGGATGAGATGAGTTTTTTACAACGAATATTTGGCCCCCCGGATATTCAGGCGCATCCGCCTATGCCGCAAATCAATACCGCGCTTACACAGGCGGCTGTCGATGCAATCATGAACGGAAAGTTTCCGTCGATACCTGTGCAGCGGCTTGTATTAAAAACCGGAGAGAGATGCCTGTATTGCGATTATGCAGTCAAAATTACCGAAAAGCTCCGTGTTATCGGCTATCGCAGCCGTGGGCACGGCTGTTACGTTCGCTTATTTCGCGGAGTAGGGTTGCATACGGGCGACGGGGCAAGAGCGGCTGTGCGTGATAACGTGCAGGAATATGTAAAAGGCAAACTGTATATTACAAACAAGCGCGTTATATTTTCTGCGGACAAAGGTTCCTTTCATAAGTCGATCACCGGTTTGGTTTCATTTGCTGAGGATAACGGAAATCTGGTGTTACAATTTGGCAATATGAGTTGCAAACTCTATTTGCAAACGCTGCATTGCGCGGTCAGGGTTTTGGAATACATTTTGTGAGGAAGTTATGGAGAATTTTAAGAAAGGTTCAGAAGTTATTTTGAAAGGCGGAGAAAAGGCGACCGTAGTCAGGACAATCGGAAACGGCGGGCAAGGGGTGGTTTATGAAGTGTTGTATCGGAATAAACCTTATGCCTTGAAATGGTATTTGCGCGAATACCTGAAAAATATCGATCAAAAAGAATTTTATAATAATTTGTGCGACAATCAAGCGGCTGGAGCGCCGTCAAAAGATTTTTTATGGCCGATCGCTGTCAGCGAATATACTGAAAATTCTTTCGGATATCTTATGCCGCTTCGTCCAAAGGGATACAGCGATTTTTCGTCTATTCTTAATGCAAAAAAGAGATTCGCAAGCGTTCGAGTGCAAATTTCGGCGGCGAAAAATATATGTAAAGCGTTTCAGGCGTTGCACAGCCAAGGGTATAGTTATCAGGATATCAACAACGGGAACTTTTTTATAAATGTAGCGACGGGCGATATTCTCGTTTGTGATAACGATAACGTTGCACCGTGCGGAACATGGATGGGCATGGCGGGGAAAGATCGCTATATGGCGCCGGAAATCGTTTTGCGGAAAAAGCATGCGGGGATGGAAAGCGATTTATATTCGCTAGCGATCGTGCTGTTTATGATTTTTTTTGTGGCGCATCCGCTTGAGGGGCGAGCCGTGCATGCGTGCCCTTGCCTGACGGCAAAATATATGCGTTACTTTTATGCGGAGCATCCTGTTTTCGTATACGATCCGGCGGACGCGTCGAACCGTCCCGTAGCGGGAATCGACAATAATGTTATCCGTTTGTGGAGTTGTTATCCAAAGTCTTTGCGAGCATTATTTGAGCGTGCTTTCACAAAAGGATTGTTTGAAGAAGGTTATCGAGTGCGCGAGAATGAGTGGATCGATTGCTTTAACGAAATGGAGGGGTTACTGGTAACTTGTCCTCTTTGCGGCGGCGAGCAGTTTTACTCTCCCATGAATGACGGAAAAAACGAATTTGTCTGCGAGGATTGTAAACGAAAAATAAGAAAGCCATTTTTGTTGCAAGGGAAAAAGAGTTGCAAGGTTTTATATCCGGGTACGGTATTGAAATATTCGGATATTGCCTATACAGACGATGACAGTGTTTGCGGGGTCGTGATAGAGAGTAAAAGGCATCCGGGGCTTTGGGGACTCCGCATAAAGGATGACATGCGCTGGGAAGCGAAATATACGAACGGAACAGTGAAAAAACAAGAAAAAGTCATTCCATTGTTACGAAATACTGAGTTAACTATCCAAGATCAAAATATGCAAATAATAATTTAAGGAGAAATAAAGTTGAAGAACACTTTTGAAAGTATTGAAGGTATTAAAAAAAGAACAGCAATCGTATTTTTTATCATCGATCAGTCCGGCAGTATGAGCGGAAAAAAAATCGGCTCGGTCAATCACGCCATGGGAGAATCAATCCCGGAAATGTGTAAATTGGTTGAAGATAATGCCGATGCCGAATTGTGTATCGCCATACTCTCTTTTTCGAACGGGGCCACCTGGCTTACTGCGCAGCCGGTAAAAATTGATGAATATCATTGGAACAATATTTCCACTGCGGGTTCGACAGATCTTGGCTGTGCATTGCAGGAATTAAACAGCAAGCTAAAAAAAGAGAGCGGCTTTATGAAGAGTGCGTCGGAGAGTTATGCCCCTGCATTTATTTTGATATCTGACGGACAACCGACAGATTCCTACAAAATGAAACTGAAAGAATTGCAGAAAAACGGGTGGTTCAGGTATGGCTTAAAAACTGCAATTGCCATTGGAGATGACGCCGATAAAAAAATGCTGGCGGAATTTACCGGAAACGAGGAGAGCGTCATTGAAGTACATAACGCAAAGGACCTTGCAAAAGTGATCAAATTTGTATCCATTGCAAGTTCGCAGATCGTTACGAGCGCATCGAGTTCCGTGCAGGGCATAACATCGGGTTCCGGAACGACGCCTCCTGTAGTAAGCATTCCCGCGGATTTATTGAGTGGTTATGATGAATTCTAAAAAAATGAGAGCTTTTGCATTCACTCAAATCGGTTCTTCCCACCTCAAAGAAGGGAAAGAGTGTCAAGATGCAAGTTTGGCT
>ERZ1643246.2473-NODE-2473-length-17443-cov-4.911606_pt1 | contig 17443 bp, 18 predicted proteins | sample MGYA00579265_ERZ1643246 | MGnify/ENA primary metagenome ERZ1643246 (study PRJEB29033, sample SAMEA4952261) | chicken gut metagenome | biome: Broiler Chicken; feature: Gastrointestinal Tract; material: Caecum | place: Ireland | collected 2018 | study: Broiler...
CGGCTTGGAAAGAAGGAACGATCCGTGCTCTGCATGCACGTTCGTTCGGTGAGCTGGCGATGGAGCTGGGAGCCGGAAGAAAATGCAAGGGGGATCGGATCGATCCACGTGTCGGCATCGTCCTGTATCATAAATGCGGTGAAACCGTTACGGCAGATACCTGTATCGCGACGATCCATGCGAATCGAGTGCTGAGCGAAGATTGGACCCGACGGTTTTATGAAGCAGTCGAAATCGAAGAATAAAAGCCGGTGAGGCAGGGAATGCACAGATTCCGTTTCCTCACCGGTTTCTTTCATGGAAAAGCGATCCGACACGCTGGTAGGGGTCTTTTCACTCCTGTGTGAGGATCAGCGCGATCAGCACCAGCTCTTCCTCGCCTGGATTTTCGATGCCGTGACGATGCCCGTTGGGCGTCCAGGTATGATCGCCCGGGTGCAGTGTTCGCGTAACGCCATCTGCGTGGTAAAGGGCCGTCCCTTTTTCGATCAGATAGCTCTCGCCGTCTCCCTGATGGAGATGGACGCCGATGCTGGCATGGGGATCGATGGTGACCCGGGCATACATCTTTACATGGCTGCCCAGCGCATCACTGTCTAACAGGTGCTCGATGTGGATCCATCCCTTTCCGCCGGCACGCTTCTCAAAATGCTGAATGGTTGTTTTCATGGCTCTGCTCCTTTATGAACATTTTTATTTTATCACAAGTGCGCCCAGACGGGCCTGTTAAATCACAAAAAAGGAGACATACTAACAGAGGGAGGGATGCTTTGGATACCAGGACCCGCATGTTTTATATCGTCGTCAATTTTCTCATCTTCGTATCGCTGGCCGCTGTCAACACACAGATGATCCCTTTTATGACGACGGTCGGCTACACGCTGATGCAACAGGGGATCATTCTGGCGGGCGGTGCAGTGATCGCCATTGTCGGACAGTTTCTGTTCGGCTATCTGTGCGATCGCTTTCATCGCATTCGTCGTTTTTTTCTCATCGGCTATGTGATCTTCCTGGCGGCGGCTGTGGCCATGCTGCTTCATGAGGAAACGCTGTTCACCTATCATCTGTTTGCCATCGCGCTCAGTGCGGGGATGGTCAAGGTGCTGATGGGCCTCAATGAAACCTGGATGGTAGAGGCGGACAGCGAACACTATGGAATGCTGCGGGCAGGCGGTGCACTGGGGCTCTGTGTCGGCAGTCCGCTGACCGGCTTTATCGTGACACAGGCATCGTATCAGGTCCTGCTGTATGCGTTGCTGGGGCTAACGCTGCTCGTCTGCATCTTGCTGTTTTTCTGCAAGGATGTACAAAAACAGGGAAACGGATCGCTGAAACGAGATCTTGGTCAGCTGTTGAGCGATCGACAGTATCTTCTGCTCGTTTTGATCCTGCTGCTCATCTACATCGCAGGCACGGCGGATCAGTATACCGTTGTGGATAAGCTGCTGGCCATCGGTGGCAATGCACAGGATGTCGGATGGAAATGGGGCATCCAGTCATTTGCAGAGGTTCCCATCTTTTTTATCGGCAACCTGCTGTTAAAAAAATTGCAGGCACGTCGTCTACTGCTCATCGGTATCTGTATGTACGCAGTCAAGTTTTTTCTCTATGCGCTTTTTCAAACACCGCTGCTGCTGATCGTCTGTGCGCTGTTACAGCTGGTAACGCTCCCGCTGGTGCTGCTCGCCAGCAAGGAGCTCATCCGCTCGATCAGTGAGGTGAGCACGGCCAGCAGCGCGCAGATGTTTGCCATGGCGGTCTTCATCGGCGGCAGTGCGCTGATCACGCCGCTGCTCACATCTGTAATGGTCGGCTGGATCGGCTATGATCCGACGCTGTATGCGATCAGCGCATTTTGTCTTCTTCCGCTGATCCTGACCCGCTGGCTGCATCCGGATCGTTCGGATGGTTCATAATCGGTGCATTATCACATATACAGATAGCAGAGGTGGATCTGTGTGCAACTGTTTGTTTCTCTGTCGGAACTCGGCTTTCTGCTGTATGCCGTATTGAAGGCGTTTCTGCCGCTGCCTTCGCTGGAGGTGCTCCTGGTTCCGCTCTGTGTAGGGGAGCCGCAGAGCTATCTGCGTTTTGCGCTGGAAGGGGCAGCCGGTACCTGTGTCGGTGGTGGGGTCGGTTATTTTCTGGCCAGTCGTTTCCGTAAGAGCATCCTCACGCATTTTCTGAGCGAGGAACAGATGGAGAACTGGCAGCGGCTGATGCAGAAATACGGTGTGCTTGCGGTCTTCATCGGCGGGATCACGCCGATACCGGATTTTATCCTCCCGTATCTTGCCGGGCTCACCGGCATGAATTTCTTTGCATTTTCCCTGACGGATGGGATCTCCCGCTTTCTGCGCAGCTGGCTGGTCGGCTATTCGATCTATCAGGCCAGCGGCCTCATCGATTTTCAGGCATACGGTAATCTGCTGTGTGCGGTCGTATTACTATGGGGCATGATCCGCTGGATCAAAGGACGGTATTATGCCAGCGACGACCGATAGAAAGCAAGGGAGGATGCGGTCCTCTTCGAGCAGTTCCGGATGCCACTGTACGCCACAGATCGGCAGCTGTGCGTGATGGAACGCTTCGATCGTCCCATCTGCAGCGGTCGCATCCACCACCAGACCGTTTGCCGGGAAGCGGACACGCTGGTGGTGATAACTGTTTACGGTGATTTCGTCTGGATAAAGCGATCGCAGATAGGTTTCCTTCGCAAACCGCAGGGAGTGCATGTGCTCTCTTGCGTGAGCAAACAGGTCGAACGAGGGCTCCAGATCACCGTGAAAATACAGCTGCAGCATCTGCATGCCCCGGCAGATGCCCAGGATCGGACGCTTTCTTTTCACAAATGCGTCGATGAGGGCAAATTCCTCCAGATCTTGAAAACCGATATAATAGGAAGAAAATACATCGGCTGTTTGCCCATAGTAAAAGGGAAGGGCATCGATCCCGCCCGGCAGCAGCAGTCCGTCACAGCGCGCCGCCTCTTCCGTAGCATGCCCGCCGGTGACGATCGGGTGTAGCAAAAACGGAAGCGGTGCGAGACGGTCGACCAGGGCGGCCGGCAGAAAACAGCGCTCTCTGTTTTCCAGCACTTCCCGTCGACAGAGGATTCCCAGACATTTCATGACGATCACCTGACCTATCCTATGCATGAAAAAAGGGAGGTGCATCAAAGACACCGTCCCTGCCAGGTATTTCGTCGGACCATCGCCTTGTCGATCTCGTTGAGCACCTGTACCTTCTTCTGCGTCCACAGCGGTGCCAACAGATCACGGGAGAGCCCGTCGCCGGTCAGCCGCTGGATGATGATGTGTGCTGGAAGCACCTCCAGCTGTGCGACGATGAGATCGACATATTCGCTCATCGACAGCAGGTGGAAGGGATGTGCGGCATAGCTTTGCGCCAGCTGTGTGCCCTTCATCAGATGCAGCATGTGCAGTTTGACAGCATGGATCGGCAGCGAACCGACGGTGCGGGCGCTTTCGATCATCATAGGCACATCCTCTCCCGGGAGCGAGTTGATGAGATGGACACAGATCTTCAGCGGCGTCTGTGACAGACGCTGCACACAGGTGAGAAAGTCCTGATAGCCATGTCCGCGATGGATGGCCTCTGCTGTTGCGTCATGGATGCTTTGCAGACCCAGCTCGACCCAGATTTCTTTTTGTTCGGCCAGCCTGCACAGGTATGCGATCGCTTCTTTGCTCAGACAGTCCGCACGCGTCGCGATGGCGAGGGCACAGACATCCGCTCTTTCGACAAATGGATCGAAACACTCCTGCAGCCGCTCTAATGGGGCATAGGTGTTGGTGTAGGCCTGAAAATACGCGATCGCATCACAGCCAGGCCATTTCCGCCGCATCTGCGCCAGTCCCTGCTCAAATTGCACGGCAAGATCTTCGTGTGAGGGGATGGTATCTCCGCTGCCGGCAGCCGTACAGAACGTACAGCCGCCCCATCCCTTGGTACCGTCACGGTTGGGACAGGTGAATCCGGCATCCAGCGGAACCTTTGCGACCTTGGTGTGAAAGCGATGTTTCAGGTAATGATTCCAGGTATGATAGCGTTTGTTGTCATCCGAAAACGGGAAAGGATTGTTGTAACGATTCATTCGATCACCGTATTTATTTTAACACAGATCGAATTTTTTTCATCCCTTTGCCGGATCCTGTGCCATTATTTGGAAAATTGTAAATGTTCTGTTCAGTTTTGCGATAACTTATGTTAAAATAGATGACACGAATAACAGGCTGGTGAGGTTTTTTGGAAAGGGAAGAAAGGGTATTAAAGGGCAAGACAGGTACCATTATATATACACTGACCTACAAGCAGGTCAAGAACATCAATCTGCGCATCAACAGCTGCGGAGAGGTTTTCGTGAGCGCAAATCCGTTTGTCTCCAAGGAGATGGTGGACGAATTCGTGGCGAAAAAGGAGCAGTGGATCAAAAAAAAGCAGAGCACGCTGACGCACAAACCGGCGCTGATCGAGGAGAACCGCATTCAGTTGCTGGGGAATTCTCTGCGCATCCGGCGGATCTGCGGCAGTCATCCGCTGGTCTATTACAGCGAGGACACCTTTTATGTACAGTATGAGAAAAAGGAACAGTGCGACAAGCTGATACAGGCATATCTGGACCAGCTGTGTGATGATATCTTCCACGATATCGCTCTTTTAACGTGCAAGCGCTTAAAGGCCTATCACATTTCCATGCCGCAGATCAAGCTGCGGATGATGAAGTCACAATGGGGCAACTGCAAGCCGACGTTGGGCCAGATCACGCTGAACAAACGTCTGATCCACTATCCGGTGGAATTCATCGAATATGTCATCCTGCATGAATTTGCGCATTTTGTGCATCCGAATCACTCAAAGGCATTTTATGAGCTGATCGAAGCATATATGCCGGATTATAAAGAGCGCATCGCCCTGGCGGATACGGCCAGATAGCGATGCGCTTTTTTTCAGATGTCGCGGCCCAGGACATTGGCGATCTTTCTCGCCTTGTCGACCAGCTGCTTGAATTTTTTTGGCTTCAGACACTGAGCGCCGTCGCTCAGTGCGCATTCCGGATTGTCATGCACCTCGATGATCAGCCCGTCGGCTCCGGCGGCGATCGCTGCTAACGATGCGGCCTCCACCAGTTTCCAGTCACCGGTCGCATGGGAAGGGTCGATGATGATCGGCAGATGCGTCTTTTCCTTGATGATCGGGATGACGCTGAGATCGAGGGTGTTGCGCGTTTCGGTCTCGAAGGTACGGATGCCGCGCTCGCAGAAGATGACGTTCGGGTTTCCATTGGCCATGATGTATTCCGCGCTCATGATCCATTCGTCGATGGTGTTGGAGAAACCGCGCTTGAGCAGGATCGGTTTGCTCGTCCGCCGGCCAACTTCCTTGAGCAGTTCAAAGTTCTGCATGTTGCGGGCACCGATCTGGATGATGTCGACATAACGCTCGAATTCATCGATCTGCGCTTCGCCCATCAGCTCGGTGACGATCGGCAGGCCGGTCTGCTCACGGGCCTCGACCATCGCCAGGATGCCTTCCGTTCGCATGCCCTGGAATGAGTACGGGCTGGTGCGCGGCTTGTAGGCACCTCCCCGCAGCATCACCGCTCCGGCTTCCTTGACCTCATGGGCTAGGTTCAGGATCATCTCTTTGTTTTCTACGGCACATGGTCCGCCGATGACAACGATCTTTTCGTTGCCGCCGATGCGGATGCCGCCGACCTCGATCACGGTATCCTCCGGGTGGAACATGCGGTTGGCAAGCTTGTATTTTGCCTGTACGCGCACGACGTTTTCCACGCAGTGATAGGCCTTCACCGCTTTCTCATCGATGATGGACGTATCGCCGGTCAGACCGTAGACGTTGAATTCAGACCCCTGAATTTCCACTGCCTTGACCCCTTTGGCTTCCAGGGTGCGGATCAGTGTCTGGACCTCTTTTGGGTCGGCATCTTTCTTGATTGATATGATCATGTGTATTCTCTCCTTTATCTATTCAGTATCTCTGTGATGCGCTCTGCACAGGCATCGATCGTTGTGTTGTTGTTGACGATGTGGTCCGCATATTTGCGATAGAGTTCGATGCGTTCCTCATACATGCGCGCCACCGCCTGAGCGCTGCTTGAAAGCGGTCGGTTATCATCCGTGGTGATCAGCTTGTCCAACGAACGGTCGATGAAAAAGACGATGCCGTTCTGGCGCAGGTAGTCCATATTCACCTTGTGTTTGACGATGCCGCCGCCGGTGGCGATCACGGCCCCGTTGCGTCCGGCCAATGCGATGGCCGCCTCGCTCTCTCTTGCCCGAAAACCGTTCTCACCGCTTTCCTCAAAGATCTGCGGGATGCTCTTGCCGCAGTTCTCCACGATGTAGGCATCCATGTCGATGAACTCCTTTCCGCATCGCTGTGCCACGCTTTGTCCGATGGTCGTCTTGCCGGCGCTTGGCATGCCGATCAGGATCACGTTGTTTCGTTCCCGTTCGATCTTTTTGTACAGTGTGTCAATGACCGCGTCATCGATCAAAGTGTCCAGGAAGTGTTCTACTGCCTGTTTTGCCTGCGCGACGAGCATCTCCAGTCCGTTGACACCGGGAAGCCCGCGGTCTTTAGCATCCAGGACCAGTTTGGTGGACAGTGGGTTGTATACGACGTCCAGCACGGCTTCCAGGCAATGAAACAGGGCAAGGTCGAGCGGGGATGCTCCGCTTTTTGGATACATGCCCACCGGGGAGGTGTTGATGATGACCTGTGCATCCAGATGGTGTGCAAAGCACTCCTCATAACTGATCGCGCCGTTGTCTTTGACGATGTCGACGACGATCATCTCTGCCGCCTGTTCATGTCGGACGGCCGCCTGGATGGCTGCGCTGGCTCCTCCGTTGCCGATCACCAGCACCTTTTTGTTCTGCAGGGCGATCCCGTGCTTTCTTACCATATATAAGAAGCCGGTATAATCGGTATTATAACCGATCAGTCTGCCGTTGCGGTTGACGATGGTGTTGACGGCACCGATCGCCTTTGCGGCATCATCGATGGCATCCAGATAAGGGATGACATCCTTTTTATAAGGAATCGTCACATTGATCGCCGTAAATGCACGTGCTTCCATAAATCGAGGGAACTCCTCTCTGGACAGCGGTATCAGGTCGTATGTGTAGTCCGCGATCGCCTCGTGGATCTCTTTTGAAAAGCTGTGTGAGAGTTTCTCACCGATCAATCCATATCGTTTCATATCCTCTTTTCCTTTCTACTGACAGAAATGCGGCACAGGTAACAAAAAAAGCATCAACCGCTGATGTTCGATGCTTTAGAAATGCCTCAGAAAAAAGTCCAAGTGCTCATGAATGTGCGTTGGTTTTTCTGAGGCTATTGAAAGTAAAAATAAAATACAGAATTTGTTAAGATGTGCATGTTCCTCACTCCTGATGGTTATAGGATACAGCGGTTTTTTAAAAAATGCAAGCACTTTGTGGAAATATTTTAAAATATTTTCATTACTGATGAAAACTCTTACACTTTGGGATTGCATTCAAAGCGGCTTATCCGTTATACTGTAACCGTATATCCGGGGGAGTGATCGATATGAAATCATTCAAAGTTCGCGGGAAACAGATCGGTGATGAAGCGGTGACGATCTGTGCGCCACTGTGTGCGCAGAAACGTTTTGATCTGCTGAGCGAAACGCGCAGGATCGTGTCATCGTGCGCACCGATGGTGGAGTGGCGTCTGGATCTTTGTCAGGAGGCATGGACGGAAGAGACGCTGCAGCTGACGATGACGGCACTGCGCGAGGTGCTGGGGGAGCGCATCCTGCTCGTGACGATCCGCACGGCAGAAGAGGGTGGTGCGTTTGCGGCAGGCAGCGCACGCTATCAGCAGCTGTATCGCTGGGTCCTGGCATCCGGGCAGGCAGATCTGATCGATGTCGAGGCATCTCAGGGGGAGTCATTGGTCGCTTCGCTGATCAAAGAAGCACATGAACGGCAGGTCGGGGTCATTGTCTCTTCGCATGATTTTGCGGGCACGCCGTCCGAAGCGGAGATGCTGGCACGTCTGCGGCAGATGCAGGAGGCCGACGGTGATCTGATCAAGCTGGCCGTCATGCCCCGGGATGCAACGGATGTCCTGGCATTGTTGTCGGTCACCACACTGATGCACAAAGAGGCAAAGGTGCCCTTGATCACGATGTCGATGGGAGCGCTGGGTGCGATCAGCCGCCTGAGCGGTGAAGTGTTCGGCAGTGCGGTAACGTTTGCATCCGCTGCCGGCAGCAGCGCACCGGGCCAGCTTTCGATCGATCTGGTGGCACAGACGCTTTCTCTTCTGCATGAAGCGCTGGCTCAGGAGAAGCGCGAGAAAAGCTTGTGAGAAGAAAGAAAAGATAGTAAAATTAGGAATGAACATGTCAGGTGAATTGAAAGGAGGAGTTCGATGTATCGAATCGTAGAAAAGGAGAGGCTGAATCCAAGCGTCACGCGCATGAGCGTAGAAGCGCCGATGGTCGCCAGAAAGGCACAGGCAGGGCAGTTTATCATCCTGCGCGTCCATGAGGACGGCGAGCGCATTCCGCTGACGATCGCAGACTATGACCGCGAACGGCAGACGGTGACCATCATCTTCCAGGTCGTCGGAAGAACGACGAAGCTGCTGGATCAGCTGGAGGTCGGGGACAGCATCCTGGATTTTGTCGGTCCTTTGGGAAAGCCAAGCGAGATCGAGGGACTGAAAAAGGTATGCGTGATCGGCGGCGGTGTCGGCTGTGCGATCGCCTATCCGACAGCAAAGGCTTTATACAATAACGGAACCGAAGTAACGGTGATCTCCGGTTTCCGCAACAAGGATCTCGTCATCCTGCAGGAGGAGTTTGCGGCCGTTTCCAGTAAATCTTATCTGGTGAGCGACGATGGCAGCACCGGCAAAAAGGGACTGGTGACCAATGTGCTGGAAGAACTGATCGAGCAGGGCGAGCAGTTTGATGAGGTCATCTCGATCGGACCGCTGCCGATGATGAAGTTCGTCTGCCTGCTGACAAAGAAATATGGGATCAAGACGGTCGTCAGCATGAATCCGATCATGATCGACGGTACCGGCATGTGCGGCTGCTGCCGTCTCAGCGTCGGCGGCGAGATGAAGTTTGCCTGTGTCGACGGTCCGGATTTTGACGGTCACCTGGTCGATTTTGATGAAACGATGGCCCGTAACAGCGCTTCTCGCGCATTTGAACAAAAAGCCCGTGAAGCGGACTGCAACCTGTTTAAAAAGGAGGTGGCATGAGCATGCCGAACATGTCATTGAAGAAAGTGGATATGCCGATCCAGGATCCGATCGAACGTCGCAGCAATTTTGACGAGGTCGCTTTGGGATATACGAAGGAACAGGCGATGGAGGAAGCGGAACGCTGTCTGCATTGTCCGACAAAGCCGTGTGTCAGCGGCTGTCCGGTCTCCGTCAACATCCCGGATTTCATCCTGGCAGTCAAAGAAGGGAACTTTGAGAAAGCCTATCATATCATACGAGAGACGAGCTCACTGCCTGCTGTATGCGGACGCGTGTGCCCGCAGGAGACACAGTGCGAGCGGCAGTGCGTACGAGGAAAAAAGGGAGAGAGCGTCGCAATCGGTCGTCTGGAGCGCTTTGTCGCTGACTGGTATCGCGAGAACGTAAAGGAAGAGATCCAGGCCCCAGACTCAAATGGACATAAGGTCGCGGTCGTTGGTGCCGGACCTGCCGGACTGACCTGTGCGGGCGATCTGGCCAAGAGAGGCTATCAGGTCTCTGTCTTTGAGGCGCTGCATGTGGCCGGCGGCGTACTGATGTATGGAATTCCGGAATTCCGTCTGCCAAAGAAGATCGTTCAGCATGAGATCGATGGCCTGCGGCAGATGGGAGTCGATATCGAGACCAATGTCGTCATCGGCCGCAGCGAGTCCGTGGATGACCTCTTTGCGCAGGGCTATGAAGCGGTCTTCGTCGGCAGTGGTGCCGGGCTGCCAAATTTCATGGGCATGCCGGGAGAGAATCTCAAGGGCGTGTATTCAGCCAATGAGTTCCTGACGCGCTGCAACCTGATGAAGGCATACCGGGACGGTGTTGATACGCCGATCCAGCATGCGAAGCGCGCGGTGATCGTCGGCGGCGGCAACGTGGCCATGGATGCGGCCCGCTGCGCAAAACGTCTGGGAGTCGAAGAAGTGACGATCGTCTACCGCCGCAGCATGGAAGAGCTGCCGGCGCGAAAAGAGGAAGTCGAACATGCGATGGAAGAAGGCATCGAGTTCCGCCTGCTGACCAATCCGGTGCAGGTGCTCGGCGACGAAGAAGGCTGGGTCAAGGGCATCGAATGTGTGAAGATGGAACTGGGCGAACCGGATGCCAGCGGCCGCCGTCGTCCGATCGAGATCCCGGACAGCAACTTTGTCATCGACATCGACTGCATGATCATGGCGATCGGTACTTCGCCAAATCCGCTGATCCGTTCCACGACCAAAGGTCTGGAGACCAACCGGAAGGGCTGTCTGATCACCGATGAAAACGGACTGACGACACGTGAGGGCGTCTATGCCGGCGGTGATGCGGTCACCGGCGCAGCAACGGTCATCCTGGCGATGGGAGCCGGCAAGGTCGGTGCGGCAGCCATTGATGAATATATCAGTGAAAAATGATCCTGATGAATGAAACGGTGCCACGCACCGTTTTCTTTTCATCCGGTGAAAAGCACGAAAAAAATGAAAAGCCCCGTAAACGGGACTTTCCACTAGGTTTATCGAAAGGAATCGATATGAATAAACTTGTATCATGTGCCAAGGAAGGAATGCTGCACATGACACGAAACCATGATAGAGCCAATATCACAGCTAAGAAATAGAACTATTTCTTGTCTATATAATAACATAGCTTTCAAAAATTGTAAACCCTTTCATAAAATTTGCCGAATTTTGCGCAAAAATCGATGAAAGCCGGTCATCGTGCAACCATCATGTGAAGCGGTGCACTACGTCGCTTCCTTCACAAAAAAGAATTGACAAACACGATAAAAGCTTTAAAATTAGTATGGATAAAAATGAACAAGAAAGGTGAATGGTAACAGTATGATTAGTTCAAATGATTTGAAACCGGGACAGACGATCCAGCAGGACGGCGAGATCTACGTCGTTCTCGATACCAGCCAGAACAAGACCGCACGTTCCGCCATGGTCGTCAAGGCCAAGGTGCGCAACCTGCGCAGCGGCGCTAACGTCGAACTTTCCTGGGGCGGCGGTGAAAAGGTACAGCCGGCGCATATCGACAAAAAAGAAATGCAGTATCTCTATGATACGGAGGATGCCCTGGTGTTCATGGACAACGATACATATGAGCAGATCGAGATTCCGGCAGCCAATCTGGAGTGGGAGCGCAAGTTCATGAAACCGAATGACAATGTCAACATCTCCATGTTTGAAGGCGAGGTACTGGGTGTCATCCTGCCGGATAAGGTCACGCTGCAGATCGTGGAATGCGAACCGGCGGTCAAGGGCGATACGGCAACCAACGCAATGAAGAATGCCGTACTGGAAACCGGACTGCAGGTCAAGGTGCCGTTGTTCATCGGTCAGGATGAGATGATCGTGGTCAACACGTTCGACGCAAAATATTCCGGACGCGCAAAGTAACGATACGACGCAAAGATTAGGAAAATAGCTGCTGTTTCTTTTGCGGCAACTGTTTTTCTATTCTTTTTATTATGCTATAATATGAGTTATCGGAGGCTTTTATTATGGAAAAATTATCACGTGTTGAAAAATATAAAGAATTACGCGAATCGATGGATGCCGTACAGGAACGCTCTTCCGGCGGAAAGCCGACCATCGAGCCGGTCGAACTGCGCCGGCAGCTGCAGCAGATCGATCAGCCGCAGCAGGAAGAGACACAGAGCCGGCATTCGCACACACCGCCGCGCTTTTCAAAGGAAATCGATGTCGAGCAGACCTATGATACCGGGAAAGAGACCTTTCATAACGAATATCTGGATGATTTCCTCAATGAGGTGAAAGAATATAACATAGAGAAGGGAAACCGTCTGAGCGACAATACCCAGATCGATATCCTGCTGCAGCTGAATCCGGAAAACCGGCGGCGGCGTACGCAGCATTACGATCCGATCCGCGAAGAAGCCTTCACACCGAAAGAAAGAGAAGAGGATGCCGATGTATCCTATACGCAGTCGCTGAGCAAGGAGGAGCTGCAGGCAGAGGTCGATAAGCTCTTTGAGGAAGATGCGGCGGACAAGGAGGAGCCGGCGGCAGTCGAAGAAGCGCCCGTCGCAAACGAAGAACCGCCTTTGACGCGGATCAACCCGGTCATACCGCCGCAGGCAAAGGAGCGTCAGCCAGAGGAGGCACCGGAAGAGGAAGCGGAGCCGACCAAAGCGATCGAAGTCGAGCAGCCGCAGGCACCGGCTGAGGAGACAGCTTATGTCAATGAAGAACGGCTGATGGAAGAGACGGCGCAGATCCGTATGCAGATGGATGATTATGAAGGCGAACTGAACGATCTGCATGACAAAGTATCCAAGTCCAATCGGATCCTCAATGTGATCCTGCTGGTCCTGATCATTGCCCTGATCGCAGTCATCGCCGTGACCATCTACTGGCTGCAGCAGGCCGGCGGCCTCTTTTGATGCGGCCGGACCATAGAAAGGAATGTTTGTATGAAAAAGATCAATATAGCGATCGACGGTCCCAGTGCTGCCGGAAAGAGCACGATCGCAAAGCGATTGGCCAAACGGCTGAACTATTCCCATCTGGATACGGGAGCGATGTATCGCTGTGTTGCGTATCAGGCGCAGCGTCTGGGGGTCGATGTCGCAGATGAGGCAGCGCTTGCCACGATGATCGATGCGATGCAGATCGATTTTGACAGCGATCACCATGTGTATATCAACGGGGAAGATGTCTCTCGTGCAATACGGGAGAATGCGATTTCCATGCTGGCCTCCAGCGTCAGCGTGTTCCCGGCCGTGCGTGAGCGCCTTGTTCATATGCAGCAGACGATCGCGCAGAACAAAGGCTATATCATGGATGGAAGGGACATCGGAACGGTCGTGCTGCCGGATGCGGAAGTGAAGGTGTACATGGTCGCCAGCGTGGAGGCGCGGGCCAAACGCCGTTATGAGGAATACATGGAAAAAGGAATGGATGCGGATTATTCCGTCATCTACAAAGATATCGAACAGCGGGATCATCAGGACATGCATCGTCCACTGTCTCCGCTGCGCAAAGCAGATGATGCGGTGGAGATCGATACCTCGGATATGAGCATCGAAGAGGTGGAAGAGGCGATCGCACAGCTGCTTCCATCAAAATGTTAAGGAGGTGCGTACGGTGAAGAAAGGAATCTTGGCGATCGTCGGACGTCCCAACGTTGGCAAATCTACCGTATTCAACCGACTGATCGGTGAACGGAAAAGCATCGTTGAGGATACGCCGGGCGTGACCAGAGACCGCATCTACGGTACGGTCGAATGGCTGACACGCGAGTTTCAGCTGATCGATACCGGCGGTATCCAGATCGAAGACCAGCCGTTTCAGCAGGAAATCCAGATGCAGGTGGAGATCGCGATCGAAGAGGCGGACTGCATCCTGTTTCTGGTGAACGGACGCGATGGCGTGACCAGTGATGATCAGTTCATCGCACGCATGCTGCAGCGTTCCAACAAGCCGATCATCCTGGGCGTGAACAAGATCGACGATCATTCACTGTCCTATAATTTATATGACTTTTACAGTCTTGGTGTCGGTGATCCGATCGCGGTATCCGGCGTGCACGGCATCGGTATCGGCGACATCCTCGACAAGGCCGTCGCCCTGATGCCGCAGGATGACATCGATGCGTACGAGGGGATGACCAGTTTCTGTCTCATCGGGCGCCCCAATGTGGGCAAGAGCTCCCTGGTCAATGCGATCCTGCGTCAGGAACGCGTCATCGTTTCGGATGTGGAAGGAACGACGCGTGATGCGATCGACACTCCTTTTCGCCGGGACGGAAAGGACTATGTCATCATCGATACGGCCGGCATCCGTAAAAGGGGAAAGATCTATGAAAATGTAGAGAAGTATTCGATCATGCGTGCGATGAGCGCCATTGAGCGCAGTGATGTCGTACTGGTCGTCCTGGATGGCGAAAGCGGGCTGCGCGAGCAGGACAAGCATGTGGCCGGATATGCACATGAAGCGGGTAAGGGCGTGAGCCTCGTCTACAACAAGTGGGATACGGTAGAAAAAGACACGCATACGATGGCGGCCATCGAAAAAAAGCTCCGGGCACAGTTTTTATATCTGTCCTATGCGCCGATCGTCTTCGTATCGGCCTTGAAGCGCCAGCGCATCGATCAGCTGCTGCCGCTCATCGATCAGGTACATGACAATGCTGCACTGCGCATCCAGACCAACATCCTCAATGAGGTCATCATGGACGCACAGCTCATGGACCCGCCAAAGCCGCATAACGGCAAGCGTTTGAAGATCTATTACGCATCGCAGGTGAGCGTATGCCCGCCGACGATCGTTCTCTTTGTCAATGACCCGCAGCTGCTGCATTTCAGCTATAAGCGGTTTTTGGAAGACCGTCTGCGGGAAGCCTTCGGATTTGAAGGAACGACGATCCGCATCATAGCCAGAGAAAGAAGTTAGGTGATACATATGAAAACAGTCGTAATCGGAAGCGGAAGCTGGGGCACCGCATTGGCACAGGTGCTCTGTGACAACGGACAGGATGTCATTATATATGGAAACTGCAGGGAACAGATCGAGGATATCGAGCAGAACCATCGCAACTCCATGTTTTTTGAGGATGTGCAGCTGCATCCGGATCTGCATGCGACCTTGGAGGTGGAAGTGGTCGCAGATGCGGACATCATCGTTCTCAGCGTACCGACCATCGCGATCGAATCGGTCTGCCGACAGATCGATCCGCTGCTGAAGAAGTCGGTCATCGTCGTCAATACGTCCAAAGGCTTTCATCCGGAGACCAATGAGAGGATCTCCGAGGTCATCCGCCGTTTCATCTCACCGGCGCATCTGCACAGCGTCGTTTCACTGATCGGGCCAAGCCACGCCGAGGAAGTCGTCATCCGTCTGCTGACCGCCATCTGTGCGGTATCGCTCAACGATGACGATGCGAAGGTCATCCAGGAGCTGTTCTCAAATGATTATCTGCGCGTGTATACCGGCAATGACGAGATCGGCAGCGAGACCGGCGTCGCCTTGAAAAACGCGATCGCTGTCGCTAGTGGCGTATTGAGCGGTCTGGGCTACGGCGACAATACCCGGGCAGCGCTGATGACCCGCGGACTGGCAGAGATGATTCGTTTTGGTGTCGCTATGGGCGGCAAGGCGGAGACCTTCATCGGACTGACCGGTATCGGCGATCTGATCGTCACCTGCTCCAGCCGTCATTCCCGTAATTTCCAGGCGGGTTATGAGATCGGAAAGGCAAACGATGCACAGGCGTTCTGGAAATACAACAAGAAGACGGTAGAGGGCGTACGGACGGCCAAGGTCGTACATGAGCTGGCAGAGAAGATGGGGATCGAAATGCCGATCGTCAACGAGATCTACAGCGTTCTCTATGAGGGAAAAGATCCAAAGCGCTCCGCCAGGGACCTGATGCTGCGAGATCTGAAACCAGAGGCATAAAAAAGCGCATGAACAGCGCTTTTTTATTGTATAACCGTCTGGGGAATGCTATAATTACCAGCGTTAGAATTTGGAGGGATTTTGATGAACATCGCTGAGGAGATCCAGCGTCGACGCACGTTTGCTATCATTTCACACCCGGATGCCGGCAAGACGACGCTGACCGAAAAACTACTGCTGTATGGCGGTGCCATCCTGGAAGCAGGCTCCGTCAAAGGAAAGAAAGCAAACAAACATGCGGTCAGTGACTGGATGGAGATCGAAAAAAAGCGTGGAATCTCGGTTTCCAGCTCGGTCATGCAGTTTCAGTATGAAGGATATTGCATCAACATTCTGGATACGCCGGGACACCAAGACTTCAGTGAAGATACCTATCGGACATTGATGGCGGCAGATTCAGCCGTCATGGTGATCGATGCCAGCAAAGGTGTGGAGGCCCAGACCAAAAAGCTCTTTAAGGTCTGCCTGCTTCGTCATATACCGGTCTTCACGTTTATCAATAAGATGGACCGCTCCGCCATGGATCCGTTCGTGCTGCTGGAGCACATCCAGAGCGAACTGGGCATCGAAACCTATGCGATGAACTGGCCGATCGGTTCTGGCAAGGAGTTTCAGGGCGTCTATGAGCGGGATCATCGCCGCATCATCGCCTTCCACGGCGGCGATCATGGCATGCAGGCCGCAGAGGTGACCGAAGGATCACTGGAAGACGACAGTTTTGTGGATGTCATCGGTGCGCATTTCTTTGAAAAACTCAAAGAAGACAGCGAACTGCTGGACATCGCCGGTACGGAGTTTGATATCGAGCGGGTCTCCAGAGGTGAACTGACCCCGGTGTTTTTTGGCAGCGCCCTGACCAACTTCGGCGTTCAGCCGTTTCTGGAGCACTTTCTGCAGATGACGACATCACCATTGCCAAGAGAGGGCGCCGACGGTGAACTGCTCGATCCTAAGCGGGAGGAGTTCTCCGCGTTTGTCTTCAAGATCCAGGCCAATATGAACAAGGCACATCGGGATCGCATCGCCTTCATGCGGATCTGTTCCGGCCGGTTTGAAAAAGGCATGGAGGTCGAACATGTGCAGGGAAAACGCAAGATCAAGCTGGCACAGCCACAGCAGTTCATGGCACAGGATCGCGAGATCATCGAAGAGGCATTTGCCGGTGACGTGATCGGCGTCTTTGATCCGGGCATCTTTTCCATCGGCGATACGCTGTGCGATCCTTCGCTGAAGGTCGAGTTTCAAAAGATCCCGACCTTCGCCCCGGAACACTTTGCCCGGGTGACACAGAAGGATACGATGAAGCGCAAGCAGTTTCTCAAGGGCATCACACAGATCGCGCAGGAGGGAGCGATCCAGGTATTCCAGGAGATCAACATCGGCATGGAAGAGATCATCGTCGGCGGTGTCGGTGTCCTGCAGTTCGATGTGCTGGAACAGCGCTTAAAGAGCGAGTATAACGTGGACATCAAGCTGGAGATCCTTCCATATCAGTGTGTTCGCTGGATCCTCAACGAGGGGCTCGATCCCAACACGCTCAATCTGACGTCCGAATCCAAACGGGTCCGTGATCTGAAAGGACGCAATCTGATCATCTTTGCCAACAGCTGGGGCATCAAATGGGCGACCCAGCAGAATCCGCAGCTGCAGCTGGCGGAGGTCGGCAACGTACAGTAAAAGGGAAAGCACGGCTTTTCTCTTTTTTTATGTATGACGGGCATGCCGTCTGTCTGTGGTGAAAGTCCACAAGGGAG
>ERZ1643246.2474-NODE-2474-length-17439-cov-5.065578_pt1 | contig 17439 bp, 17 predicted proteins | sample MGYA00579265_ERZ1643246 | MGnify/ENA primary metagenome ERZ1643246 (study PRJEB29033, sample SAMEA4952261) | chicken gut metagenome | biome: Broiler Chicken; feature: Gastrointestinal Tract; material: Caecum | place: Ireland | collected 2018 | study: Broiler...
TGGAAGGGCAGAAGGAGGAAAGCAAACCGGGAAAGGATGAGAATGATGGAAGTATATCTGGATAATTCCGCCACCACCAGATGCCGTCCTCAGGTGCGGGATGTGGTGGTGAAAACCATGATGGAGGATTATGGAAATCCCTCCTCCATGCATAAAAAAGGAGTAGAAGCAGAACAGTATGTGAAGCAGGCTGCCCGGGAAATCGCCCGGACCCTGAAGGTGGATCCGAAGGAGATCTATTTTACATCCGGAGGAACAGAGTCCAACAACTGGGCCCTGATCGGAACAGCGCTGGCCAATCAGCGCAGAGGCCTCCACATTGTCACTACCCGGATCGAGCATCCTGCCGTATCGGCGCCGGCACAGTTTCTGGAGCGACAGGGATTTTCTGTCACCTGGCTGGATGTGGATAAAAACGGCAGAGTTTCCCCGGAAGCCGTGGAGGAAGCCGTGGGGCCGGAGACAATCCTGGTTTCCGTCATGTATGTGAACAATGAAATCGGAGCGGTGGAGCCGGTGGAGGAAATCGGAAGAAGAATCAAGGAAAAAAATCCCGGAACATATTTTCATGTGGATGCCATCCAGGCTTATGGAAAGTATCTGATCCGGCCGAGAAAAATGAAAATTGATCTTCTGTCGGCCAGCGGTCACAAGATTCACGGCCCAAAGGGAACGGGATTTCTCTATGCGGGCCAGCAGGTGAAGCTGTTTCCCTATATCTACGGCGGAGGACAGCAGCAGGGAATGAGGTCCGGGACAGACAATGTGCCGGGAGCCGCCGGTCTGGGGGAGGCCGCCCGCCTCGCCTACGGGGATCTGGATGAGGCGGTATCCCGCATGAGAGAACTGAAAAACTATTTTGTGCAGGAACTTGGCGCGATGGAGCAGGTGACCGTTCACGGCCTTACCGGGGAAGACAGCGCTCCGCATATTGTCAGCGCTTCTTTTGCGGGCGTGCGCAGCGAAGTGCTGCTGCACACCCTGGAAGACAGGGGAATCTATGTGTCCGCCGGCAGCGCCTGTTCCACCCACAAAAAAAACCAGAGTCCCACTCTGACAGCCATCGGACTGCCGGCTGCGCTCAGAGAGTCGGCGGTGCGGTTCAGCTTCAGCGATGAGACCACCAGAGAGGAGCTGGATTACACGCTTACCGTGCTGCGGGAAGTACTGCCCATGCTGCGGCGGTATGCCAGAAAGTAGGAGGAAGAAGATGTTTAAAGCATTTCTGATCAAATATGCGGAAATTGGTATTAAGGGGAAAAACCGTTATGTATTTGAGGACGCGCTGATCAGCCAGATCCACCATGCCCTGAAGAATGTGGACGGAAAATTCCAGGTAACCAAAGAGCAGGGAAGAGTTTATGTGGAGCCGGAAGGCGCATTCGACTACGAAGAGACGGTGGATGCCCTGAAACGGGTATTCGGAATCGCGGAGATCTGTCCGGTGATGATCTGCCAGGACAGGGGATTTGAGGCGCTGGCCGAAGATCTGCTGCGGTATGTGGATCATGTATATCCGGAAAAAAACAGAACGTTTAAGATGCATGTGCGCCGGGCCAGAAAAAGCTATCCCGGAACTTCCATGAGTCTTAACGCTGATCTGGGCGAACGGGTTCTTAGGGCTTATCCGGAGATGAAAGTGGATGTGCATCATCCCGATATTCTGCTGGTGGTGGAAATTCGGGAGCGGATTTATATTTATTCCGAAACCATTCCCGGACCCGGGGGGATGCCGGTGGGAACCAACGGGAAAGCCATGCTGCTGCTCTCCGGTGGAATCGACAGTCCGGTGGCAGGTTATATGATTGCCAAACGGGGAGTGCAGATTGACGCCGTATATTTTCATGCGCCGCCTTATACCAGTGAGCGGGCAAAGCAGAAGGTGGTGGATCTGGCCCGGCTGGTGGCCCGCTACAGCGGTCCCATCCATCTGCATGTGGTGAATTTTACGGATATCCAGCTGTATATCTACGATCAGTGCCCGCACGATGAGCTGACAATTATCATGCGCCGCTATATGATGCGGATTGCTGAAGAAATCGGAAAGGCCAACAAATGCCTGGCGCTGATTACGGGAGAGAGTATCGGTCAGGTGGCCAGTCAGACGGTACAGAGTCTGGCAGCCACCAATGAGGTCTGCACCATGCCGGTATTCCGGCCGGTGATCGGATTTGATAAGCAGGAGATCATCGATATCGCGTATAAGATCAACACTTATGAGACGTCCATCGAACCTTATGAGGACTGCTGCACGATATTCGTGGCGAAGCATCCGGTGACAAAACCCAATGTCCAGGTGATCCGCCGGTCGGAGCAGAAGCTGCAGGAGAAGATTGACGATATGGTAAAAACCGCGGTGGAAACCGCCGAGGTGATCCGGATTCACTGACCTGGACGGGGGAAGTCCTTCCCCTGTCCAGATGCTGTGACACGTCCCGCCGACGGCATGGCGGTCCGGTTTTGCGCAAAAAAACTGCGTCTCCGGAAAGAGACGCAGTAATATTCAAATTTGTAGACCGCCGGGATCCGGGACAGCGCCGGATACGGCATATCCTCCCAACGGCCGAAGCAATATGGCAGCCGGGGAATCAGATGATATAGGGCTTCAGAGTTTCCAGTACGTTGTCCAGACTGCTGCCTTCCGCATGTACATTCAGATCGATGGGCTTGGAGAGATCCAGGCTGAAGATACCCATAATCGACTTGGCATCGATTACGTATCTGCCGGAAACGAGGTCAAAATCGAAATCATATTTGGAAATATCATTTACAAAAGCTTTGACTTTGTCGATCGAGTTAAGTGAAATCTGAACTGTTTTCATGTTGCTTCCTCCCAAAATACAGAATATTTTAATTAATGAACTAGTTTTATCTTACCTGTTACGGTATGAAAAGTCAAGGTGAAAGAATACAAAGATTCCGGGAAATCAGATGGTTTATTGCCCCGAAATAACGAAAGGAAAAAGAACGAAAATGAAAGGAAAAGTTGCATTGCACAATCTTGGCTGTAAAGTCAATGCATACGAGCTGGAGGCCATGCAGCAGCAGCTGGAGGAAGCCGGCTATGAGATTGTCCCCTTTGCGCCGGGGGCGGACGTGTATGTGATTAATACCTGTACGGTGACAAATATCGCGGACCGGAAGTCCCGGCAGATGCTCCACCGGGCCAGAAAGATGAATCCTCAGGCAGTGGTGATTGCTGCCGGCTGTTATGCCCAGGCGCAGGCGGGAAATGAAAAAATAGAGGCGGATCCGTCTATTGATCTGATTATTGGAAATAATATGAAACAGAATCTGGTACAGATCCTGGAGGATTACAGAAAAGGCTGTGCCGTAAACGGTACGGTTCTGGACCTGACGCATGAGTGCAGTTATGAAAATCTTTCCATCAGCAGGACCGAGGAACATACCAGGGCTTATATCAAAGTACAGGATGGGTGCAACCAGTTTTGCAGCTACTGCATTATTCCCTATGCCAGAGGCAGGGTGCGAAGCAGAAAGACGGAGGATGTGGTGCGGGAGGTGCGGCGGCTGGCAGCTTCTGGCTGCCAGGAGGTGGTGCTGACCGGTATCCATCTCAGTTCCTACGGAACGGACCGGAAGGAGGACGGGGAGACGCTGCTGTCTTTGATCGAACAGGTACACCGCGTGGAGCAGATTTCCAGAATCCGCCTGGGTTCTCTGGAACCCGGAATTATCACGGAGGAGTTTGTGAAAACCATCGCCGCGCTGCCCCGGGTATGCCCCCATTTCCACCTGTCTTTGCAGAGCGGCTGTACGGCTACGCTTGCCCGGATGAACCGCCGGTATACTGCCGAAGAGTACCGGGAAAAATGCCGGCTTCTGCGCCGATATTATGAAAATCCCGCGCTGACCACGGATGTGATCACGGGATTTCCGGGGGAAACGGAGGAGGAATTTGAGGAGTCGCTGGCGTTTGTGGACTCCATTCATTTTTATGAGACCCACATTTTTCCCTATTCCCGCAGGGAGGGAACCCGCGCGGCACGGATGGAAGGACAGGTGGAGGAGTCTGTGAAAAAAGAGAGAAGCCGCCGGATGATTCTTTTGGGGGAACGGCACCGCCGGGAATATATGGAGCAGTTTCCGGGAACCGTCCGGGAAGTTCTTTTTGAGGAACTCCAGACGATAGAAGGAAATACGTTCTGGGTGGGCCACACCATGGAATATCTGAAGGTGGCGGCTGTCGGCCGGGCAAATCAGAGTCTGGAGAATCGCAGAATTCCGGTGAAAATCACCGGTTTTGCAGGGGAAGAAGCGCTGACCGGGGAACTGCTGGAATGAAATAGAAATTCTGCATTGAATTTTCTGATAATCTGTATTAGAATAAGATAGATATCAAGTATAGTCAAGGACGTGAGAAAATGGCAAATATCAGTAATACACAGTATTTCAAAGTGAAAACAGAGCCGGAAGTTTCGGTTAAGCAGGTGCTGGATGTGGTATACACTGCCATGGCTGAGAAGGGGTATAACCCCGTCAATCAGATTGTGGGATATATTATGTCCGGGGACCCCACCTATATCACCAGCTACAAGGGCGCCCGCAGCATGATTATGAAAGTGGAGCGGGACGAACTGGTGGAAGAGCTTCTGAAAGAGTATATCAGGAATAAAGCCTGGGAGAACCGGGAATGAGAATTCTGGGACTGGACTATGGGTCAAAGACCGTGGGCGTGGCAGTCAGTGATCCTCTGGGGGACAGGGCTGAAAAATCGCTGGAGTTGAAGGATACTCTGGAGAGAAGGACAGGTCTGGATGTTGTTATGTGGGACGAACGGCTGACTACCGTTTCCGCGGAAAAGGTGCTGATGGAGAGCGGGATCCGCAGAGAGCACCGGAAGAACTATGTGGACGAGATTGCGGCGGTTTTTATCCTGCAGGGATATCTGGATTATCTTGCGAATCAGAAGAAGGCGGACGGGAAAGAGGCATGATGGATAAGATCAAATTTGTAACGGAGACAGGAGAAACGGCGGAATTTTATGTGGAAGAGCAGACCCGGGTGGCGGGAAGAGATTACCTGCTGGTGACGGATTCGCTGGAGGATGAGGCTTCCGCGTACATTCTGCGGGATATGTCTTCGGACGGTGATCAGGAAGCGGAATATGTGATGGTAGAAGATGAGGCGGAACTGGAAGCGGTTTCCAGAATTTTCGCTCAGATGATGGATGACGTGGAGATCGAGATGTAGAGGAAAGGATCCGCGGAAGGGATACGGGACAGGTATGCCCGTCCGCAGGATGTGTGGAAATTGTGTTCGGAAAGAATCGTGGAGGTGCTGTTTGAAGAAAAATCATACTGGAAAACTGAAAATCATTCCGCTGGGAGGACTGGAACAGATTGGAATGAATATCACTGCCTTCGAATACGAAGACAGTATTGTGGTGGTGGACTGCGGTCTTTCATTCCCGGAGGACGATATGCTGGGAATCGACCTGGTCATCCCCGATGTGACTTATCTGAAGGATAATATTGAAAAAGTAAAGGGCTTTGTGATTACCCATGGGCATGAGGATCATATCGGAGCCCTGCCCTATGTTTTGAGAGAAGTGAACGTGCCGATTTATGCCACCAAGCTGACGATCGGCCTGATTGAAAATAAATTAAAAGAACATAATTTACTCCGCACAACCAAAAGAAAAACCATCAAGCACGGACAGTCCATCAATCTGGGCTGCTTCCGCATCGAATTCATCAAGACCAATCACAGCATTGTGGACGCTTCTGCCCTGGCCATCTATTCCCCGGCAGGTATTGTGGTCCATACCGGTGACTTCAAGGTGGATTATACGCCTGTGTTCGGAGACGCCATTGATCTGCAGCGTTTCGCGGAAATCGGCAAGAAAGGCGTGCTGGCGCTGATGTGTGACAGTACCAATGCGGAGCGGAAAGGTTTCACCATGTCCGAGCGGACGGTAGGAAAAACGTTCGACATGCTGTTTGCCGAGCATAAGGATACCCGCATTATTATTGCCACCTTTGCGTCCAATGTGGACCGGGTGCGGCAGATTATCAATTCCGCCTATAAGTACGGCAGGAAAGTGGTGGTGGAGGGCCGCAGCATGGTTAATGTGATTTCCACCGCCTCAGAGCTGGGGTATCTGAATATTCCCGACAAGACTTTAATTGATATCGACCAGATGAAAAATTATCCGGATGAGCAGATGGTGCTGATCACCACGGGAAGCCAGGGCGAGTCCATGGCGGCGCTGTCGCGGATGGCGTCCAATACCCATAAAAAAGTATCCATCAAACCGGGCGATACCATTATTTTAAGTTCCAATCCGATTCCGGGCAATGAAAAGTCCGTATCCCGGATTATCAATGAGCTGTCCGCCAAGGGCGCGGATGTGATTTTCCAGGATGTGCATGTTTCAGGACATGCCTGTCAGGAAGAAATCAAACTGATCTATTCTCTTGTGAAGCCCAAGTACGCCATTCCGGTACACGGCGAGTACCGTCACCTGAAGGCGCAGGCCGGTATTGCGGAGAGCCTGGGAATTCCCAAGGATCATATTTTCATTATGTCCTCCGGCGATGTGATGGAGCTGGATGATGAATCAGCCAGAATTACCGGAAAAGTACACACGGGAGCCATCCTGGTGGACGGCCTCGGCGTGGGCGATGTGGGAAATATCGTGCTGCGCGACCGTCAGCATCTGGCGGAAGACGGCATTATGATTGTGGTGCTGACCCTGGAAAAATACAGCAACCAGCTGCTGGCAGGACCGGACATTGTATCCAGAGGATTCGTCTATGTGAGAGAATCCGAGGATCTGATGGGCGACGCCAAGGCGGTGGTGGAGGACGCCATCGACGGATGTCTGGACCGGCGCGTATCGGACTGGGGCAAGATGAAATCTGCCATTAAAGACTCTCTGGGGGATTTCCTCTGGAAGAGAACCAAGAGAAGACCCATGATATTACCGATCATTATGGAGGCGTAAAGATCCATGGATAAGATACAGATGTGTGTGGATTCTCTGATCACGGCGATCCGTGACGGGGAGGCGTACCGGCATTATCTGGACTGCGAGGAAAAGCTCCAGAAACAGCCGGATCTGAGAAAAAAGATTGACGAGTTCCGTGCAGCTGTATACCATTTGAATAATGCAGAGGAGCAGATTGATTTATTCGACAAGATCGACGAATTTGAGAAAGAGTATCGGGAATTCCGGAAGATTCCGGTGGTCAACGAATTCCTGGAGGCCGAGCTGGATGTATGCCGTCTCCTGCAGCGGGTGGGAGCCCGGATTCAGTCCGGCGTGGATGTGAGAATTCCCCGGGTATAGATCGGCGGCAGCAAAGGAGTGACAATGGGAAACAAGAAGAAAAAAGACAGAGGCTATCGGGCTGCGGTTGCCGGGGCCAAGGGCATTATCAAGGTGCTGATTTATATTGTGGTGATCCTTCTGATTGTCCTGGTGGGCAGGATGGCCTACAGCTTCGGATATCTCGTTTTTGACCAGCGGCCGGCTACCGTGGTAAAAGAGGAAGGTGATGATGTCACCGTTGTGGTGAAGGAAGGTGACACCGCCTATGACGTGGGCAAAACCCTGGTGGAAAAAGGTCTCAGCGAGAATGCCCTCGTCTTCTGGGTGCAGGAACAGCTTTCCGATTATAAGGATAAGATCCGGCCGGGTACCTATATTCTGAATACTGCCGATAACGTGGATGAAATGCTTGCCATTCTGTCCGGTGAGGATACGGAAGGACAACCCTCACAGACGGAGGAGGGGACAGAAGATGCGTCCGGAGCGGAAGAGTCGCAGGATTCATCGGAAGCCCCGCAGGAGGGAGCGGACAGCTCTCAGGAGGAATCTCAGCAGTGATTGTTGACGAGAGAATGGTGACCTATATCAATTCGCTGGATGAAGGGCATACGCCGTTTCTGGAAGCTCTGGAGCGGGAAGCAAAGGCAGATCGTGTTCCCATTATCCGCAGGGAGATGCAGAGCTTTCTGAAGTTTCTGATGACAGCGTTCGCGCCCCATCGGATACTGGAAGTGGGATGCGCGGTGGGGTTTTCCGCGCTGCTGATGTGTGAGTATGCCCCAAAGGACTGCCGGTTGGTTACCATTGAAAATTACGAAAAGAGAATACCCGTCGCCAGGGAGAATTTTAAACGGGCAGGGAGAGAGGAGCAGATCACCCTGTTCCCCGGCGATGCGGCACAGATACTGAAGACACTGGAAGGACCCTTTGACTTCATCTTTATGGATGCGGCAAAGGGTCAGTATCTTCATTTTCTGCCCCAGGTACTGCGGCTGATGCGGCCGGGGGGGATTCTGGTATCAGATAATATCCTTCAGGAAGGGGATCTGATTGAATCCCGCTTTGCGGTGGAACGCAGGGACCGTACCATTCATAAACGGATGCGGGAGTACCTGTATGAACTGAAGCATAATGAACAGCTGGTCACTTCTCTTCTCCCGCTGGGAGACGGGGTGGCCGTGAGTACGAAAAAGACAGGAGCAGACAGATGAGAGTTCCGGAATTACTGGTGCCCGCCAGCAGCCTGGAGGTTCTGAAGGTGGCGGTAATCTTCGGCGCCGATGCGGTGTATATCGGCGGGGAGGCCTTTGGCCTGCGGGCGAAAGCAAAAAATTTTTCCATGGAGGAGATGCGTGAGGGCATCGCCTTCGCTCACGAACGGGGCGTAAAAGTTTATGTCACCGCCAATATTCTGGCTCACAACCGGGATCTGGAAGAGGTGCGGACTTATTTTCAGGAGCTGAAAAAGATCGGGCCGGACGCGCTGATCATCTCCGATCCGGGGGTATTTATGATCGCCCGGGAAGTTTGTCCCGAGATAGAGATTCATGTGAGTACCCAGGCCAACAATACCAATTACGGTACATTCCTCTTCTGGTATCAGCAGGGGGCGAAACGGGTGGTCTCCGCCAGAGAACTGTCGCTGGAGGAGATCCGTCAGATCCGCAGCCGGATTCCGGAGGATCTGGAAATTGAGACCTTTGTTCACGGCGCCATGTGTATCTCCTATTCGGGACGGTGCCTGCTTTCCAGTTTTCTTGCCGGGCGGGATGCCAACCAGGGAGCCTGTACGCATCCCTGCCGGTGGAAGTACGCGCTGGTGGAGGAGAGTCGTCCGGGCCAGTATATGCCGGTGTATGAAAATGAGCGGGGAACCTACATTTTTAATTCCAGGGATCTCTGTATGATTGAACACATCCCGGATCTTATGACTGCCGGAATCGACAGCCTGAAGATCGAGGGAAGAATGAAAACGGCCCTTTATGTGGCCACGGTGGCCAGAACTTATCGGAAAGCCATTGATGACTGGCAGAAGGATCCGGCGCTTTATGAGAAAAATCTGCCCTGGTACCGGGATCAGATATCCAACTGTACCTACCGTCAGTTTACCACGGGATTTTTCTATGGAAAACCCAATGAGGAGGCGCAGATTTACGACAGCAACACATATGTGAAAGAGTATACCTATCTGGGAATTGTAGGAAAGCCGGACGGCACCGGCGCCTGGCAGATTTCTCAGAGAAATAAATTCTCCGTGGGCGAGACCATTGAGGTGATGAAGCCAAACGGAGAGAATATCGAAGTGAAGGTGAAAAGCATCCGGGATGAAGAGGGGAATTTCATGGAGAGCGCCCCGCATCCCAGACAGATTTTGTATATTGATCTGGGGATGGAGCTGGAGCCTTTCGATATTTTACGGCGAAAGGAAACAGTCCCGGAGCTTTAATATCGCATTCTTTTCTATTCGGGAGACGTAGGAACGGCTGATTCCCAGCCGTTTCCCGATTACCCGCTGTGTCATCTCTTCTTCGCCGAACAGGCCATATCTGCATTTCAGCACTTCAAATTCCAATGGCGTCAGGGCTTCCGAAAGGAGGCGGCACAGCCGCCGGATGTCTTCCTTTCTGGCGCATTTCTCACCAATATCGGTTTCATTTCCTTCTATAATATCCAGAAGATGAATTTCATTTCCCTCTTTGTCGGTTCCGATGGGTTCATACAGGGATACCTCCCTGGAAAATTTTTTTCTGCTCCTCAGCATCATCAGCAGTTCATTATCAATGCAGCGGGCGGCATAGGTGGCAAGACGGCTTCCCTTTGTCATGTCGAAGGTGGAAACCGCCTTGATCAGCCCGATGGTTCCGATGGAAATCAGATCGTCCAGTTCCTCGTCCAATCCCTGATATTTTTTGATTACATGGGCTACCAGCCGGAGATTCCGTTCAATGAGAATGTTTCGGGCTTCCTGGTCTCCCTCCTGGCATCTTTTGAGATAATACCGTTCTTCCTCCAGTGTGAGAGGTTTCTGAAATGTTTTCAAGCCGGCACCTCAAAGGGGATTTATTCTATTCTATGTGCAAATCAGAAATTCGTGCTTTTCCAACAAAAACAAGTCAAAACAGCAGGGACGAAAGATCCCGGAGAAAGGAGAATGTTTATGTATACAAGTGTGATGTCTGCGTATCTTATGGGCCTGGAGGCGGTTCCCGTTCAGGTGGAGGTGGATGTCAGCGACGGACTGCCTGGTTTTTATATGGTGGGATATGTGAGTACGCAGGTGCGGGAAACCTGCAGCCGGGTACGCACGGCGCTGAGAAATGAACGGGTAACCATTCCGCCAAAAAAGATTACGGTGAATCTGTCGCCGGGGGATCTGCCCAAGTCGGGAACCGGATTTGATCTGCCGGTGGCCGCGGGAATTCTGGAGACCTTGGGAAGACTGCCGGCAGGTGCCCTGAAAAATATTCTGGTGGCGGGAGAGTTGGGACTTGATGGAAAGGTTCACGGAATCCGGGGGATATTTTCCATGGTATGGCGGGCTGCACAGATGGGCTGCCGGGCCTGCGTGGTGCCTGGGGAGAATCTCAGGGAAGCGCAGGCGGTGGGGTTCCCGGTGGTGGGAGTGGAAAACCTGGAAGAATTTGCCGAAGTTGTCCGGAGGGGAGAATGGAAAACGGAGACTCCACATATACAGATAACAGAAAGCGGGGAAGAGGAAGGACCGGATTTTGCGGACGTACTGGGACAGGAAGAAGCCAAACGGGCAGCTCTGCTGGCGGCGGCAGGTTTCCATAATCTGCTTCTGGTGGGACCGCCGGGTTCCGGAAAGAGTATGATTGCCCGGAGGCTTTCCGGAATCCTTCCGCCCCTGTCCCGGCCGGAGGCTCTGGAACTGACCAGAATTTACAGTGCGGCCGGCATGCTTTCCGGTGAGCAGCCGCTGATTGGACGCAGGCCATTCCGCGCGCCTCACCATACCATATCGCCCCAGGCGCTGGCCGGAGGCGGCAGGATCCCGGTCCCCGGTGAAATCACCCTGGCGCACAGAGGCGTGTTGTTTTTGGATGAATTTCCGGAACTGGATCGGAGAAGTCTCCAGCTTTTGAGACAACCTTTGGAGGAACGGAAGATCTGGATTGCCAGGACGGGAGGCCGTTTCTGCTTTCCCGCCGCGTTTCTGCTGGTGGCAGCCATGAACCCCTGCCCCTGCGGACAGTTTCCCGGTGGAAAATGTACCTGTACGCCGACGGAAATCGCCCGGTATCAGGGGAAAGTCAGCCGGCCGCTGCTGGATAGGATGGATCTGTGCGCAGTCACGGAAAATCCCACTTACAGGGAATTGCGGGGAGAGAACGGCGCCGGGGGAATATCCTCCGCCGCTATGAGAGAACAGGTGAAAAACGCATGGAGAATCCAGCGGGAACGATACCGCAGCGAAACATTTTCCTTCAACGGTGAGATTCCCTCGGAAAAAATCCGGTACTACTGTGAAACAGACGCGGAAGCGGAGCGGCTTCTGGAGGCATCTTTTGCCAGAATGGATCTGGGAGGGCGGGGGTGTCACAGGATTCTCCGGGTGGCCAGAACAGCGGCAGACCTGGAGGGAAGCGAAAGGATACGGGAAAATCATATGGCAGAGGCGGTCAGTTATCGGATGATCACAAAGGAAAACTGGGAGGTGCGGATATGACAGAGAGAATAAAACGGCTGAACCGGGAGGATCCGGCGTACCCCGGCCGCCTGCTTCCGCTGGAGAATATGCCCCGCATTTTATACGGTTACGGGAAACTGCCGCAGGATCAGAGGCCTTCGCTGGCGGTGGTAGGAGCCAGAACCTGCAGCATTTACGGAAAAAATATGGCGTATGAGTTTTCCAGGGTGCTGGGTGGCATGGGAATTCAGATCATAAGCGGGATGGCCTGCGGAGTGGATTCGGCCGCCCATGAAGGCGCGCTGGCGGCGGGAGCGGACACCATCGCCGTGACGGGATGCGGGCCGGATATCTGTTATCCGGCTTCGGGCCGGCGGCTGTATGAGCGGCTGAAAAAAGAAGGAGGAGTCTGGTCGGAATTTCCGCCGGGAGATAAGCCGCTGGCCTGGCACTTTCCCAAAAGGAACCGGCTGATCAGCGGTCTGGCGGATGCTGTGCTGGTGGTGGAAGCCAGACAGCGAAGCGGTTCCCTCATTACGGTAGACTGTGCGTTGGAGCAGGGACGAACAGTGTTTGCTGTTCCCGGAAGAGTGGGCGACACGCTCAGTGAAGGCTGCAACCGGCTGATTTCCCAGGGCGCGGTCATGGCCTGGAGCCCGGAAGCTATTCTGGAAGAGATGGGATGGAACGAAAAAAAACCACAAAAAACCGGAAAGGCCGGTGAAAATCCGGGATTAGGACTTGCAACCGCCGATAAATTGGTGTATAGTTGTCTCGATTTGGACCCGAAAACCCTGAGTCAGATTCAGCAGGAAACCGGGCTTCCCGCAGGGGAGCTGTCGGCATCGCTTTTGCATCTGCAGCTTGCAGGAGTGGTGAAAGAACTCTGGAAAAACACCTATGTGCGGGTCGAGGGTTCCGTGCGTCCGGCGGCATCCGGACCGGAGCATGAAAAAAAATAAATTGGAAAATATAGAACCAAGTGAGAGGCTGACGGCAGCAGAAAAATCTGAGGGGCCGGCAGCGGACAGGAGGAAAACAGTGGCAAAGAATCTTGTGATTGTTGAGTCCCCGGCAAAAGTGAAGACCGTTAAAAAATTTTTGGGAAACAACTATGAAGTGGCAGCTTCCAACGGACATGTGCGGGATATGCCGAAAAGTCAGCTGGGATTTGATGTGGAAAACGATTACGAGCCGAAATATATAACTATCAGAGGAAAGGGAGAACTTCTGGCAGGTCTCAGAAAAGCCGCAAAGAAAGCGGATAAAGTCTATCTGGCCACCGACCCCGACCGGGAAGGAGAGGCCATCGCCTGGCATCTGTCCAAGGCCCTGAATCTGGATGAAAAGAAAATGCGCCGGATTACCTTTAATGAGATCACCAAGTCTGCGGTGAAGGAATCCATCAAACATGCCAGAGACATTGATATGAATCTGGTGAACGAGCAGCAGGCCAGGAGAATGCTGGACCGAATGGTGGGATACCGGATCAGTCCGCTCCTCTGGAAGAAGATCAAAAGAGGACTGAGCGCCGGACGGGTACAGTCCGTGGCGCTGCGGATCATCGGAGACCGGGAGGATGAAATCAACGCCTTCATTCCGGAAGAGTACTGGACGTTGGAAGCCGATTTTAAAATCCCCGGAGAAAAAAAGCCCCTGCGGGCAAAATTTTACGGAAAAGACAAACAGAAGATCAATATTTCTTCCCGCGAGGAACTGGATCAGATTCTCAAGGAACTGGACGGTGTGTCTTACCGCGTGTCGGATGTAAAACGGGGAGAACGCAGCAAGAAGGCGCCCCTGCCCTTCACCACCAGTACGCTGCAGCAGGAGGCCGCAAAGAATCTGAATTTTTCCACTCAGAAAACCATGCGTCTGGCGCAGCAGCTGTATGAAGGAGTGGATATCAAAGGAAACGGCACGGTGGGTCTGATTTCCTATCTGCGTACTGACTCCACCAGAATTTCCGAGGAAGCCGATGCCATGGCCAGGGAATTTATAGAAAAACAGTACGGAGAGGCCTATCTGGCTCAGGCCGGTGAGAAGAAGCAGGAAGGACGGAAGGTGCAGGATGCCCATGAGGCCATCCGTCCCACCGATGTGAACCGGACGCCGGCAGCCATGAAGGATTCCCTTTCCAGAGATCAGTTTCGTCTTTACCAGCTGATTTGGAAACGGTTCGTAGCAAGCCGGATGAAACCGGCTCTCTATGAGACCACTTCCGTGAAAATCAGCGGCGGTCCCTATATCTTTACGGTAGCGGCTTCCAAGCTGGCGTTTGACGGCTTCCTTTCCGTCTATGCGGTGGACGATGAAGAAAAAAACCAGGGGACTACCCTGGTGCGCAGTATCGATCAGGATACGCAGCTGAATTTTGCCGGCTTTGACAGCCAGCAGCATTTTACTCAGCCGCCGCCCCATTATACGGAGGCATCCCTGGTAAAGACGCTGGAGGAACTGGGAATCGGACGTCCCAGTACCTATGCGCCCACCATTACTACCATTATGGCGCGTCATTATGTGGTGAAGGAACAGAAGAATCTGTATATGACCGAGCTGGGCGAGGTGGTAAATCAGATGATGAAAAAGGCTTTCCCCAGCATTGTGGACGTGAATTTCACCGCGAATCTGGAGGATCTGCTGGATAAGGTGGGAGACGGAACGGTGGACTGGAAGGTGATCGTCCGTAACTTTTATCCGGATCTGGAAGAAGCCGTGGAGGAAGCGGAAAAACAGCTGGAAGAAGTGAAGATTGAGGATGAGGTCACAGATGTGATCTGTGAAAACTGCGGACGCCATATGGTGATCAAATACGGACCTCACGGAAGATTTCTGGCCTGCCCCGGCTTTCCGGAATGTCGGAATACCAAGCCGTATCTGGAAAAGATCGGCGTGAAATGTCCGAAATGCGGCGGGGAAATCGTGGAGAAAAAGACGAAAAAAGGCCGCAGGTATTACGGCTGTGAGAATAATCCCCAGTGCGACTTCATGTCATGGCCCCGACCGGTGGAGAAAAAATGCCCCAGATGCGGCGGCTATATGGTGGAAAAAGGAAACAAGATTGTCTGTGCTGACGAGCACTGCGGCTATGTGGAACCGAAAAAAGCAGCGGCTGCTCAGTAAAATGCCTTTGCGCTCAGAAACACCGGGCAGTTCCTTCGGGAACTGCCTTTTTACGGAGATAGAAAATGTAAACTGTTTTCAATCTGGCGAAAGTTTAGCGACATCTACATAAAAATAAATAGTCAGAAAACATACAAAAAAATAGAAAATAGTATTGATATTATGCGCTTTACATGCTACAATACTTATAAAGTATCATAGTGTGGGAAAATACGAAATAGATTTGAAAACCTGCAAAATCCCTCTACGGCTATGGGCCAGGAACTAGGAAAGGAGCATGAAATGAGCGTACAGTTATTGGATAAAACCAGAAAAATCAACAAACTGTTGCATAATAACAGTTCAACAAAGGTAGTATTTAACGATATCTGTAAAGTGATGATGGAGACACTGGATTCGAATATTCTGGTGATCAGTAAAAAAGGAAAGGTTCTGGGCGTAAGTCTCTGCCCCGGCGTGGAAGAAATTACAGAGTTAATTGAGGATAAGGTGGGAAGTCATGTGGATCCTCTGCTGAATGACAGATTTCTGAGTGTGTTATCCACAAAGGAGAATGTGAATCTCCAGACGCTGGGCTTTGAGGGAGAGCAGATCACCCGTTACAGAGCGATAATCAATCCCATCGACATTGCCGGGGAACGGCTGGGAACCGTGTTTATGTACCGCAGCGATGAACAGTATGACATTGAGGATATCATCGTCAGCGAGTACGGCACCACTGTGGTGGGACTGGAGATGATGCGCTCCGTGAATGAGGAAAATGCCGAGGAGGCCAGAAAGATTCAGGTGGTGAAATCCGCGTTCAGCACACTTTCTTTCTCGGAACTGGAGGCCATCATTCATATTTTTGATGAACTGGACGGGGATGAAGGCATTCTGGTGGCCAGCAAGATAGCCGACCGGGTAGGCATTACCAGATCCGTAATTGTCAACGCGCTGCGCAAATTTGAGAGCGCCGGCGTCATCGAATCCAGATCCAGCGGTATGAAAGGTACTTATATCAAAGTCCTCAATGAAGTGATTTTTGATGAGCTGGAAGAACTGAAGGCAAGAAAAAATCTGAAAAGCACCGACAAAGACGTATAATCTGCCGGGACAGACGGCATAGGCCGCCCCTTCTGCGAGAAGGATATTTCGCAGAAGAGGCGGCTTTTTTACGGCTGCTGTCTTGTTTGCCGGCGCCCGCAGTCTGCGGGCGGATGCCTCTGTCAAAATCTTTCTGAAAAACTCGAAGGAAAATAAAAAAGTGAGAAAAGAAGAGATAAATTAAGAATAATTAAGTTTAAATGAGCATAAATATAAAATAGCAAAAAAAACGAATGTTGCGAAATTATTTGGAAATTACTAATATTAAGACAGTCGGTAGCACTCGACTAAAATGAGTGCTAATAAAACAGCAATTTCATAAGGAGGCAATAGATATGAAGTTAGTACCATTGGGAGACAGAGTTGTTCTGAAACAGTTAGTTGCCGAGGAAACTACGAAATCCGGTATTGTTCTGCCGGGTCAGGCACAGGAAAAACCGCAGCAGGCTGAGGTTGTGGCTGTGGGACCGGGCGGAATGGTTGACGGCAAAGAGGTTAAGATGGAAGTTGCGGTAGGTGACCAGGTCATCTATTCCAAATATGCCGGAACAGAAGTGAAACTGGAAGATGAAGAGTATATCATCGTAAAGCAGAACGATATTCTGGCAGTGGTAAAATAAAATCAGAAAACAGGCGGCTGTCTGAAGGAAATACGGAATTCCGGAAGGCGGCAGGCTTTTGAATAAGATTAGGAGGAATCAAAAATGGCAAAACAGATTAAATATGGCGCAGATGCCAGAGCAGCTCTGGAAAGAGGCGTAAATCAGCTGGCTGATACCGTTAGAGTCACCCTGGGACCGAAAGGAAGAAACGTAGTACTGGAGAAATCCTTCGGAGCTCCCCTGATCACCAACGATGGTGTGACCATCGCCAAAGAGGTTGAACTGGAAGATGGTTTTGAGAACATGGGCGCGCAGCTGATCCGCGAGGTTGCTTCCAAGACCAACGATGTGGCCGGAGACGGAACCACCACAGCAACCGTTCTGGCACAGGCCATGGTAAACGAAGGTATGAAGAACCTGGCAGCAGGAGCCAATCCGGTGGATCTGAGAAAAGGTATGAAGAAAGCCACGGATAAAGCAGTGGAAATCATCGCTTCCATGAGCAAGGCAGTGGAGGGAAAAGCACAGATCGCCAGAGTAGCCGCTGTTTCTTCCGGAGATGATGAGGTAGGACAGCTGGTTGCGGACGCGATGGAGAAAGTATCCAAAGACGGTGTGATTACCATTGAAGAGTCCAAGACCATGAAGACAGAGCTGGATCTGGTAGAAGGTATGCAGTT
>ERZ1643246.2475-NODE-2475-length-17437-cov-4.635945_pt1 | contig 17437 bp, 9 predicted proteins | sample MGYA00579265_ERZ1643246 | MGnify/ENA primary metagenome ERZ1643246 (study PRJEB29033, sample SAMEA4952261) | chicken gut metagenome | biome: Broiler Chicken; feature: Gastrointestinal Tract; material: Caecum | place: Ireland | collected 2018 | study: Broiler...
TGAGATATATGATTATAATTATTCTAGAACTCACGGGGAGATTCCGGAAGACTACCGGGTGTGGTGGGGCTACGAGGATGAGAAGTTGTTTGCCAATGCACGGCAGAGATTAACAGAACTGTCTGCTTCTGACCAGCCATTTAATCTTACCATTTTGACGGTGGATACCCATTTTGAAGACGGCTATGTCTGCCGGTTGTGTGGCAATACATACGGGGAGGATCAGTATTCCAACGTTATGGCTTGCTCCAGCAGGCAGGTGGCAGAGTTTGTGCAGTGGATTCAAGAACAACCTTTTTATGAAAATACCACCATTATCCTTTCCGGGGATCATCCCACCATGGATGCAGATTACTGTGATGACGTAGAGGTGGACTATAGACGTAGAGTTTATACCACTTACATCAATTCGCCGGTAAATCCGGAGATAGACGTTTTCCGAGAGTATAGCACTTTTGATGCCTTTCCTACTACCCTGGCCAGTCTGGGCTGCGATATTCAGGGTAACCGGCTGGGTTTAGGGGTGAATTTGTTTTCATCGGAAGAAACCCTATGGAGTGGAGGAAGCTAATGTTGGTCTGGCTCAGAAATCGGAACTTATGGATCGGCTGAATTCAGATATAAAAAAAGCAGATGTCTCCTCATTGAATTTTGATTCGGAGCACCAGATCCTTACTCTGCAGGTCAGTGACATTCAGTGGGATCAGGCCGTGACCGGGGTTAGTTGTGACGTTTGGACAGGAGAAGAAAAACAGAATCTGCGGACGTATCAAGGCCAACTTCAGGAGATGGGCTCTTACATGCTGAAAATACCTTTGGGTGATTTTGAAAATCAGCCTGGCATCTATTCCGTCAGCGTCAGACTTGAACTGGAAGACGGAAGCGTTGCGGCCATTGGCGATGATAAAATAGAAATTCGCCAGGAAAGAGATCGGACACCATCTGCTTCTGTAGTGGCTACACCCTATGATTTTCTGTCCGGAAAACTAATCCTGCAGATTACTAATCTTCAAGGATGCGAAGAAGCAGTTCAAATCCACTGTAGTGTTTGGTCGGCCGTTGACAGATCTGACCTGCAATGGTATGATGCCGTTAAAATGGAAGATGGCAGTTACCAGGCTGAGATTTTTGGAGAAGATTTTGGCTATCGCCATGCCGCCTATACCATTCACGTCTATGCGGTGGATAGTGCTGGAAATGAGACCATGATCGGCGGCTGCTACGCGGAGATGAACTGAAAATAAATTTTGAGGGGGATATATGGATAAGACAGCGGTACTGATTCCTTGCTATAACGAGGCGAAAACTATTCAAAAGGTAGTCAGTGATTGGAAAAAGGTATTGCCGGAGGCAGTGATTTATGTTTATGATAATAACTCCACAGATGGCACAGGAAAACTGGCGGCGGAAGCGGGAGCGGTAGTCCGTCAGGAATATATGCAGGGCAAGGGCAATGTGATTCGCCGCATGTTCCGGGAGATTGATGCGGAGGTTTATCTGATGGTGGACGGAGACGACACCTATCCTGCGGAATTCGGACCGGAGATGGCATCATTGATCCGGGAGAAACATGCGGATATGGTAGTTGGTGACCGACTCTCTTCCACCTATTTTACCGAAAATAAGCGCCTTTTTCATAACGCGGGAAATTCTCTAGTACGAAAGACAATCAATCTTCTTTTTAAAAGTGATATCAAAGATATCATGACGGGTTACAGGGCGTTCAGCTATAATTTTGTTAAAACCTTTCCTGTTTTGTCGAGGGGCTTTGAGATTGAGACAGAGATGAGCATCCATGCCATTGATAAGAATCTATATGTGGAAAATGTAATCATCGACTACCGGGACAGGCCCCAAGGAAGCCAGTCAAAATTAAATACTTACAGTGATGGTTTCAAAGTCATGCGAACTATTTTTCGCCTGTATCGGATCTATAAGCCCATGGGCTTTTATATGTTATTTTCGGCTCTGCTGGCATTTCTCAGCACTATATTCTTGATTCCAGTGCTGGCTATTTTTGTTGAGAGTGGTCAGGTGCCCAATTTTCCCACTCTGATTGTCTGCGGCTTCGTCTATTTGGCGGCCATCATCTCCTTCTTTTCGGGACTGTTACTGACCTCTATTGCTCAGAAAAACCGGCAAGATTTTGAGATGCTTCTAATCCATTGTCAGGAACAGTTTCAGAAAGAGAAACGGGTTATGGAAAAGAGAGTGGAGAGGTTGAAGAGATGAAGGGACTGCAAGGTGTAAAGAATTGGAAATTGATCCCTTGGGCGGTTTTGCTTCTTGTGGTACTGGCTCTAGAAGCTTTTTATTTAAGAGAAAGACCTCTGGGAAATAAAACCGCTATGCCTGCTGCAAATGGTGAGAGCATCTCTGTATCTAATGGCATGGAGGTATCAGAATTTATCAACTGCGATCAGAAACGGCTGGAGGGACTGATCCTGCAAACCCAAAAGGATTCTGAAGCAAAGACAGGTATTCTGAAGGTACAGCTTTATCAGGAAAAAAATCTGATCCAGGAATGGTTTGCCAGTCAGTATTCCTACAGAGGTACTCAGCTAAAGCTGGTGCTAGACCAGCCTCTGGAGAAGGTAGAGGGAACAGAACTGCAAGTTCGTCTCCTTGGGACAGAGGGGGATACGGGTATTAGCCTGAGCACGAATCAGCACCAAGAGGAAGGCATCTTTCTCAACGGAATCAAAAAAAATAATACCCGTCTGTGCCTCAGCCTGATCAGGGAGAATGTCGATAACGGCCAGGTGTTCTTCGGAGTCGCGATTTTCACCGCGGCGGTCTGGGCAGTATTGTTTTGGTTGATCCAGATAAAAGGCTGGCAGCAGATACACCGTTTGTTTTTGATATGCTATCTGATTATGGGCATATTCCAGCTGGCTTCTGTTCCTATATTTACCACGCCGGATGAGGAAAATCATTTTCTCCGTGCCTATCAGATTGCAGAAGGACAGCTGATCTCCCAGCGGAATCAGGCAGAGGGTGCTGAAGGAGTGTCTGGAGCAGGAGGAGAGCTTCCAGCGGCTTTGAAGTTTGGCGGCGGAAGATATATGGCTGATCTTAAACTATATGATCTACAACAGATGGCCCAGTATGAGATCAATGAAGAAGACACCATGTTTATCACATTCGGAAATACTGCTCTCTATGCGCCGGGGACCTATTTGCCTCAGGCAGTAGGAATCAAGATCGCAGATCTGTTTACAGATCGGGTATTAGTGCTAGCATATGCCGGGCGAATTTGCAATTGGCTGGTAAATGGGCTGCTGATAGCACTGGCTCTGCGCTGGTTGCCGGCAGGAAAAAATCTGGGCTTTCTTCTGGCCATGTTGCCTATGAGCTTACAGCAGTTTAACTCGTTATCTCCTGACGCGTTTGTATTTTCGTTGGCCATGGCCTTGACAGCTTTTGGGTTACACATGCGTTTTACCAGAAAAGCGCCCATGAGAGCCTGCCACTATTTGATGATGTACGCTATGGTCTTTATTATCTGTCAGTGTAAGGTGGTCTATGCGCCCCTATGTCTGTTGTTGTTTCTGATTCCAAGAGAGCGCTTTGGCGGCACTAAGAAATATGTTCTGAATATTCTCGGAGCAGGAGGACTTGGTGTGGCCACCTGTGGTTCCTGGCTGCTAATTTCTTCTCGATTTCTCTCAGAATTCCAGCCCGGAGTGGATTCTGCAGCGCAAGTTTCCTATATCCTGCGGTCACCGATAAACTTCTTGGAAGCCATCCTGAAGACCTTTGATACTACGGGCGACGGTCTGCTGAAATCAATCCTGGGAGAGAAGCTAGGTTGGCTTACAATCACCACCAGCTTTACTCTTTTAACTGTGTTTGCTGTCTTGATTCTGGTTTATGTTTTTCTGGATAATGACATAGCAAGAATCGATTTCAATCCTTTTACACGAGCATTACTTCTGGGAACAACGGCTTTGATTACACTAGCTATTTGCGCCAGCCTTTATGTTCAGTGGACGGCTTACCACGGTGAAGTTATTCAAGGCATCCAAGGGAGATATTTTCTGCCGTTATTGTTTCCGGCTTTGTTGGCAGCTAAGCCTCCCGTGAAGAGGGTGACAGGAACAGGAATGCAGAACCAATGGATGATTCCCGTGGTGTTGGGTATAAACCTGATTATATCCTGTATTGTCCTAACCTATGCTTTGGGATGATGTAGAGATATAGACAGTGCTTGATGTGGTATACTTCCACTGTTTTGGGTGGAAGAAGAGGATTTTTATATGATTTTGGCGGTAGCTACAGGTATAAAGAGAAAGCTGAAACTTTTCGGGTGCATTTTTGAATGAGGAGATGCGGATAACTTAGAAAAGGCTAGATTTTTGCAGTGGAAGTGCTTTAGCGAAGAATTCCGATATGTGAAAACTTGCATACAGATTTTGCTTTTTCAAAATTTGTTTTGTTATTTTGGACTGCATTTAAGGATGAAAAGTTATTTTATTATTCGCGATCATCTATATACACCCAGTTCAGAATAAAAAACTGTTGTCTTGAAATCTGAGAAAGTCTCTGCTAGAATAGAGAAGCAGAAGAGAGTACATTCTCAGATTGCAGAGGAGAAGGTGAAATGAAATTGAAAAAGAGATTTTTGGCTCTTGTATTGGCCATGATCATGGTTGTAGGAAGTGGTAGCTTGGTTTTAGCAGCGCCAGATTCAGAAGCAGAAGCAGCGCTTCAGATGACCAGTGAGACTATAGGACAGGCAGAGCCTACGGCAGAAGGAGAACCAACAAAAGAACCAGAAGAGACAACGACGCCCACGCCGGAACCAACAGTGACGGAAAAACCAACGGCGACGCCCACGCCGGAACCAACAGTGACAGAAAAACCAACAGTGACGCCCACGCCGGAACCAACAGTGACAGAAAAACCAACAGCGACACCCACGCCGGAACCAACAGTGACGCCTACACAGGAACCGACTCCTACCCCTACGCCTGTAGAGGTAGTATCCGTTGATTACCGCTCTTATGTGCGAGGCCATGGATGGCAGGATTATGTAACGGATGGAGCAACTTCCGGAACCACTGGTCAGAAGCTTTTTCTAGAAGCTGTAGAACTGAAAGTGGAAGGTGTGGAAGGACTAGGAATCCGTTACCGAGTACATATGAGCGATGTAGGGTGGCTGGATTATGTCAGTAATGGAACTTCTGCCGGACAGGTGGGAGCAGGGAATAATATGGAAGCCATCCAGATTGAGCTTACTGGGGAGAAGGCAGAAAATTATGATGTTTGGTACCGAGTTCACAGCGATAAGGCTGGCTGGCTCGGTTGGACCAAGAATGGAGGAGTGGCGGGAACTACTGGCCTTCGCTACGGAATGCAGGCTTTAGAAGTGCGTATCCAAGAGAAAGACAGCGAAGCTCCCGGCTCTACGGAAGGATCCAATATCAACCGTATTATTTCTCATTATAAAGCACATGTCAGCAAAATCGGTTGGCAAAATGCAGTGATAGATGGAGCCATGTCCGGAACTACTGGTCGGAAGCTTTCCATCGAGGCCATGCAGGCTACGGTGACTGGTATGGAGGGCGTAGGAATCCAGTATCAGGCCCACGTCAGCGATATCGGATGGATGGATCCGGTTTATGATGGAACGACTGCGGGAACTACCGGTCAGGCTAAACCTATTGAAGCTTTGAGAATTCAACTTACCGGTGAGGCAGCCCAATACTACGATATTTGGTATCGGGTACATAGTGATAAAGTGGGCTGGCTTGGATGGGCCAAGAATGGACAAACGGCCGGTACCGAGGGATTCCGATTCGGAATCCAGGCAGTGGAGATTAAGGTGGCTGTAAAGGATAGCATTGTTCCCGGCAGCCTGGATGGCACTTATATTAAGAAACCGGTAGTGCATTACAAGGCTTATGTAGCCAATAACGGTTGGCAAAATTCTGTGATCAATGGAGGCACCGCAGGAACCACCGGCCGGAAGTTGTCTTTAGAGGCTATCCAAGCCACTGTGACAGATATGGAAGGATTGGGTATCCAATATCGGGCGCATGTCAGCAAGGATGGTTGGCTGAATTATGTGAGTAACGGGGCCACCGCTGGGACTGAGGGCAGCGGGCTTCAGATTGAGGCTGTACAGTTCCAGCTTACGGGAGGAGCGGCCCAGTATTATGATATCTGGTACCGAGTGCACAGCGACAAGTTCGGATGGCTTGGCTGGGCCAAGAACGGAGCTATGGCCGGAACTACCGGATTTAAATACGGAGCGCAGGCGATTCAGATTGTTATTCAAGCAAAAGATACAACTCCGCCCGGCACCATGGCAAATTCTTATCTGAAAAATGAAGAAGGCTGGTTTTATCAGAATGGATATAGAAGATATAAAGACAAATATGGAAAAGTGCTGAATGATGTTTCTTCTATTTTCAATCCGTCAGACAAGTATATTACTGTGGATAGGACTAGGGGTCTGACAACTATTTATGGTTATAATTCAGCTACAAAGTCTTATGATACGCCGATTAAGGCAATGATTTGTTCGGTTGGAAATCCAATCACGCTTACGGAGGCGGGCACCTACAGAATCGGTTGGCAGGTGAAAGTAAAGAAAATGGTAGGAGATGATTATGTCTGCTATGCGCCTTATGTATCTCAGATTTATGGAGCTGTCTATTTCCATGGTGTAGCCAGTGATACACCGGATTTACAGCGGGTCATGGCCAGTGATTTTAATGCGCTGGGAACGCCCATGTCTCATGGCTGTGTCAGACTTGCAGCTTGCGATGCCAAATGGATTTATGAAAACGTAAATTCGGGAACTAGCGTGCGGATTGGAGACAATCTTGGAGCACCTATGACAGGAACAAGATATCAGTGGACAGGAGGTCTTCTTGGACCGGATCCTACTTATTCATGAAAAAGGGTTTAAAGCATAAAAAAGAGGGATGGGGTAAGTAAATTATCCCGTCTCTTTTGCATGCTAGGAGCTAATTGGAATCAGAAAGTCTCTAATAGAACAAAAGGATATCGAAAAATCTGCATGTTTCTGGAATCTTGCTTTCGCAATGCTGAGTTCTGTTTAGATGGTAGTTGCTAGAGGGCATGTTTTCTCAGCACAGTAAGCATAGGCATTTTGTATAACTGAAAAAAAGAATAAAGACACTAAAGGGTGAAAGAGGAAAGTATATATTGAAGACGGGAAAAAAGTTGATCCATATATTTTTGGCAGTTGCTGTAAGCCTGTGCCTCAGTTGCGGGAATTGCTTGGCGGAGGCGGAGAATACCGGGGAGAAATATGTGGTGTGGGGTCGAGGAAAAGGAATTACGTCGGAGACACGGAGTAGTGAGGACGATGTGTTTGAAGTCTACGACTCAGGATTTTTCATTGAACCGCAGGAAAATGACCTAAGGATTCAGGCATACTATCAGGGAAATGGCGGACAGGAGATATTTGGAGATCCGGTTTCAGAAACCTATGTAGCCAGTACGGGGGCAGTTTTTCAGGAGTATACCCAGGGGCTGATTATTGCTTCGGATTATGGCACCTACGGAGTGGCGCTGCCTTTGCTGAATGTTTATATTGCTTCTGGTGGACTGGAAAGTTTGGGAGTTCCGTTGGAAGAACAGACCCGGACTAACAGTGGTTTCCGACAGACTTTTGAGAGGGGAACAGTTAGTTGCAACGATGAAGGTTCTATAGCTGCAGATACTCTGGCTGTCCGTCGGAACAATCTTTATTATTTTAAATATTCTATTTCTGGCGGGGAAGCCGACAAAGTGGTAGGCTACGGAAAACCTGATGATACGATTCTAGTCGGAGACTGGAATGGGGACTTTCAGGATACCCTCTGTGTCCGTCGGGACAATCACTATTATTTTAAGAACAGCATTACCGGGGGCGAGGCGGATTTTATCATTGCCTACGGACGTCCCGGTGATCAGGTGTATGTCGGAGACTGGGATGGAGACGGGATAGATACCCTTTGCGTTCGTCGGGGAAATATGTATTATTTTCAGAACACTTTTGCTGGAGGTGAGGCCGAGATTACCATTGCCTATGGACGTCCTGAGGATCAGGTATATGTAGGAGACTGGGATGGAGACGGGATAGATACCCTCTGTGTCCGTCGGGATAATCTCTACTATATCCAGAACAATTTTCATGGCGGGGAAGCGGACATAGTGTTAGCCTACGGAAGAGCGGACGATGCTGTTCTAGCAGGGGACTGGGACGGAGACAAGCTGGATACCCTCTGTGTCCGTCGGGACAATCTTTACTATATTAAAAATTCTATTACCGGTGGAGAGGCGGACACTGTGCTGGCTTACGGAAAAGCGTCGGATATAGTTTATGTTGGGAACTGGCAGAGCGCGAATCGGGGTGAAAAACTGGAACTGGGAGAGATTGCCGATCTGTCCTTTAATCAGTCCCGAGATTTTCAGTACAGCCGCCTGCCTATAGGTTTTGCAGGCAATGCGGTGAATTCTGCGGCTTTTCGAAAAAATGCCCTGGCCTCTTGGTCAGATTCCCAGGGTAATACCTTTCAGTACTGCGCCTGGTATGACTATCAGGGAAATATCGTACTAGGAAAACGGATGAATGATAGAGAATGGGAATACAGTTGGAGTGGATTTCAGGGAGATGTGACAGATGCCCACAATGTCATCTCCCTGGCGGTAGACGGTAGGGGGTATCTGCATATGGCGTGGAGCCACCATGCAGGAGCACTGAATTATGCTGTGTCGGATCAACCGGGGAGCCTATCTCTGCGGAAGAGTGGTATGATTGGCAGAGAAGAGGATCGAGTCACCTATCCGGAGTTTTATATGCAGCCTTCCGGCAATCTGTTTTTTTTATATCGGAATGGTGGATCCGGAGATGGTAATCTGGTATTGAATCATTATGAGGCTAGTAGCCACAGATGGACTAGGATCCATGACAACTTAATTTCTGGGGAGGGTGAACGGTCGCCTTATTGGCAGGCTTGTGTAGACAGCGCCGGCCGACTTCATATTAGCTGGGTCTGGAGAGAGACAGCGGATGTTTTTTCAAACTACAATATGTCTTACGCGGTGTCTTGCGATGATTCCGGGGAAACTTTTGAAAATTCTAGGGGCGAAGCTTGCGTTTTACCTTTGACCGAATCTACAGCGGAAACCATCTGCCACATTCCTCAGGGCAGCGCGCTTATCAATCAGACTTCCATGACTGTGGATGAAAATAATCTTCCTTATATCATTTCCTACTGGCGGGTAGACGGGATAGTCCAGTACAACATTCTCCGTGATACAGGCAATCAGTGGATTATTTACAATACCCACATCCGCACTACGGATTTTGAGCTTTCCGGAGGAGGGACCCAGCAGCTGCCATGCGCCAGACCTCAGATCCTAGTTCAGGGCGCAGGGGAGGAGGCAGAAATTTTGGTGCTTTTTCGGGATGAAGAACGGGGATCCAAAGCCTCCATGGCCAGACTTAGGACAGAAGGGCAGGAGATCATTACCGAAGAAATAATAGATCTCACCGGGGAGTCTTTGGGTGAGTGGGAGCCGGTGCTGGATATGACTCTCTGGGAAAAACAGGGCAGAATCCAGATATTTTTTCAGAAAGAGCACTATCAGCTCGACGGAATTGCAGGCTCTGTTACTTCAGAATATATGTATGTGGCAGATGTTACAAAATTTTTAAATGATAGTTTTTAAATAACGGTTTTTAATAATTAGATGATTTTAAATTGCACCTCTGGAGGTTCTATGCTATACTTGCAACGATAAAGGAAAATTGCAAAAGAAGACCTTACAGAAGGAGTATAGATAATATGAAATTGATCATTCAGGTTCCTTGCTATAATGAAGCGGAAACCTTGGAGATTGCCCTAAACGATCTACCTCGGCAGATTGATGGCATTGATGAGATAGAATATTTGATTATCAATGATGGCAGCAAGGATAACACGGTGGAGGTGGCCCGGAGATGGGGGGTCAATTACGTGGTAAATTTCAAGTGCAATCGTGGTTTGGCAAAAGGATTTATGGCAGGTTTGGACGCCTGCCTGCGGAATGGAGCCGATATTATTGTTAACACAGACGCGGATAACCAGTACTGCGGGGATGATATAGAAAAGCTAGTACGCCCTATCTTGGAAGGAAAAGCAGACATTGTTATAGGTGAGCGCCCCATTGACGAGACGGAGCATTTCTCTCCTCTGAAAAAGAAACTTCAGCATTTAGGCAGCTGGACAGTACGGAAGGCTTCCAAAACGGAGATTCCCGACGCACCCAGCGGCTTCCGGGCTTACAGCCGGGAAGCCGCCTTGCACATGAATGTCGTCAATGAATATACTTATACGCTAGAGACTATCGTCCAGGCAGGGCGGGAGAAGATGGCCATCACTTCCGTTCCTATCCGCACTAACCCAGAACTTCGAGAATCCCGGCTGTTTAAAAGCATGTTTGGGTATGTGAAAAAATCGCTGCTAACTATTGTTCGGGCCTTTATGATGTACAAACCGCTACGATTTTTCACCATTATCGGTGGAGTCGTTTTTGCTGCAGGGTTAGCCTTGGGTATTCGTTTTTTGATATATCTAGGAGTGGGACAGAGCGCTGGACATATTCAGTCGTTGATTTTGGCCAGCACCCTGATGATTCTGGGGTTTCAGACTTTCATTTCTGGACTGCAGGCGGATCTTATTGCTTCCAATCGTAAACTGTTGGAGGATGTGCAGGAGAGAATTCGGCGCATGGATTATGAAATGAGCCGGAAAACAGAAATAGATGAAACAGACAGCGGTCCCCAAAAGGGAAATTGCTGAGATATGAATAAGCCCTTTCATCTTCGGAAGAAGAGAGGGCTTATTCCCGGTTAAAAGCGCATATCAGATAGGAGTAGATCATGTTTGAAGAATTAAAAGGGAAAAAGGTACTTTTTATTTCTACAAAAAATGCGGATTACCTGAGAAATACCCAAGAAATCCGTCTTTTGAAAGAGCAGGCGGCAGTTTTGGACGTGATTGCTTTTTTGGATAGAAGTTATTTCCGGCGACTGTTAAAAGTATTTTGGAAACTTTTGACCATAAGGATTGGCCATTACCAGGCTGTGTTTGTGGGGTTTGCTCCGCAGCTGGTGGTTCCTTTCTGGAATTGGAAATTTAGAAGAACTCGTCTTTACATGGATTTTTTTATTTCCTTGTATGATACCCTCTGTTTTGATCGAAAAAAGATCGCTCCGGATTCTTTTCTTGGAAAACGTCTTCTGGCCTTGGATGAGAAAACTCTGAAGAGGGGAGATGTGATCTTGGCGGACACGAAGGCACACGGAAATTATTTCTGCCGGGAATTGGGGGCAGATCCAGAAAAGATCCGGGTGCTTTATTTAGAGGCAGATAGAAGGATTTATACAACTCATTTAGTAAAGCGGCCTCTGGAGGCAAAGGGAAAATTTACGGTGTTGTATTTCGGCAGTATTCTTCCTCTCCAGGGGGTAGATATTGTTTTGAGAGCAGCAGAGCTTTTAAAAAACAGGGAGGATCTTTGTTTTTATATTATCGGTCCAGTAGAGGGAAGGCTGAAGGCTCCTCAAGGGGAAAATATCCATTATATTCCCTGGTTAGAACAGGAAAGATTGTCCGATGCAATTGCCTTTTCAGATCTCTGTCTGGCTGGCCATTTTTGCGCTTCCATCGAAAAGGCGCAGCGGACCATTCCAGGAAAGGCCTATATTTATCGAGCTATGGAAAAACCTATGATTTTAGGTGACAATCCTGCCAACAGAGAACTATATTCGGAAAAAGACCCGGATATCTATTATGTGCGAATGGGGGATGGCGCCGCTCTGGCAGAAAAAATTCTGGAGATCAAGAGGGAAAGGGATGCGTATGAAGACATTTCTGAAAAAAATTAATTGGCTGTTGTTGGGGGGGATCTTGGCTGCCATTCTGTTTGTGTTTTCAAATTTCTTTTTTGGAAAATATCAGATGTCCTATGCCAATATGATGTATATGAGCCAGCCGTGGGATTCCCTGGAGATTTCTACGGATGGTCCAGTGATGACAGATATTATCGACTCTTACCTTCCTTCTATGTACACAACCATTGGGGACGGAACAATTATGGAATTTTGGAATGCAGACACAGGTCTAGGGGCTCCTGTAGACACTTCTAGTTGGATGTATCCTCTGAACTACCTGTACTTATTACCTCTGCAAACCGCTACCATTCTGCGGGCTATAGCGGAATTCTCTATTGCCTTTCTGGGTATGTATTTATTGATGCAAGCCTTCGGCTGTCGAAAAATGGTGGCGGCTATCACAGGAGTGTCTTACTGCTTCTGTTCTGTGGTGGTGTTGTGGTTAGGCTGGCAGCACAGTGATGTAGCAGCTTTTGCTCCCTTGGCGTTTTTCTTTTTCGAGAGATTCCTGATTAAACGGAAACTTCTGTATGTCCTGGGACTTAGCGCCGCTGTGTACCTGATGCTGACAGCAGGTATGCCTACCTATGCCGCCTATTTTATGTATCTGTTGGCAGCATATGTGCTGTTTCACACTTTCTGGGTCTACCGCTCTTGTTGGAAGCGCATTTTGCAGATTTATGGTGCTACTCTGCTCTCTGTAATCTTGGGAGTTCTGGGCAGTATGCCATATCTGGTGAGCCTGCTAAACTCTGTGGGAACTAATGGATATGCGGAATCTAGGACACGGCTTTCCTCCTGGGTTTTAGACTTGGACTACCTTCAGACCTTGTTTATGCCTAATCTACGAATTGCTACGAAATACCATATGAACGAATCTACTATTTATGTAGGAATCTTGATGGTAGCTCTGCTGCTTTTTACTGTTTTTAATTTCCGGAAAAAGAAAAGGATGGTTTTCTGGATTGTTTCCCTGACGCTGATAGCGGTGTTGCTTTTTACACATGGTCTGGATTTTATCTATACCCGTCTGCCCTTACTGAATACCTCGCATAAATTTCGGCTGATTTGCCTGATGGATTTTGTCTTGGTAATCATTGGAGGGTTGAATTTAAATGATATGGTAGTGAACCGGGAAGATTACTGTCGGCATAAAGTGAAGGCTTGCTTATTTGGATTGGGATCTTTGGCACTTCTAGGATTGGGCCTGCTCTGGACCTATTGGATTTATAAGGGCCAGGATCATGGACAGGAGTTTAGAATTTATTTATTAGAGATGGTCTGCATTGGTGTGCTGTTGCTGGCTTTTCTGGTGAAAAAGATTCCTGGCAGCCTAATATTGACGGGACTCTGTCTGGTGACGGTGTTAGAAACCGGTTCTTTTGTGAAAAATAATCTGCCCATGATAGAGAAGAGAGCAGAAGCGATTCCTTCAGCCACAGATACTATCCGTTTTCTTCAGAAAAATGACGGAGAGGCTCGGATTACTGCTACAGGAGACTGGACTCTTTTTGCCAACACCAATATTTTCTATGGACTGGAGGATATTCGAACCCACAATTTTACCCTTACTAATCCAGATATGGAAGCATACTACATGCGACTGGATTCGGAGGGCTTTCCAAGTCCTACTCGTTTTGTGCTGACCGAGGAAGCTGACCGGGAGTTGCTCCAATATTTGGGCGTGAAATATCTAGTTCATTCCGTTCCTCCCTCAGAGGAAACTCTGTTGCCGACCGGCCCAGTCTATGAGGGGAATCCGGCAGAACAGATGGTAGAATTTGAGGAGGATTCGCCTTCCGTGATAGCTATTTTGGTGGGTACTAATCAATGCCAGTATCAGGAAGAAGATCAGTTGTTTTTGACTTTCTCTGATCCGGAAACGGGATTAGTTTTGTACTCTGGTGTTTTCGATATGGATGGCATGGAGGACAATAGTAGTTTTCTTCTGGAACTGGGTGAAAATGACCTTGTAGCTGGCAGAGAATATCAGATGAAGATTGCCACGAATACCCCAGCGGATAGGCCTTTGTCTCTGTACACCACTCCATCCGTGGGAGATGATCAGATTACCGTCGCGGGAAAGCTTATTAATCAGACGCTGTGGATGGCCTGCTTCTATAATGTAGTCTATGTGGGAGAGGACGGGCTAATAACCGAGAAGTTAGAGGAGTACACGGATCGGGTGGAACTGGCGGATACTGTGAAGATTGGAACCTCTGAGGAGATTTTGAATCAGATGGAAGAGGAGTACCTAAAGAACACAGCATTTCTTACAGAAAAAGAAGCGGAGAAATGTACACAGGAAACCTACCTTCCATTGGAGGCATCAGACCAGGCCGAAATTATAGAGCGGACTGACGATATGGTGAGGGTGGAAACTCATGTTAGTTCTCCAAAGCTATTGATGCTCAACGAGTATAATGATGGAAACTGGAAGGTGTACGTAAACGGAGAAGAGCAGGAGATTTTGAAGAGCAACTACTTATTCCGGGCTGTGGAGGTACCGGCAGGGAACAGCCTGGTAGAGTTTCGGTATGAGCCGAAGATCCTTTATGACATGTACAGCGCCACGGCAGCGGCCTGCATCGGGGCGGTGCTGTTGGTAATATTCAGAAAAAAGATAGAGCATAAGCTGGAGGTACGAGTATGAAGATAGCAGTTGCAGGAACAGGATACGTAGGTTTGGTGACCGGAGTCTGCTTAGCAGAGCATGGACATCGGGTAACTTGTGTGGATGTAGATAAGGAGAAGATCGAGGTAATGCGCCAGGGGAAGGCTCCTATTTATGAAGAAGGGCTTCAAGCGCTGATGGATCGGAATCGCCAGCGGCTGATTTTTACTACAGATTATCGAGAGGCCTATAGGGATGCAGAGGTGATTTTTATCGGGGTAGGTACTCCGGAGAAGGTAGACGGTTCTGCTAATCTAAAATATGTATATAAAGTGGCTGGACAGATTGCAGAATCGGTAGAACGGGATTGCGTCATTGTAGTTAAATCTACGGTTCCCATCGGTACCAACGATCGGCTGGAAAATTATGTACGGGAGCGTCTGACTCGACCGGTGCAGGTGGATGTTGCCTCTAATCCGGAGTTCCTGTCCCAGGGTACCGCTGTTCGAGATACCCTTCATGCCTCCCGCATTGTCATTGGGGTGGAGTCGGAACATGCTAGAAAGGTGCTGGAGCATGTTTACGAGACTTTTGACGTACCAAAGCTGCTTACCAATCGCCGTAGCGCAGAGATGATCAAATACGCTTCCAATGATTTCCTGGCTTTGAAAATTTCCTATATTAATGAGGTGGCGAATTTCTGTGAAGCCATCGGTGCTGACATTGAGGATGTGGCCCGAGGCATGGGACTGGATTCGAGGATTGGAAATCGGTTCCTGAATGCGGGCATCGGCTACGGAGGTTCCTGTTTTCCCAAAGACACCAAAGCTCTGCACTGGTTGGGCAATTATTATGATACGGAGTTTAAGACAATCAGGGCGGCCATTGAAGTCAATGACAATCAAAAGCTAAAGCTTATCAAGAAGGCTCGCCAGTATTATGATTCTCTGGAAAGAGTGAAAGTAGCAGTGCTGGGACTGACCTTTAAGCCGGGAACGAACGATCTCCGGGAGGCACCCTCCATCCGCAATGTGGGGATCTTGTTGGACGACGGGGCGGAGCTGCAGGCCTACGATCCAGTAGCAGAGAAAGAGTTTAATGCCCTTTATCCGGGAAAGTTGACCTACAGCCAAACACCGGTAGAGGCGCTGGAGGGAGCAGAACTCTGTTTAATCTTTACGGAATGGCCAGAAGTGAAGGCTTTGAAGCCGGAAGATTTCTGCAAAGCTATGAAGAGACCGGTAATCCTGGACGGAAGAAATTGTTATAGAGTTGAAGATTTTGAAACGTATCCGGTGATCTACAATTCTATCGGACGCAGAACGATACAGAATATGGAGGTAATCAAAGAAAAATGAAAGTGTATTCATGGATTTTAGGGGGCTTACTGTTGACTCTGGGGGCAGTGCCGGTTCTGGCAGAGGAAGAAGTTGTCCAAAAACCGGAACCGGGATATATTGTGGAAACATCTTTGGAAACGGGTAAGGACGTTTTCGTCCAGATCGGTCAGGAAGATCAGACTCTGTCGGAAGTATTTTTGACTGTAGAGGAGAATGGCGTGGAACAGCAGGTGGCAGGAGAGACGATTGCCAATGTAGCCGCATTTCATCTTTCTGAGAAGGCGGAGTTGGTGCGGGCAGAAGGCCTTCTGGATGGAGAGGCATTTTTGACAGAGCTCCGGGAGCTGGACAGCGAGGAGGGAATTCAGATCGTTTCCGGAGAGAAGGCTGGGGTTGAGTATGAAACTGCATCCCCGTATATTGTTAGTGATGCAGAGAAAAATCCACAGGCCATCCAGGAAGCCATGGCAGAGACAGGACAATCTCCGATTGCCATTCAGAGAATTTCCGAAGAGAAAGATAGAGAAGAAAGGCAGCGGATTGTGGTTATTGATCCAGGCCATGGCCCTGAGTCTCCGGGAACGTATAAGACCTGGGACGGCATTCTTTATCGGGAAGAGATTTTGAATTTGGAGATTGCAGAAGATCTAAAGGAAGCTTTGGAAAAATATGACAATGTTCAGGTATATCTTACCCGGGATGCAGAGAGCACTCCTACTTTACAGGAACGGGTACAATACGCCGCTGACCTAGGCGCTGACATTTTGGTGAGCATCCATCTTAACGCTGCAGGAAATGTCAATGAGGAAGAAACCACTGCCAATGGTGTGGAGGCTATGGTGGCCAAGGTGGGTACCTATAATCCGGAAAATGCGGAGGAAGGGCAGGAGCTGGCCCGAGCGATACTAGATGAATTGGTTGAGCTTGGCTTTAACGACCGAGGGTTCGTAATTCGTATGGGAGACGAGCCAGAAGACATCTATGAGGATGGAAGCGTATCTGACTACTATGGCATTGTCCGCTATGGCCAGATTCTAAATGTGCCCTCCATTATCGTAGAACATGGATTTTTGAATAATGAGGAAGATTTTCGGAACCATCTGAGCACTCCGGAAGCAAGAAGAGAGCTGGCAGAGGCGGATGCCCGTGGTATTGCCAATTATCTGGATCTGTGCCAAGTAAGCCCTTGGGAGGAAACATTCATTGGGGACTGGGATGGTGATGGGGTGGATACTCTCTGCGGCCGAATTGGAAATATGTTTTATTTTAAAGACAGCCTTGCAGGCGGAGATGCGGATCGTGTCATTGCGTACGGACGACCTGGAGACCAGGTATTGGTAGGAGACTGGGATGGAGATGGAATCGACACTCTTTGTGTTCGTCGGGGAAAGGAGTACTATTTTAAAAATACCATTGCAGGCGGGGAAGCAGATAAAGTTATTGCCTATGGCTGGGTGAATGATCAGATTTTTACTGGAGATTGGGACGGTGATGGAGTGGATACCCTCAGTGTTCGCCGAGGAAAAGAATACTATTTTAAGAACAGCATTGAAGGAGGAGAAGCGGATCGTATTATCGCCTATG
>ERZ1643246.2476-NODE-2476-length-17431-cov-5.377129_pt1 | contig 17431 bp, 15 predicted proteins | sample MGYA00579265_ERZ1643246 | MGnify/ENA primary metagenome ERZ1643246 (study PRJEB29033, sample SAMEA4952261) | chicken gut metagenome | biome: Broiler Chicken; feature: Gastrointestinal Tract; material: Caecum | place: Ireland | collected 2018 | study: Broiler...
GAAAATGTGTTCAAATAAAATAAAGTGGATATATTTAACCAATATTTTCTAACATTGAATGAAATAAGTGAAAAAGGCCATAGCACTTTTATAAAAGAAAATATCAGGATTAGTTGGAACCTTATTAGCAAAATCAATATAAAAATCAATATTCTCAAATTTATTTTCTTCGATAGAAAGGACTAAAACATTAATAGCTAAAGAAAATAGAGATTTTTTAACAAGCATAGATTCACGCACTTGATACTTTTCCATTATCTCTCTTTGAATTTGAATCTGACTTTGATAGTTTTGATCTAAAGTTTCAATAAATTCTGTAGCATCAATTTGATTATATCTAAGCAGATTAATTAAGTTTTCCGCTGAAATTTGATGTACATTTCTTTCTACTTTTCCGTAGTAAGATCGATCAATTATATTACCTGCAAATTCTTGTAAAGTTTTATTTTGGTTAATACGGTATTGCTTGAGGAGATCTCCTATTGTCATTTTTACCTTCACCCTTAATCAAAAATTTTTATCACTATTTTAATGAGATAGACAAAACCAAACAAGTGCAAAATTTTGGATTTTGGTTAAAACATACTATGTTATTAAAGAAATGCCGTTAATAACGTTCATCACTGGCGCAGTGAACCATAAAGATCGTATCAAGTAAACTTACACTTGAAGCTAAAATCTTCTGATTAATTGTTGTAACTAACTATTGTTGCATTTTAAGTGAAGCAGTACTTACAACTGCAGCTAACAAAAAGTAAAATGGCAAGATTATAAAAATTATGAAAACGACAAAAAAAAAGCCAAACACTTATATGCTTGACTTTACGTGAAAGATGCTACCTTAGCCTCTTTTTATGATCTTAATAAAAAGTAATGGTACAAATACCAAATTTCAACTATAAACACAATTACTAGATAACCATACCAATCAAAATTCACATCATGATTGCCAAATTGAGTTAAACAAACAAAACTAGAAACAAAATTCCGATTAAGCAATAAGCAAATGGAAAACCATATTTAATAATGTGCTGCCTAACTAGTAAATATAAAATGAATCCAATAATCGCTAAACTTAGAAACACCCAAAACATACAGTAAACCACCTACGTTTTAGTGATTTGCTCCTTCAACCGCTTCAATATCGCTCTTACCATCACGGTCAACAATAGCGCTAAGAGCTGCAGTTAACCCCTTAACAATATCATCAAGCGCCATTGATGGAGTATTGGGACGATTTACTACTTGCTCAGGTAAGAATGGAATATGAATAAATCCTGCCTTAATGTTAGGAAATTCCTTATCTCTCATATATTGGACTTGATACATAATATGATTACATACATAAGTACCAGCAGTATTTGAAACGCTAGCTGGTAGGCCCGCATCCCTAATTGCTTTTGCTTCTGCCTTAATTGGCAATTGTGTAAAGTAGGCAGTTTCTCCATCTTCATGAATTGGTTCGCCTAGTGGCTGGTAGCCTTCATTATCAGGAATACGGCCATCATTAATATTAATTGCAACACGTTCAGGAGTTAATCCAGAACGACCACCAGCTTGTCCAACATTTAAAACATAGTCTGGATTTTCTTTTTCAATTGCCTTTCTAACAACTTCAGCTGACTTATTAAAGACAGTTGGAATTTCCAATTTAATAATTTCAGCCCCATTAATTTCATCAGGTAATCTTTTAACTGCTTCAATTGCAGGATTAATTTTATCTCCGCCAAATGGATCAAATCCTGTTACTAAAATTTTCATAATATTATCCTTTCAAAATTAAAATGCTAAAAAGTACATCAAACCAATTTGAACAATTAACAAAATAACTGCTACTGGTGCTTGCTGCTTAATAACGCCCATCTGATCTTTCATTTCTAAAAGAGCTACTGGCAAGGTATTAAAGTTAGCGGCCATTGGTGTTACCAACGTTCCGCAGTATCCTGCCGTCATGCCAATTGCCGCAACAACTACTGGATTGGCTCCTTGAGCAATTACAAATGGAATACCAATTGCTGCTGTAATTACGGCAAAGGCTGCAAAGGCGTTACCCATAATATAAGTAAAAAGCGCCATTGCAATACAGTATAACGCTACTCCTAAGAAATGATTTCCAGCTGGAAAAACATGACTAATCATATTAGCAGTTAGTTTGCCAACACCGCAAGTAGTAAAGACTACTCCAAGCATAGCTAATAGTTGCGGCAAAACGCCAGGTGAACCAACGCTACGTACCATTCTTTGCGAATCTTTAAAGACTTGCTTAGTCGGAGCTTTAGTTAAAATAATTGCCAGGATCAATGAAACAACGGCACCAATACCGATTCCAACTTGACCACCAAGTGGCGTAAACTGAGCAATCAAAATAGAAGTTAATGCTAAAACTATACTTGGTAAAAATACTTTTGCTCCTAAACGCTTTGCACCCTCTTGCGCGGTTTTGGGATCTAACTTAGGTAAGCTACCAACTTGAATCTGTTTAAACAAAGCTAAAATTCCAATTATTAAAACCATTGCACCTGATACAACTGCTGGAATCCAATCTCCAAAGGCAAAAATAATTGCCAAGAAGAACCAAAAAACAGTTGTTCCAATTCTCGCCTTATTTGTCTTATCGCGCAAGGTTTCAATTCCAGCAACTGCCATACATAACCCAATCAATGCATAAAGAATGGCAAGTAAAAAGTTAATTGTATTTTGCATAATTATTTACCCTCCCATTTCTTCATTTGACGGTCAAAATAAAGATTGTAAGCAAAGACTAAAATAAAAGTAATGATAGCAATTGGAATAGTATTAAGCACAATTCCAACAGGATCAACTTTATAGCCCAGTGATTTCATAGTTGAAGAAATCAAAAGTACTCCACCAGAAGCTACAAACAAGTTCTGAGCAAAAAAGTTACCAAAGTTGTCAACTGCCGCACTGCGTCCCTTAATTAGATCAATTTCTGATTCAGTTAATTTTTTATTATCTTGATCTTCAGCAGCCGCAATTACCATTGGTGCAATTAATGGTCGAACGAATTGTACTTGTCCTTGTAAAGAAATTCCAAAAACTCCAGCTAATTCACGAATTAATAAATAGATATTCAAAATCTTACCCGCAGTTAACTTTTTAAGTTTTTTAATTGCATTAACCGCATAATCTCTTAATCCATGTGATTCTACTAGCCCAATCATTGGCAAGGTTAGGAAAAACAAACTTACCATTCGATTTTCCACAAAACTTTTCCCAATTACTTCCAGCAATTTAACAAAATCCATCCCTGAAAACAGACCTGTGACAATTGCTGCAATGACTACAACTGCAGTCGTATCCCACTTTAAGATAAAGCCGACCACAATTATCAATATTCCTAACAGCTTTAAATATTCCATACTACCTATTCCTTAAATAAAAAATAAAAAAATACTATAAAAATATTATACAGAATATAGTAAAAAAATACGAAGGTAAACTTACCTTCGTATTTCTAAATATATATTTTTTATTTACTTAGTCAGTAAACAGATAGCTTCCCCATCTTACTGGCTCTTCAACCGTTGGTAACAATAAGAAGATAAATACGATAATCCAGCCAAATGGAATAAAGACTAACCACATCCACCAACCGCTATAGTTGATATCATGCAATCTTCTTACTGCATAACCCAAAAGCCCTAATTTTATCCAAACTAATAAAATGAATAAAATTAATTCAATTAGCCATGTCAGAAAATTAATATGGGTCATTGCCCAAGTTACATTATCTGGAGTAACTGAAAAAATTCCACTGGTAGCTAAAGCTAGGATGGAAACAATTGCAATCAAGAACGTTAGTAAAAATTGAAAAGCAAATGCAACCTAAAAAGCTTTACGCGTGCTACGCGCATTCCATGTAAAGGGATAAATAAACAATCCTTTAAAGATCTCACCTACTGACGGATCCGGAATATCGCTCTTTGGTGCATGATATTCTTGTTCATAATAAGGTTTATCAGCCATGATTTTTCACCTCATCTTTAATTATTTTCAGCTTCCGTAACCAGTTTATCAAAATTCTGATCCTTATGTTTTTTAGCCAGTTCTGGTGTCTTCCAATAAACTTGATTAGTCCACTTACCTTCTCCATTGGCCAAAATTACAACTGGTTGACCATCTAAAATAGTATACCCATAAGAAGTTCCATATCCACTATTGACTGTCCAGCCAAAGATCGTAATATAATTGACTCCCTTTAATTGCTCAGTACTATTAAAAGCTTTAACCCAAGTATGCGTATCATTTAGATACTGATCGGAAAACTTTTGATGTTTTTCAAAATATTCTTTATCTGGCACATGAATTTCATAGCTACTATCATCAGTTTTAAGTGTATGTTTGCCAAATTCAATTTCTGTTAACTGATTATTACTTTCACTCTTAGCACGGCGATTTTTATCCATGCTATACCATTTACCTTGCAGTTTCACTGGAACACTATACAGTCCCTTATCACCAGCAACCTTACTAGTCCTTACTCGCACTCTTGCGTTCGTCGACAACTTTTACATTCTTAATAATCGCGTTAACTTTTTTACCATCATTATGTTTGTTAAGATATTTAACCATCATTTTAACATCAGCAGATCCAATTTCCTTATTCTTATGATAGAAGAAAATCGTTGGATCATTCTTTGTATAATAGAAATATTTATCTCCATCAGCTGTGGCAATTTCGTATGCAACATCGCTACCATTTTGCATATATGAATAATCTTTGCGATTGTGGAGTTTTACTTTAACGGTATTATTTTGTGCTTGTTTAAAAGTCTTCTTCCAAATATCAGGATACTTTTCACCAGCATAAGCAATTGTAATTGCAGTTTGCTTCTTAGTAGTCAAATTATTTGTTGTAATTTTACTGCTTTTCTTAACTGTTGTCGTTTTTTCATTTGAAGAACTAGAATTGTTATTTTGCGTATTGCTGCATGCCGTTAGCATTGTACAGCTTAACAAACTAATTAAGCCAATTGATATAATCTTTTTCATCATTAATCCCTCCAAAAAATTTCCTCTCAAGTTTATTAAAGAACTCTGTTATTTATTACCCAAGCAATATAGCCCTAATTATTAGCGTTTATTTTTCTTCTTTTTTATACTAAAAATGTATCAAAAGAAAGGGGATCAAAATGCTAAATAATATTCATACTTTCTTTAACGCCTTTGGAGCAACAGTTATTGTTCCTATTATGATCTTTATTATTGCTTTATTTCTAAAAGTAAAGCCAAAAAAAGCAATGATGTGTGGATTTTATGCGGGAGTAGGGTTAACAGGATTTTCTTGGATTATTAATGAATTTACCCCAATAGTTACTAAGATCGTTCGTCAAATGGTTAATAATACTAGCATCAAATTACCCGTTGTCGATATCGGCTGGCAGGCTGGTTCTCTTGCGAGTTTTGGTTCTCCAGTTGGTCTTACTTTTTTTGTATTTGGCTTGATAGCTGAATTTATTTTATTTGCTGTTGGAGTAACCAAGGTATTCATGCCATCTAATCTTTGGAATAATTTTGGTTTCATGATTTGGGGAACCCTTGCTTTCTATGTAACTCATAATTGGTGGATTTCACTAGGCTTATCCTTTTTTATGCTTCTTTACACTTTATTATTAGCTGAAGTTCAGGCTGATCGCTGGTCAAGTTATTACAAAATTGAAAATACTACTGTCTGTGCCGCACAAAACATTGTTCAAACGGTCCCTGCTATTCTTCTAGATCCTCTGTGGAATCTGCTTGGCTTTAATAAGGCAAATTTGACACCAGTAGCTTTCAAAAATAAATTTGGCGTCTTTGGCGAACCAACTACATTAGGGGCTATTTTAGGAATAGTAATCGGTGTTTTAGGCAATATTAAAGATCTAACCACCATTAAAGCATGGGGACAAATTCTACAGTTTGCCGTTCAACTGTCAGCTGTTATGACAATCTTTCCTTTAGTTACTAATGTATTCAGTAAGGCTTTTACTCCTCTAGCTAAGCAAATTGATAAAGAGAGGAAACAAAGCAAGAATCAAAAAGCTGAAGCAGATCCTGTTCACGATAAAAAACGTTGGTTCCTAGCAGTTGATGACGGTGTAGGTTATGGCGAGTCCGCCACGATTATTTCAGGAATTATCTTAATCCCAATTATGGTTGTTATTGCCTTTCTTTTACCAGGAAACAAAACTCTTCCTGTCGTTGATTTAATTTCACTTCCATTTATGGTTGAATCAATTGTTGCTATTACTGATGGTAATATCTTAAAGGTTATTGCAAACGGTATTGTATGGTTTAGCTTAGGCTTATATGCGGCTAGCTGGCTAGGTTCAATTTATACTGGAGCTATTTCTCAGTATGGTGCGACAATTCCAGCTGGTATTGTATTAGTTACTAGCTTTAACTTAATGGCTCGTCCCCTTAACGCGTTAGTTTTTGCAGCTTTTATTTCACAGAATCCTCTTTGGATTAGTCTATGTATTATTGTTTATTTGGCTTTGTTATTCATTTTAAGAAAATACCGTCCTCAAATTTGGACTTACTTAAACAAAATGGCCAATAAAAATGTTCATGCTAACCAAGACCTTAAGCCATCCCCTAAAGACTGAATTTGTTACAATAAGTATAAATAATCTGACAAAAGGACGTGAATATTGATGACAAAATTTAGTTGGAAAAATGTATTAATTGCTGGTACTGCTGCTGGCATTATTTCTGGATTAGTTAAATTGGGCTGGGAAAATATCCTTCCTCCAAGAACGCCAGAGAGAAATAAAACTAATCCTCCGCAAAAATTGTTGGAGCAAATGGGCGTGCCTACAAAATTAACTCATGCAACTTATACTTATTCTGGTGAAAAATTACCATGGGTCAGCTATTTAGTTCACTTTGGCTTTTCTATTTCTTTTGCAACCGCTCATGCAGCTTTACTAGAAAAGAAAGTTAAATGGCTAACTGTAGATCAAGGTGTTCCTTTTGGGTTAGCAGTTTGGATTGCCTTTCACCTAGTTATCATGCCATTAATGAAGACTGTTCCTTCTCCTAAGGACCAACCACTAGAGGAACATATTTCAGAAGCACTAGGTCATATTGCCTGGATGTGGACTAATAATGAAATTGCCGAGATAGTTTTGAAACAATTGGGGCAAATAAAAAAAGAGCGTTAGAGCTCTTTTTCTTTTACTATAAAATTGACAGAAGATTGTTTAGCATGTGGGTTAAAATCGAATATCTAATATCTTTTGTTTCCACATATGTCCATGCCAGAATCATTCCCATAACCCAGTATAAATAAATAAACTTACTAAACATTGGGTCATGCCCATAAGCAAAAACAAAGCCACTTGCCACAATTCCAACCCACTTATTTAAAGTATTATCTGCTGGAAAAAAAGTGTTGAAGAACAGTGCTCTGAAGATGAACTCTTCACAGATTGGTCCTACAACAATTAGCAAGATATTAAACATTGGCGATGCTACTTTTCTAACCTCATCAAGCTCTGCTTGATTCTGAGAAACAGTATTTCCACCAACCAATTTAATATAAGCAACTTGAAAAATTACAAGAGCAAAGAAAGCAGCTACTGAAATAATGACTCTTCTGGCATCCCAGTGCGGTTTTGCGTTAAAGAACCAGTCATTTTCTTGCTTAAGTTCTCGTTTATAAATCCAATACATCCAATAAATTACTGCAACAGTTAAAACTGCCAAAATAATCGCAAATAACAAGTTTACCTTCTTTTGCGCATAACCTAATTGCAAAAGTGTATAAAATACAAAAGCAATGATCACTGTTGCTAAATTTCCTAAAAAGCGTAAAAAAGTCTTCACCTGAACACTTCCTCTAATTGAAATTATCTATTTCTTTTAATTATAGTTATTTATTAAAAAGACATAAGGACATTTAATCATGCAATCACAACTCATGCAATCTCTGCATCAATTTTTTAACTTTATTGTTCATAATCAAGTAACGATTACCTCTTTGATTATGTTTGTATTTTTTATTTTATTTTTACTTTCATGGTTGATTGAACCACGTCGTTTAATCAATGGCCTTATCTTCACAATATTTGGGATTAGTTTTTTAGTGTGGGCAGCCATTTTAATTATTTCACAACATAATGCTTTACTAACCACCTCATTTTCTTTTCTTGCTTTGGCTATCCTATTTGGAATCTTTTTCTTAGTAACCTTTTCTTGGATTTTCTTTCTCTGGAATGCCTATTTTGTCTGGAAATATGAAAGACATTCTCTGCCAAATCTTTTAACTTTGATTATTGGTTTATTTTTAGTAGGAATATGGACTTTAAATAGATTAGGTGTATTTCACCGCCTACCGGACTGGCTTCATTCTCTAGTTGCTGGAGCAACTTTGATTTCCTTTTATCTTCTATTTGTAATGTATAACTTTTTACTCAATTTAGTTTTGTATCAAATTACTCCCCGTCGCTACAAGCAAGATTACCTAATTGTTCTCGGCGCAGGATTAATTGATGGAAAGAAAGTATCACGCCTGTTAGGTGCACGAATTGACCGAGCTATTGCTTTTTCTAATAAACAATATGATAAAGGACATAAACGTCCAAAACTAATTATGTCAGGTGGACAAGGAAAAGACGAGGATCTCTCTGAAGCAGCCGCTATGAAAGATTACGCCGTTAAACATGGCTATGACCCTAACTTGATTCTATTAGAAGATAAATCAACTAATACCTATCAAAACATGCTCTACTCTAAAAAAGTAGCAATCAGTGATTGGGGAAATTCAAAATTTAAAGCTAAGTTTTTCACTAATAACTATCATCTTTTTAGAGCGGGCCTTTATGCAAAAATGGCTCATTTAAAGGCCAATGGTGTCGGAGCAACTACACGTTTTTATTTCTTACCTAATGCTACAATTCGTGAATTTGCTGGGGTCTTTATCATGCATAAGAAACGCCATTTTGTTATCATTGGTTTAATTGCAATTTTATTTATAATCCAAGCAATTTTTGCCGTATTAGGCTGGGGCAAATACATAATTTCTTAGAAAGGAAAAAATATGCTACAACTCTTACACTTAAAAAAGACCTATCACGTAGGTGATACTGTCACACATGCATTAGATGACGTTACGATTAATTTCCGTAACAGTGAATTCGTTGCTATCTTAGGTCCTAGTGGGTCTGGTAAGACGACGCTTTTAAATGTAATTGGTGGATTAGATCATTACGATTCTGGAGACATTATCATCAATGGTAAGTCGACGAAAAATTTCTCTCAAACTGACTGGGATGCTTACCGCAATAATTCGGTCGGCTTTATTTTTCAAAGTTATAATCTCATTTCTCACCTTTCTATTATTGAAAATGTAGAGCTTGGCATGACCCTCTCAGGCGTAAGTAGTAATGAACGTCACGAAAAGGCCATTGCTGCGCTAAAGCGTGTTGGGCTAGGCGACCATTTAAAGAAACGTCCTAATCAATTATCCGGCGGACAAATGCAACGAGTCGCTATTGCCCGGGCAATAGCTAATGATCCCGATATTCTTCTATGTGACGAACCAACAGGAGCTTTAGATACTAAAACCAGTGAAAGTATTATGGAGCTAATCAAGGAACTCAGCCACGATAAATTAGTCATCATGGTTACACATAATCCTGAACTGGCTGAAGAATATGCAAGTAGAATTGTCCATTTCCAGGATGGAAAAATTCTTAGTGATTCAAATGCCTTTGAGCCTAAAAAAGAAGTAAAGGATACTTTTAAACTCAAAAAGACAAAAATGTCTTACTGGAATGCTCTAAAACTTAGTTTTACTAACATTATGACTAAGAAAGGTAGAACTTTTTTAACTGCCTTTGCTTCAAGTATCGGAATTATTGGTATTGCTATTGTTTTAGCTTTATCACATGGTTTTCAAAAACAAATTAATGAAACGCAAAGTAAAACACTAGCTAAATTTCCGATTTCTATTTCTCAAACGGCAACAGATATGAACGCCGCTACAAGCCGAACTGAATCTGACAAAAATGTCAAAAATAAGGGCTATCTCGTTGCCGCAAAACCAGACAACGAGAAAAATACACATGAAAATAAGATCACTCAGTCTTATATCAATTATGTTAAGAAAATTAATCCTTCATATGCTAACAACATCTCCTTTATTCGAGGAACCCAGCTTAATCTTTTAACTAATGATAATGGCAAAATTAAGCATGTAGAATTTTCTAATGTTAACAGCTCCGGTTCTGCTATTGCTAGTGCTCAACTTCAAGGGATGAATAGTGTAGGGATTAACACAAGTGTCTTTCCTAAAACGCTTGATTCAAAGCAAGGAACTTTTTTAAAGGATAATTACCAACTACTTGCTGGTTCCTGGCCTACGTCAAATAACGAAGTAGTTCTTGTGTTAAATAATAAAAATCAAGCCAATATTAATGCACTTAAGAATTTAGGGATTTCAATTAAAGATGGTCAAAAAATTGATCTAAACAAAATTGTCGGCCGTACTTTTAAGGTAATTAGTAACAACAATTACTATCAAGAATTGCCTACTGGAAATTTTGTTCCACAAAAAGCTTCTAAATCAATGTATGATTCTAGCAACTTAACCTTAAAATTAAGTGCCGTTATTCGTGGTAAAAATAATAGTCAAATGGCCCTTCTAGATAACGGTATTGCTTACAGTGATGGTTTAACTCAAGAAATTATTAAGCAAAATGAAAATTCGAATATTGTTAAGGCGCAAAAGAATAGTACTACCAATGTAATGACCAACCAGCCAATGAACCAAACTCAAAAAGATCAATTTATTGCATCTCTTGGTGGCTCTAGCATCCCTAGCGGTATTCTTATCTATCCAAATTCATTTAAGTCTAAAGATAAAGTTCTCGATTACTTAGACAAATATAATAAAGGTAAAGCTAAAAAAGATCAGGTTATCTATACTGATATGTCAGGCACGGTCACTAAGTTAACTGGTGGTCTGCTTGACGGAATTACTGACGTTTTAGTTGCTTTTGCTGCTATTTCTTTAGTTACTTCCATGATTATGATTGGTATTTTAACTTATACTTCTGTTTTAGAGCGTACAAAAGAAATTGGTGTGCTTAAAGCTTTAGGTGCTAGAAAACGCGATATTACCCGTGTCTTTGATGCTGAAACCTTTATTCTTGGCCTCTTTTCTGGTATTTTAGGTATCTTGATTGCATACTTATGCACTTTTCCAATCAATGCAGTATTATACGCAATTACTAATATGAGTAACGTTGCACAACTCGACCCAATGCAAGCCTTAATTTTAGTAATTATTAGTACTGTTTTAACAATGCTTGGTGGTCACATACCAGCTCGAATGGCTGCTAAAAAGGACGCCGCAATTGCTTTAAGAAGTGAATAGATCTATAAGGATTTCAACATTGAAATCCTTATTTTTTTTTGCTCTAAACTTACCTAAAAAAAGTTATGAACTTATTCTTATATTTTATTGAAAACGGCATCAATAAAGTATATGCTTGAGGCAACGGATGTTATATATGTGGAAATGGAAATAGGTGAATGAAAATGTTATCGGGTGTAACAATGTTAGATCTTGCCCGCTTCCAATTCGCAATGACTACAGTCTTCCACTTCTTCTTTGTTCCCTTCTCCATTGGGATGGGATTCATTGTATCAATCATGGAAACACTCTACGTCGTTAAAAAGGACGAAGTATATAAAAAGATGGCTCAATTCTGGGGAAAGATTTATCTATTGAGCTTTGCTGTCGGGGTAGTTACAGGAATTATTCAGGAATTTCAATTCGGAATGAACTGGTCTGACTACTCTCGTTTCATGGGTGATATTTTTGGTGCTCCATTGGCCATTGAAGCTTTGTTAGCTTTCTTTATGGAATCTACCTTCATTGGTTTATGGATGTTTACATGGAACAAGTTTAAGCCAGCCTTGCACTGTGCCTTAGTTTGGATCTCTTTTATCGGTTCAATGCTGAGTGCAATTTGGATTTTAGCCGCTAATGCCTTTATGCAGCATCCAGTTGGCTATGTCATTAAAAATGGTAAGGCGCAAATGGCTAGTTTTTGGGCTTTAATTGCCAACGAACAACTATGGGCTAGTTTTCCACACGTAGTAATCGGTGCTATTGTTACAGCTTCATTTGTCGTAATTGGGATGGCTGCTTTTGGCTTACTTAGAAAACGGGATGTTAACTTCCATAAAAAGTCCATGCGTATCGCTCTTTGGGTTGCCTTATTTGCTTCAATTGCTGAAATTGGTGCTGGTGACTATCAAACTCAAGTTGAAATTCACGAACAACCAATGAAGTTTGCAGCAACTGAAGGTGTTTATGAAACAACAGGCGATCACGCTCCATGGGATATAGTTGCTAATTTAAATACTAAAGAACATAAAAATGAAGGTGCAATTTCTATTCCTGATGTTCTAACCATTCTTACTTATCACAGTACTAGTGGTTCCATTAAAGGAATGAATCAAATCAATAAAGAATTGCATGCAAAATACGATAAAAAGTTTGGCAAAGACATGAGCTATTATGTTCCGGTTAAGACCTTATTCTATAGCTTTAGAATCATGGCTGGTTTTGGTGCCCTATTTGCTTTGCTTGCAATTTTAGGTTTAATTTGGACTCGTCCAAAGAAGAATACAATTGAAAACAAACGCTGGTTCTTATGGATTTTAGGCATTTCAACCTTCCTTCCATTTATTGCTAATACTTGTGGTTGGTTCATTACAGAACTTGGTCGTTTCCCATGGACAGTCTATGGTCTATTTACAATTGCAGATTCAATTTCTGCAAGTACAACCACCGGTGAGCTCTGGTTCACAAATATTATGTACTTCCTAATCTTCTCAACTCTTGGCGGAGTGATGGTCTATTACTGTAAACGTCAACTTGATATGGGTGTAGCTGGTGCACTTGAAAGGGGTGCATACTAATGATCGATGGAATTGATTTTTTACAGTTGCTTTGGTTCCTATTAATTGGCCTTCTTTTCATGATCTTCTACTTTACTGAAGGTTTTGACTATGGTGTAGGAATGGCAACACAGTTTTTAGCAAAAAATGATCAAGAAAAACATGTAATGATGGAAGCCATTGGACCACACTGGGATGGAAATGAAGTATGGCTTATCACAGCCGGTGGTGCCATGTTTGCGTCATTCTCTGATTGGTATGCAAGTCTATTTAGTGGATATTACATCTTACTATTCTTTACCTTATTTGCTCTAATTATCAGAGGAGTATCCTTTGAATTTTCTGCTCATGCCGAAACTGAGCACGGATTTAGAATCTGGACTAGTGCCCTATTTGGGGGTAGTTTATTAGCTCCATTTTTCCTTACAATGATGTTCGGTAGCCTAATTCAAGGTGTTCCAATCGATTCTCAAGGAAATATGAGTTTAAGTTTTTGGAATATTGTTAATCCATTATCAGTAGTTGCAGGAGTAGCAGGAGGGCTCCTTTGCTTAATTCATGGAATTAACTTCTTAAGATTAAGAATTGATGACCCAGAATTAAGTAAGCGTGCTGCTAACTTAAACGAGAAGCTTTATCTTGTAGCTTATTTAGGAGAAATTGTCTTTGCTTTATTGATTTTCTTCCAAACTGATTTCTTTAAGTTAAGACCAATCTCTTCAACAATTATTACTTTACTTATTGTTGTTCTAACTGCTTGGTCTGATATTGCCTTAATTAAAAATAAGCAAGGAACAGCTTTCGTAACGAGTGGATTAACTTTAGTAGCTGTTGTTGGACTTTTATTCAACGGACTCTTCCCTCGCGTATTAATTGCCACTGATCCAGCCCACTCACTTTTAATTAAAAATGCAGCCAACTCTAAACTAACACTTGAGGTAATGACAATTGTTGCTCTAATCCTTTTGCCAATCGCCTTAGCTTATATCATCTGGTCATACGTAGTCTTTAGACACCGGATTAAGGTAAATCAAAACGCCTAATCTAGAAAAGGAATAAAAATGATTGATAAACGCCTTTTTAAATTACCAAAAGCCAAAATCATGCTCGCAATGCTTGCAGGACTAATGTTCTTGCAAGCATTTGCTATTTTAGGCCAAGGTATTTTCCTTGCTCGAGCAATTGTCGGCTCTTGGAAACGACAGTCTTTTGCTAATATTGCAGAAGATGTTTTAACTTTTTTGATCTTCTATTTATTAAGACAAGGAATTAACTGGTTTCAAAAATGGTATATGAATCGTTATGCAAATCAGACAACTGCTCTTTTACGTCAACAATTACTTAATAAAACCTATGATGGTGGAATTGCATTAGTCTCAAGAATTGGAACAGGAAACTTAGTTTCTACTCTTTTAGATGGAATGGACGAAATTTCCAATTATCTGTCGCTAATTTTTCCAAAATTAATTGCCCTCGCAATTGTTCCATGGGTGATTTTAATTTATATCTTTACTCTAAATGCCCTTTCTGGATGGATTTTACTCTTAGTTTTTCCTTTACTGATCTTATTTATGATTATTTTAGGAACTGCTGCTCAAAGTAAAGCTAGTAAACAATATGCTGGATATATTAAATTGCAAAACCACTTTGTTGATGCTTTACGGGGGTTAAGCACCTTAAAAGTTTTGGGTCTTGCTAAAAAATATGGAAATATTGTTTATAAAAATAGTGAAAACTACCGTAAAAAGACAATGGGTGTCTTAAGAGTAGCAATCCTATCCACCTTTACGCTAGACTTCTTTACCACATTATCCATTGCAATTATTGCCATGTTTCTTGGAATTGGCTTAATCAATGGCAACTTGGTTCTTTATCCTTCATTAGTGATTTTAATTTTATCACCAGAATACTTTTTACCAATTCGGGATTTTGGTAATGATTTCCATGCAACTTTAAATGGTAAAAATGCTCTAGGACAAATTTTTGATATTCTAGCTTTTCCAACCACTCCCCAAGAAGATCAATTACCTAGTTTCACGTGGAACAAAAACAGCACCTTTATTGCTAATCATGTTTCCTTTAACTATAGTCACATTGATCAGAATCACTTTAGCATCAACAAAAATGCTAAAATGAGCGGCGTCGTTAAAAAAGAGACACTTGCTAAGAGTGATATTCATACAGCTGATGAACTGCATGACATTAACCTAAATCTTACTGGTTTTCAAAAAGTCGGAATTATTGGACCAACAGGCGCTGGAAAAACAACATTAATGCGAATTTTAGCTGGATTTCTTACTCCACATCCAAAAGAAGATAACTTTATTATTAATGGGCAAAATCTTGCCCAACTCAATCAAAAGAATTGGCAAAATCAAATTACATATATTCCACAAGATCCTTTCATGTTCGCAACTAGCAATAAAGAAAATCTAACTTTTTATAATCCAAATGCTAGTCAAACAGAAATTGATGCTGCGTTAAAAGCAACTGATTTGAATAATTTTGTTGCTAGTTTAAAAGATGGTTTAAACACTAGAATCGGTGAAAATGGACGCGGCATTTCTGGCGGACAAAAACAACGCATTGCATTAGCCCGTGCTTTCCTAGCAAAAGATCGAAAGATATTATTTTGCGACGAACCAACTGCTCACCTGGATATTGAAACTGAGTATGAATTAAAGGAGCCGATGAAGAAATTAATGGAAAATCATTTAGTCTTCTTTACGACACACCGCTTGCACTGGCTAAATGATATGGATTGGTGCCTAGTCATTGAAAATGGAGAAATTGTAGAACAAGGTGCTCCTAGTGACTTAGCTAAAAACGGAACTTTATTCAAAAAACTTACTCACCCATTGAAAGAAGATCTACTATGATGAACAAAAAATTTTCTTGGAAACATGAACATTGGGTTAAACCTTATCTTGCAAAATATAAGTGGAATTTTCTCTTAGCGATTTTTCTTGGCATCGTTATGTTCTTTTGTGGTGGTGCGCTTATGTTTTATGCGGGCTATACAATTGACAAAGCAGCAACACGTCCAGAAAACATCTTAATGATTTATGTCCCAATCGTCTTAATGCGTGCTGTCGGAATTGGACGACCTTTATTTAGATATTTAGAGCGTTTAGTTTCTCACAACTGGATTTTGCGTGTTACTAGTTCTTTGAGACGTCAACTTTTTTATATTGCCGAAAAGAATACTTCCGCCGTCGGTTCGACTTTTCAAACAGGAAGCATTCTTTCGCTTCTGACTGACGATATTGGTCATTTGCAAAATCTTTATTTAAGAACTATTTTTCCAGCAATTCTAAGTTACATCGTAGGCTTTATTGTTGTAATTTTGCTTGGCTTATTCTCCTGGCCCTTAGCTGGTATTATTGCGACTCTATTGATTATGGAACTTGTTCTTGTTCCTTTCTTTTCACTCTTAAAACAAGCTCCTGTACGTGGTAAAGAGAAGGCAGAAAAAGCACAGCTTTATACAGAATTTACTGATCAAGTTTTAGGAGCTGGCGATTGGAAAATTTCTGGACGAAGAGATGCCTTTTTCAATCAGACCAAGACTACTTTGAAATCTCTAAGTAAGCATGAAAAAAAATCGGGAAAATTTGATTGGGCAAGAGATTTTGTTCTTGAATGTATCTTTGGTTTAATGGCTGTCGCTATTCTTTATTTCACTAATAAAAATCTTACTTATAGTCAAGAAGCTGCTAATTACGTTGGCGCTGTTGTTTTAGCTTTATTTCCTTTATCGGATGCCTTTATTCCTGTTGGACAAGGTATCGAAGAATGGCATACATATAGCGATTCAGTGAAGCATTTAAATGAATTAACAGTACCTGAAAATCATTTACCTCAGCAAGAATATGTTGATCCTGTTTTTGCGGGAACTTTAAAGGCTACTGATATCTCATTTACTTATCCTGGAGAGGATCATCCAATCATTCAAGATTTCTCTCTTACCCTAAAAAGAGGTCAAAAAGCTGCTCTAATTGGACCATCTGGAGCTGGAAAAAGTACGATATTACAGTTAATCTTAGGAGATTTGAAACCTAATAAAGGTACCGTCACTTTGGATAAGGTTAATGTTTTAGCTCTGCAAAAAGAACGTTCTAAGTTATTTTCAGTTCTAAACCAGGAACCATTTTTGTTTAATACCACTATTTACAAAAATCTAAGAATGGCTAATCCTGATGCTACTGCTGATCAAATGATGGAAATTTTAGAAAAAGTCCAGCTAGCTGACTTCATTAATTCGCTTCCTAAAAAATTAGATACAGAAGTTGCAGAAGCTGGTGCTCGCTTTTCAGGCGGTCAGAAGGAACGTTTAGCCCTTGCGCGTGTACTTTTACAAGATACCCCAATTGTCCTCTTAGATGAGCCGACAGTTGGTTTAGATCCAATCACAGAACAAAAACTATTAAATTTAGTATTTGATGTTTTAAAAGAAAAAACAGTAGTTTGGGTAACTCATCACTTGCAAGGTGTAAAATATATGAACGAAGTT
>ERZ1643246.2477-NODE-2477-length-17420-cov-4.249467_pt1 | contig 17420 bp, 12 predicted proteins | sample MGYA00579265_ERZ1643246 | MGnify/ENA primary metagenome ERZ1643246 (study PRJEB29033, sample SAMEA4952261) | chicken gut metagenome | biome: Broiler Chicken; feature: Gastrointestinal Tract; material: Caecum | place: Ireland | collected 2018 | study: Broiler...
CACCTTCTCCGGCGTATCCTCCAGCCCTCTGGACTTGGACTCGTAGTGGTACAGCTCCGCGTAGGGATTGTAGACAATCAGATAACCGGCCCGGCGCAGCTTCATACAGAAATCTATGTCGTTGAATGCCACCTGCAGTTCTTCACTGAGTCCTCCTACCTGGTCAAAGGCTGACTTCTTCACCATCATACAGGCAGCCGTCACCGCGCTGTAATCCTGTGCGCAGATGATCCGGTGACAGTATCCGGTATATCCCCTGGGCTGCATGACGAAGCAGTGACCTGCAATACCTCCGAAGCCCACCACCACACCGGCGTGCTGGATGGTATCGTCTTCGTAATAAAGCCTCGCGCCCACGGCTCCCACATCCGGACGCATACAGTAGCCCAGCAGTTCTTCCAGACAATCCGGATTGATGATCTCCGTATCATTGTTCAGCAGAAGCAGGTATTCCCCCTTTGCGTAGGAGGCCCCGAAATTGTTGATGGCGGAATAGTTAAAGATATCCTTCCAGAATACCACCCGCACCTTCTCATTCTCTGCCTGAAGTTTTTCATAATACCGGAAAGTTTCTTCCTTCTCACTGTTATTCTCCACAATCACATACTCGTAATTCCGGTAAGTGGATTTGGTTTCAATGGAATCCATGCACCGCTTCAGATCCTCAATATGATCCTTATTGGGAATGATGATGGAAATCAGCGGATCTTCCTGGCGGATGAACCGGGTCCGGTACAGTCCCAGATATTCCCCTTTGGAAACCTCCGCCGCAATGCCGATCCGGTCATAATGAGCCTGCACCGCCCGCTGTCCGGCATCGAAAGCATACAGCTTGCTCTCCGGATTTTCCGAGGTGGAGTCCTCATGACACCGCCAGTGATACAGAATCTTCGCCACATGACCAATCTTCTCAGGTCCCGCGTTTTCCGCACAGCGAAGGATAAAATCGTAATCCTGGGCTCCGTCAAACTCGCTGCGGAGCATGCCTGTCCGCTCCACCAGCTCCCGTTTTACCACCAGCAGATGACAGATATAATTGACCGTACACAGCAAATCCACGTTATAGTCCGGCTTGAAATGAGGCTGGAAAAACTTATGTCCGTCCATGGACATCTTATCCTCATCGGAATAAATCATTTCCAGCCGGGAATTCTCATTGAGGAGCCGGACACATTCATACAACGCATTGGGTGTCAGCTCATCATCATGATCTGCAAATGCGATAAATTCCCCTTCTGCCACAGCAATGGCAGCATTGGTATTCTCTGAAATCTGCAGAGCTTCGCTGTGGGAAATCACCCGGATCCGGGGTTCTTCCTTTTTGAGAGTTTCCAAAAGCCCGGCCAGCGGCGAAGGCTGCCCGCTGCCATCCGACAGACACAACTCCCAGTTACCATACGTCTGGGCCTGAAGAGATTCCACCAGCCGTCTCAGATACTTCTCCGGCGTCTTATACAACGGTACCACCACAGAAATCTTTGGTGACCAGGGGAACTCTTTTTCTCTCTGGCTCCGTAGCTCCGCCTCGGAAGGAAGATGACGCTGAATCCATTTCTGATAATTCACCGGCTGATTTTTCACCGTCCGAATCTTCTGACCCACTTTTCCGATCAGAGCCTTCGTCCCGTGGCTTCTCAGATAGTTCTGACCCTTTTTGACATATTTCCGGACCTTCTTTTCCAGTACCATCACCCGTTTCAGAGGAACCGGATAAACCGCCTTTTCCCGCTCGCCCTGAAATACCAGGTATAAAACGCTGCCGGTAACTTCACGCAGTTCCACAAAAAAACCGCATTTCGTCTCGATGTCCGCCTCCTTGTACATGGCTGCCACATCCACCCGCTGATTCCACTGGATATCCGCCGGGATCCGCTGCTTCTGTTCATCGTAAATTTTCAGCCGCACCGGCCCCCGATCTGCCGTCCAACCCCGGATCTGCACACTCTTCTCGCCGGGAAGCACCTTTTCTTCCTCGATAAAGTACTGAGGCTTTCCCATACGCCTGCCCAGTTCCGCCGCACTCACAGAGAACCAAAGCGTCTGTTTTCCGAAAATAGAATAGTAAATCTTCAGGCTTCCCCTCTGAGGAAGACGCTCCGGAAGCGTCACGGTTACTGTCACCTTCCTGCCCCGCTTAAGATCCAGGTCCTGAAAACGCTCCAGCGCGCTGTTGTTTTCCCAGTCCTCCGTCTTTACCGAAAGCCGTTCCCCAGCCAGATAGGCTTCCACTTCACTTTCTTTCGGGATATTTCCCTGCAGAAGATATCTGTTGGGAACCAGAAGATGAAAACGCTCCCTCTTTACCTCAAAAACTTCCTGCTGCATGTGCTTCCTCCATTACCCTTCTTTCAGAGAACAGTCCCCTTCCTCCAGGGAAAGATTGGGATTGTAATAGGGATCTCCCTGATCCAGTTCCTTCTGCCATTTCTTCTGAAAACGTCTGATTTCTCCGGCAAAACGCATCTGCTTCTCCGGAGTATCTTCCATCCCCCGTGACTTGGATTCATAATGATACAGTTCGGCATAGGGCGTAAATACGATTAGTTTCCCCATTGCTCTGACCTTCATGCAGAAATCAATGTCATTGAAGGCCACCCGGTAAGTCTCATCCAGACCGCCCACAGCCTGGAAAACCTCTTTTTTCACCATCATGCAGGCAGCCGTCACCGCGCTCATATCCTGAACAGTCACCAAACGGCCATTATATCCGGCTTCATTTCCATTGGCACGACAGAGAATATGTCCGGCAATTCCACCCATTCCGATTACTACACCGGCATGCTGGATGGTATCGTCCGGATAATACAGCTTCGCTCCCACAATTCCCACATCCGGCCGCTGGCAGTAACCCAGCATTTCCTCCAGCCAGGAAGGCGAAATCACCTCAATATCATTGTTCAGAAGCAGAAAATATTCTCCGGAAGCATAGCCTGCCGCGAAATTGTTGATGGCGGAGAAATTAAATTCTCCCTTCCAGACACAGACTTTCACACAGGGATACGTTTTCTTCAAATACTCATAATATTGGAAGGTCTCCTCTTCCTCACTGTTATTCTCCGCAATGATAATCTCAAAATTACGGTAAGCGGATTTCTCCAGAATGGACTCCACACATTTTCTGAGATCCTTCACATGATCCTTGTTCAGAATCAGAATGGAAATGAGCGGATTACCCTTGATAGCAAATCTGCTCCGGTAAATGCCGTAATATTCCGTATCCTCCACGGTGGCCTCCAGGCCTGTTCTCTGATAGTGAGCCTCCACCGCTTTTCTGCCTGCGTCATAAGCATACCGCTTGCTTTCCGGATTCTCCGCGGTGGAATCCGGATGTGCCCGCCAGTGATACAAAACCCTGGGAATATGGACAATATGCTCCGTCTGCTCGCAGCAGCGCAGAATAAAATCATAGTCCTGCGCACCATCATATTCGGAACGGAACCATCCCGCTTTCTTTACGATCTCACTTTTCACCACAAAAATATGGCAGATATAATTAACACTCCGCAGCAGATCCCAGCTGAAATCCGGCTTGAAATTCGGTCCAAAGAACAGCCTGCCATTCATGCTGATCTTATCCTCGTCTGTATAAACAATTTCCGTTTCCGGGTGCTCATTTAATGCCTTGACGATCTCAAACAGCGCGCCCTGTACCAGCAAATCGTCGTGGTCTGCCAGAAGAATGAAATCTCCGTCCGCCATTTTCAGAGCCTCATTGGTATTTGCGGAAATTCCTCCATTTTCCTTCAGTTTCTGATAAACGATCCTCTGGTCTTTCCCGTATCGTCTGCGCAGTAATTCTCCGGGGGCATCCTGACTGCTACCGTCTGCCAGACAGAGCTGCCAGTTATCATAAGTCTGGCTCTGAATAGAATCCACCATATCCCGCAAATAATTCAGCGGAGTATTGTAAAGAGGAATCACAATACTTATTTTAGGTCGGAAAGCAAGAGCCGCAGCCTCATCCCTCTGGCTGATAATTTGTTTCTTTTTCAGCTGACGGGCCCGAATCCATGCATTATAATCAGAATACTGAGGTGTCACCTCTTTCCGGACACTACGGACAAATTCCGGCAGTCCATGTCTTCTGATCACTTTCAGGTTTTCACCCCAGCGTTCCGGTTTCAGAGCATTCCACAGGCGTCCTCTCTCCGAAGAATCAAAAATCAGTTTCTTTACATCAATTTCCTTTTTCTTTGAAGCAATACGGTTTCTAAAAATCACCGTAATGTGCCGGGTAGAAATTCTTCCCAACGGAACCTTAAGATTAAATCCCGAACGATATTTAAGATCCTCCGGCCGGAACACCTCATTCACATCCGGCCTCGCCACACGGTAAATCTCTGTGCGGAGCGTGCCGCCGTTTTCATCCTGAACCTCAATGATATCATCCCGGTACTGATCGATAAACCAGCCCTGCACCACCAGATCCTTTCCCTGGATCTCTTTCACATCAATCTTATAGGAAAGCATTTTATCCGCGCAGAGACTGCGGATTTCTGTCTCCGGCCGCACCGCAATCTCTGTAGTTTCCTTTCCGGTCACCAGCCGGATATGGATGCCTGATTTCGCTTCCAGAAGCTGACTGATTCCCGGAATTTCAATGCGGAATCCCGGATTTTCCGGGATCGCTTCCTCTTTCAGCACCTCCTTCAGATCCGGCCTTGGTTTCCGTTTGCATGAAAACGCCACAGGACCTCCATTCCCCAGAATCTGCACATCCACCATTTCCCCTCCTCTGGCAAATGCCCAGCCCTCCACAGCATACGTATCATTATCTTCATAGCTGTAGTCATCAAAATCTATACTCCACAATAATTCTTTCATGATTCTTTCCGATCTTCCTTCGAAATAATCTTTCTGTATTTTCTGTATAATTTCCAGATTTTTGTTCCTTTCATCTGGTCAATCAGATACTCTTTCTCTTCCAGCTGTCTCCTCAGCTCCCCGGCTTCAGCCAGTGAACTCCGATAAGCCTGCTCATACATTCCTGCCTTATCAGACTCTTCTGTTACCTGTCTTTCCAGCCTGCGGCTGCTCTTCCATAATTTTTCCATAGCCGCTGCCGTCTGCTGTCCGAGAAATTCCACCTCAAACCGTACCCTCAGCTCTTTTCCCCGCAGTTTTTCCGCCTGATTCAGTGAAATCTGCGGATCCTCCCCGGTAAAGTACAGAGCCGTTCCTTCCTCCTGACAACTGTTGGAAAAATAGGTACAGCATACCCCGTCCGCTTCCAAAATAAGATTTCGAACCACGCAGGGGCCAAAACAGGGGTCAATCCGCAAAAGTTTCGTGCCGTTTCCCACTGGAATCACCGTTTCAAAACAGTTGCCGTTTCCTATACTCTCCATCCAGGATTCCTCTTCGGACAATTGCTCCCTATCTGTCATATAAATCTGCACCCGACGCTTTTCGGACTCCTCCTTTTCCAGCCTGTGCATCTGATCCAGCCGGATAATTCCCGGAGAAATGGAATCAAACATATCTCTTACAGGAATCCGCCCATGCTGAATATGCCGCTGGAAATTCTGTTCCATCATTTGGAAGCAGATTTTCTCTTTCTCAGTAAATTCCATCCCCATCCCTGCTATCCAGGCTTTCGCCTTTTCCCGCTCCTCATGATGGTGGAAATAATAAAACAGAATACGATACAGCAGGTATCTGCCCGGGACCGGGAAATCAAAGGTCCATTCATAATCCAGCATACACCAGCGTCCATCCTCCAGAATGACAATATTGGAAAATAACGCGTCGATATTGGAAACCTTGCCGCACCGTACCTCGCCTCCAGGATCTGCCTGGCCGAAAACCTGCTCAAATTCCGGCGTTGAATGAAATTTCTCTTCGCTGTGCAGTGACTTCAGAATATCAAAATACTCACCCAAAAGTTCTGAAAATCCCTTCTGGTCTCCTTTTTCAAGAAAACTGTCCAGACATTCCTCCAGGGTCTTTCCCTTCACATATTCCAGCCGGATCCCTTCCTCTGTCTGCTCACAGCGGTTGACCGTGATTCTGGTATTTTCATACTGCTTTGCCAGCCTTCGGCTCCACAGACAGATTGACTCCAGATGCTCTCCGGCTATCGCTGTCTCCGGATATTTTTCCACCATACGGATGCCTGCATCCTCTGCAATCACAGTGCGGACAGAAAACTCAGCGGCTCTCTCATTGGAGTGCTTTACATAGATGATCCTTTTCATTCTTCTTCCTCTCTCTCAATCCAAACCAGAAATGAATTTGAAAACTCCGGAAACAAATGATTCTGAAGAATGGTGTCCGCTACCCGAGCCTCGTCAAACAGCCGGATCCGCTCCCGGTCAAAATTGTATTTTACATTATTTAATTCTCCTGCTTTGGGAAGGTAGTCATCCGAATAAATAGCCATCGGCATCTTATAATCGGGATACGGGTAATAAAATTTACTGGTAAAGCTTCCCGCCTCACTGATCACCTGCTCCAGTTCGCTTCTGGAAAAGGTTTTCACTCCGCTGGTATGGGGATATCCTTCCAGACCTTCGAAATAGGATCCCACATGATCCTCGGTACAGCCTGCCCAGTATTTCAGTCCCAAACGGTTTTCAATAGCAACAATAATCTTTCCACCGGGCTTCAGATGGCTGCTTATTCTCCTCAGCATATCCTGATAGGGCTTTTCGCTCTGAATATAGGCTTCCGAATATTCAAATACCCCAATCAGGGTAATCCAGTCATACTTTTTACCCAGCCGGGGCTCGATATCCTGGAAATTTCCCACCAGAATCCGCACATTGGATGCGTTCCGGTGACGGCTGGCGTTAATCATGGTTCGTTTCATGGACAGTTCGATACAGTCCACCTGTGCGGCTTTTGCCGCCAGCGCTCCGGTAACGGCACCGCAGCCGGATCCGATTTCCAGCACCTCATCCTCTTTCCCAATAGGAAGCCAGCTGAGGATATTTTCCCGGATATGGGAAAAGTGATACAGAATCGGCCAGCTTTTTTCCCGGGCAATCACCTCACTGTAATCAATGTTGCCATACTGCTGTGCCAGACAGAGCATCCTGTCTTCTATCTCTCCGTCCGTATAAAGATCTTCCCCGGGATACCAGGTATCGTCAATCACAACATTTCCAACTTTTTTCTGCATCCTTTCCCCCTTTTCTCATGACAGAGTGACTCTGGAATGAATATCATAGAAACCAGTGGTGTTCTTGCTGGACATCACTGAAATGCTGCAGATATCATACAACCGGTGAAATACCTCAAATTCCCCTCCACAGTAACCTGTGCATCCCAGGGACAGCATATATTCCCCTCCCTGAAGCGTCATGGTCTGGGTGAAGGTCACGCGCTGAACATCCCCCGGATGTTTTTCCGTAACCGGCGATTTTTCATACATGGTATTGGTTCCGGTCAGATCGGTTCCGCGGATATCCTTGATGGTATACGCAAAAATCGGTTCCCGCACCGGTTCTTTAAAACAGACTTCCATAGAAATCTGAAATTCCGTGTCCTTCTCGATCACATTCGTGACATTTCCGGCGGCATCCCGAATGGAAAAATCGGTAATCTCCGCTTTCCGGTTGCCGTATTCCACCAAGTTGGGATTAAGGGCAAACGGCTTCTTCCACTGGGATACCATCCGGGATTTCTCCGTACCTGCCACCGCGGCATAAGACTCCGTATTCTGATCCGTCTCTTCCTCCTGGTCTGGTTCCTCCAGCTCATTGACCTCCACTGACTGGTTGGCCAGAATCTTCTTATAAAGATCTATGATCGCTTTTGGGGAACCTTCATCCACCTTGGTTCCCTTATTTAAAAGAATTACCTTGTCACAATATTTGCTGATGCTGCTCAGATCGTGACTTACCAGAAGAATTGTTTTTCCCTGTTTTTTGAACTCCTCAAACTTCCGGAAACATTTCGACTGAAAAAAAACATCACCGACGGAAAGCGCTTCGTCCACAATCAAAATCTCCGGCTCAATATTGATAGCAACAGCAAAAGCCAGTCGTACGAACATTCCGCTGGAATACGTCTTGACCGGCTGATAAATAAATTCTCCAATATCGGCAAAACTCAGAATATCGTCCAGCTTCGCGTCGATTTCCTCCCGGGAAAATCCAATCATGGTTCCGTTCAGATACACATTTTCCAGTCCGGAATATTCTGGGTTAAAACCAGCACCCAGCTCAAGCAGCGCGGAAATTCTTCCGTTCACATGGACAGCGCCTCCCGTGGGATTCAATACGCCCGTAATAATCTTCAGAATTGTAGACTTTCCGGAACCATTGGTTCCGATAATTCCCACAGCTTCCCCCATCTTCACTTCAAAATTCACGTCGCGCAGAGCATAGTGCTCTTTATATCTCTTTTTCCGGGACAGGCCGAGAGATTCTTTCAGCCTGTCCATCGGGTTATCGTACAGCTTGTACAGCTTACTTACATGGTCTACTAAAATTGCCGTCTCTGACATGTTCAGCCCTCTCTTTACAGTACATCAGCAAAATGTACCTTTAATCGTTTGAAAATCATGGCTCCCACCGCAAAGAGCGCCACCGTCACCACCCAGAAATACAGCGTCCAGGCCCAGTGTTCCGTCAGCCATGTATGTCCCAGCATGGCGTCACGGTAACCCGAAACAATATAATACATGGGATTCAGCTTGAACAGTTTCATAAGCAGCGGGTGATCCGACAGAATCGACAGATCCCACATAATTGGGGTCATCCAGACTCCTACCTGAAGCACAATATTGATAATCTGCGTCAGATCCCGGAAAAAAACCACCACGGCACTGGTGGCATATACCAGTCCCAGTGCCAGAAGAAACGTACAGCCGCTGTAATAAAAAATCTGAAGTGTCGGCAACCCGGGCAGATAACCGTACAGGCTGCAGATAATCAGCGCAAAGGCCACAAAAAAGCAGTGTACAAACAGCGCGGACACAATTTTCACAATCGGCAGAATACTGATCTTGAACACTACCTTCTTTACCAGATAATTATACTCAATCAGCGCATTGGTTCCGCCATTCAATGCATCCTGGAAGAAAAACCATGGGACGATCCCTGAAATCAGATAAAGTACAAACGGATAATTCATTACCTGCCCGGCTTTCAATCCCACGGAAAAGACAAACCAATATACCAGGATCGTCACCACCGGCTGTACAAAAGCCCAGACAATCCCCAGGTAGGATCCCGCATACTTTGTCTTGAAATCATTTTTCGCCAGGCTCAGGATCAGCTGCCGGTTATGGTACAGCTCTGCGGGCAGGGAAAAGATTTTTTTCCGCAGCAGGAAGCAGACCACAAGTCCACCGTCCAGAAACAGAAGCATCAGACCGTTCAGCACCAGATCCACCCGTCTGCCGCGCGCGGCAAGTGCCTCGTCAATCCGTCCGGTATCCGCGGCAAATACGATATAGGGATCTACTCCCAGCGTATCCAGCTGAACCGCCCGGTCCCCGGCCCCACGGACCTCCCCCTGATTCTGCTGTTCTGTCAGATCTGTCAGATCTGTCAGATCCAGTTCCTCACGGACATCTCCGTAAACAAGAGCAGCCTCCGAAATCTGAAACATACCCGGAACATTTCCCAGATCAAGGCGAAAGTATCTGGTACCGGCAGGAACTGAGAAAGAGATTTCCGCCGTTACTCCCGCCTGTCCATATTCCGTCTGCTGACTCTGTTCCTCAGAAAATGACATCTGCCCGCCGGTATACAGCTGTATCACCGCCGCCTGATCTCCCTGAACTTTCATCGTGAGGGTATAATTGTCTGACCCCGCCCCTCTGTGCGTAACGATCAGCACATTCAGCCCCACCAGAACCAGGATCCCAAGGATCAGCGCCAGGATCTTCTTTTTCGTCCATTTCATGGTTTCACACCTATCTTCTGCTGTATTCCGCAATACCGCCCCACTTCTGATCCTTCTCGGAAATAATCAGATCCTCGCGGGTCATTCCCTCAGGCATCGGCCATTGTACGCCAATCTCGGGATCATCCCACTTCAGTCCTCCCTCGTCATTGGGATGGTAAAAGTCGGTGCATTTGTAAGCAAACTCTGCGGAGTCCGACAGAACTATAAAACCATGAGCAAAATTCTTCGGGATGAAAAACTGCTTCTTATTTTCTGCCGACAGGATTACCCCGTACCATTTTCCATAGGTCCTGGAACCGGGACGCAGGTCCACCGCCACATCAAAAACCTCTCCGCTTACCACCCGTACCAGTTTGTCCTGGGGATAATTAATCTGAAAATGAAGGCCGCGCAGCACACCTTTTTTTGAGCTGGACTGATTATCCTGCACAAACTCCTGATCAATGCCGGCTGCTTTGTAATCATTATAGTTATAGGTTTCCATAAAGTATCCCCTCTCATCGCCGAATACGGCGGGGGTGATCACTTTGAGTCCTTCGATTTCACAAGTTTCCACTGTAATTTTACCCATTTTATTATCCTCTGCTTTCTCTGATATTTTCAAATTCAGCAATTTTCTGCATGCTCAGTACTTTATTATAGCATCTTCTTGCAGGTCAGGCAACTTAAAACCGTAACCTTTTCCGTCAACTCGGCCGCGTTGCCGTTTTTCCGATACCCTGCCTCTTTTTCTTTTCCCTTCTCAAAAAGTGTGTACAATCAACACCTGATAAATCATGGAAAGCAGTATCCAGAGGCTTCCTCCATAAATGAATACAGTGTCCCGGGCCACCGAGAAGCGGTTTTTCAGGGCAGAAGGCGACACTGCCAACAACAAAAGCAATGTCAAAGGAATATAATACCTTCCCTGAACCCCATTGATCTGATCTGCGGCAACCGGCGTGAAACTCAGGTACAGAGCTGTCCATATCAGACACAGCACACAGAACACAGCCAGCAAAATGGCACCTCTCTGCCACAGGGCCGGTTTTGTTTTCTCTTCTTCTCTCTGATCCGTCAAAACCGTATAGGCAGTAAGTCCCACCAGCGGTACTACGTTGTTGACCAGCGGCAAATGCCCCATACGACCAATTCCTTCCACCCCCACAGTATAATCATTAAATGTTTTCCATATACTGGACAGCAGAAGCTTTGTATAGGTCCATGGATGGCTGAAAATATGAATCAGCTGCTCGGACACGCTGGTGTCTCCTCCTCTGGGATCCCCGCCATAAGAAGTGGGCTGTATCAGAACAGGAAGCATAAAGGTACTCATCATAGCTACAAACACCACGAAGATACCGCCTTTAAACAGGTATAATTCCTTTCTGGACCGGAACTTTGCCTTCGGAAACAGCAATGCCAGCAGAATCATGGGAATATATACCGCTTTGGGCAGGCTGGCCAGCACGAACGCTGCTGTAAACACCGCGCAGTTCCGATAACTGATGGGGCGATCCCGCTCCAGCCATTCTGTCAAAAGATAGGAAATCCCCAGAAAACTGAAAGCATTCACACTGGCATCATAAGTATACGTCATTGCCGACATCATAGCCGTAGGTGTCAGCGCCATTACCAGAAGAATCCGCTTTCCTCTTTTCATATGACGAATGGCAAAAAACACCACAACACAGTATAAAATCAGGTTGCCCATTCTTCCCATCCGGTAAACCATGGAAAAGGGAAGTCCGAGAAACATTCCGACTTTGAGCATAAGCCACTGAGGGAAATAGCTGAGTACAGACAGATCCAGCGTGTAATTACTATCCTCTACCCAATTCACATCATCATACTTCTTCTGATAATCCACATATTTGTCCCGGTAGGCATCTTCCTCCTTCATCTCCTGTTCGGACTGAGGCAGATGCATGGGCCAGTTACTCAAAGTCGGATTAATCAGCTCATCAATGCCTGATGGATATTCCAGGGTGGTATCCCCCCGGACGGTTTCCGCAAGAAAGTACGATTTTCCAAAATGGATCTCCTCATCCAATCCGATCTTATGGGCCGGCATTGCCAGAATAGTCAAAATACCGATGGATGCTGCCGCCAGCAAAAACAGCCACTCCAGCTTCACCTGAATTTTTTTCACAGCCATATCCAGCAGCATCAAAGAAAAAAAAGCACACAATGTCACAAAAGCCCAGCGGAATATGGAAATATTTTCCGTGTTGTTCAGCGCAATATTTCGGATAGAGACAGAGTCCGCATTCTCCGGAAGACGAATGGTAATCCTGTCTGCTGTCATCCTCACATTCACTGTGGAGCTTGTCAGCACATAATTGTTGGTATCTTCGATGACTTTGTCCACCGGATTCTCCCCATCCGGGTACGCCCGTACCTGAATCTGACAGGAAAAAGCATCCCTGTTGTTATACGCAAACCGATAAAACAATTTATCAACATACTGTTTTTCAAAAGAAAAGATCAGAGATGCAGCGCCTCCTCCGCTGACAAAGGTGTTTCCTCCAATCAGAGAAAAATTCTCCATCTCCACCTCGGTTTCCGGAATATAAACGTAATCATCCTGCCTTTCCACCGGAAGATTGTAAATCACTTCTCCGGCCAGACCTATTAAAACCGCAATCAAAAGATAAAGTCCCCATCGAAGCGGGGAGTTCCAGAGCCGGGCAGAAAGCTGCGGCTGTCTGTGTTTTCTCACTGCCATCATTGTTCTTTCTTCTCCTTCTGATCCTCAATCTTCTTTTCCATCAGCGCCATCTCCTGCGTCAGGCGTTTTACCTTATTGGATAACCGTGAAACGGATACTGACAGAGAAAAAATAATCACCAACGCAAAGCAGAACCCTGCGAAAAATACCATATTGATGGGCTGTCCGATTCCGAAAAGCTCTGCCAGCCAGGCCGTAAACTGGGGAAAGCAGGCAAAAATAATCACACCGATCCCCAGCAGGATCCATAGCAGGCTGTATTTTACCTCGATGCCTTTGCGGCAGATTTTGCGGATTATCCAAAACAAAGCGGCAGCAGCCAGCACCACCACCAGAATCTGCGTCCGTATATTCATAATCTACCTCCCCGAATTTTTTCGATCACAATTGCAACCGAAACTTTAATCATATAATAGACTGATTTCTTCACGCTGGAGATGGAGGAAACTCCTCCTTCCCGTTCCTTCATGATTACCGGAAGTTCTCCTACACGGCCGCCCTTTCCCAGCACCCGCACAACCGTCTCCGGTTCCGGATAATCTTTAGGATAATCCGCAGCAAAATTTTCCATAATTTTCCGATTAACAAGACGAAGTCCCGAAGTAGGATCCGTAATCACGGATCCGGTCAGAGCGCGAATCAATGCAGTAAAAAAATGAATGCCGATTCTTCGCACTCCGCTGGACTGAAATCCCTTTTTCTCAATAAAACGGGAACCAATCACCATATCCATTTTCTGTTTCTTCATATATGCTGCCATTTCTTCCAGATAAGCAGGATCGTGCTGACCATCTCCATCCACCTGCGCAGCCATATCATAGCCATTTTCCACTGCATAAAGGTATCCGGTCTGAACCGCGCCGCCGATTCCCAGATTCAGCGGCAGGTTCAGAATCGGATACCCTCTGGATTCACAGATTTCTCTGGTGGCGTCCCGGGAACAGTCGTTGACAATGATGTAATCGAATCCCGGTGCCTTTTCACGAATGCTCTCCACCGTTTTTACGATATTTTCGCTCTCATTATATGCTGGTATGATAATTAATTTCTTCATTTGCCTTTCTCTCTTTTCATAAGTTATTCGACTGCTCGCTCTTCGAATAAAGATTCGCCAGGAATCTGGCGATCGGCCTGGGCCAGAATTTCCGGAACATCTGATAATCCTCTTCATTTCTGGCATGATCTCCTAAAATCGCGGAGGTCTCCGAGTCCTGATGAATTCTGTGAAGCATTCCCACGGACGGAATAAACACAAACGCTCCCTTCATTCGGGAAAGCCGTTCCCATGCTTCCCAATCCTCGTCACTACGAAAGCCCGGTGTGAAAATTTCTTCCGGAAGCCGTTCCCGGCAGAAAGTCACCGCCGGACAGCAGATGGGGTCGCCCAGAGACAGAATACGCCGCCTTACAAAAATGGAATTCCAGAACATCGGAATCCGCAATGGCTGAAGCATTGCCCGTTTGATCTGAAGCAAGTGGTTTTTAAGCACCGTCACACCATCTCTCAGTTCTCCATAATCAGTAAACAGAAGCAGAGGATCTCTGCTTTTTTTCAGGTACTCCAACACCAACTCTGTATAGTTTTTGGCGTACACATCATCCTGATGCGCAATAGTAACCAGCGGCGTCTTCGCCTGCCGGTACGCGAAATTCCAATCCTGGGTAATTCCCCGCTCTCCCGTATTGACATACAGCGGAATTGCGTACTTTTCGGATACTTTTTTTATATACGGGTTCGGCGTTGATGTTGCCATTAAAATCTCACTTTTTACAGTCTGCCGCATCAGCGAACGGATACATTCCTCCAGATATTCGCTTTCCTGATACGCGCAGATTACGAATGTATGCTGTTTTTCCATTTTTCTCTCCTAGATTATTGGAAATTTTTCCGCATTTTACGGAACAGATAAAACCATAAAACTGCAATCTCCACCACCGTTGCCAGTGCCAGCGCCAGACTGGCTCCCTGCATTCCCATGGACCGCTCCAGCAGCAGAGAAGCCGCAGCAGAACAGATCACTGCCCAGACATTGGCCCACACCAGGCCCCGGAACTCCCGAACCGCCGTCAGTACGCCGCACAGAAGCCAGGCAAAAGCGGTCAGCACCGTACAGAAAATCAGGGGAAGCAACAGTTCTTCGTGGGCTGCCACCTCCTGTCCATATAAAAGGTTCAGGCCCCAGTGTCCCAACAGCCTTCCTCCCACAAGTCCCGCTGCCGCTATGGCAGCCACTGCCAGGCAGCAGCTCCGAAGCGCTTTTCCAAAGCCTTTCCGGTCTCTCTGCTGGTACCGTTCACCAAAAAGTGTCACAAACGGGTTGAAGATATAGGTTGCCCCCATCTGAATGATCAGCGTGGGCGTTGCCACGGAACCATAAATCCCCAGCTGGTAACTTCCAAGATATCGTTCCATGATAATCCGGGGTATCGTTCCGATAGCTGTGGACAGCAGCGTATATACCACCAGCGGGCTGCATTCTTTCAGCAGGTTCCAAACCGCCCTTCGATCCCATACAAGCGAAGTATCTGTCAGTTTTCCTGCCGTCCGCACATCATACAAAATCACAAAAGCGGCACAGGTCGCCGCCATCACGGCCAGCGTCAGCACCATATTTCCCGTAAGCCCAAGAACAACCGTGAAGCTTCCCAGTGTGAGAACTCCCCGGGCAGTCATGGATTTTCCAATGAAATCCATCCGCCACTCTTTCTGATAAATCCCTGCATAGATATCAAAGTATGCCTCTGTCAGTTTATAAAGAAAATAAATCAGGATACAGAGTTTTTGTTCCAGCGAATAGGAAATCACCGCCGTATAAATCACACAGCCTGCCAGGGATAAAAATCCAGTAATCCACCTGCTGAAGATATAAGTACCGTTTTTGTATTTGTCCGTCACATCCGACACCTGATAATTTCTCATGCCGTAAACGGCCAGACTGTACCAGATATTACTCACCGACATGGCAAGTGAGAGGATTCCGGATTCTTCCACGCCCGCAAGCCGAACCACCAGAACCGTTAAAAGCCACTGGCATCCCAGATAAAAAATACTTCCCCAGGAATTCCAGAGGATACTTGCCTTCATTGATATTTTTTTATGCTCCATATCAGCCCTTCTTCTGTATCTGTCCCTGTTTCTTCAGGCGGCGGCTTCTCCATTTCATCATTACCGGAATCAGTCGGTTAATAATGTTATAGCGTACGCCCGGAAAATACTTGGTGACCGCATTGAAAATTCCCCAGCAGAAATAGTAAAGCTCCCAGCCCTCCTCCTGCGGTTCATCTTTCCAGGGGGTCATTTTGCTATATTTTTCATAAACCGCCCTATATTTATGGCGATTCCCTTTTCTCCATGGTCTTTCCTCTCCCAGGTAGTGAAAAATGACCGGATGCTCCAGGGACTCATTATAAGTAGCTTCCGAAAAATACTCCGCTCCCTTCATAAGCTTTTTTAAAAAGCGATAGGGATAAAACCAGAAAATATTGTAAAAATTATATTTGGGTTCCAGGAAAAGGATTTCACCATTCAGTGCTCCGTTTATAGCGTCCTGATCATTGGCGAACAGCCTTCCTCCATTTTCCTTATAAAAATCAAGGATCCTCTGTTCCGCTTTTTTATTTCTCCACTTTTTCCGATCTATCAGAAGTACGCCTGCATTAATATAGGGTGCGTTTTCCAGCCCCAGACAGCAGCGGCGCTTATAGTCAACGGTGGGTTCAATACCGGCCCCCAATATACATTCTCCGAAATCCTTCTCCCAAAGTTCCTGCAGGCTCCCATTCACAATGGTATCACCGTCAAGATAAAGGATTCTCTCTACTTTTTCCGGAAGAAAACGATCCCAGAGCAGCCGTGACAGAACAATCTGATTCCATCCCAAAGTATCGAAATCAAAAGGAATATGCTCTCTGATATCACCGTACTGAATCACCTGAATTTCCCGTTTATATTCTTTTTCCAATTTCTGAAAGTTTTTTTTGTTCTCCGTGTTCATGTGATCCGTCAGAATATAAACCGTCAGCTCTTTCACATGTTTATTATTTTCAAATATGGAACAAATCCCCGCCGCAACTTTAGCGGCAAACGGATCATTGGCCGTGTATAATATATTCAATGCTTTCTCATCCCCCATTTTCGCCAAAGTCAATAAACGCTGCGCAATGATTATGGCGCTGATCTTCCGGCGGCAGCTGCATATAATCTCCATACTCAGGTCTGAGGAAACTGTCGTATTCCCGCACAAGGCATACTTCCATATCTTCAAAGGGTACTTTTTTCAAAGGATACATCTCCTTCTCCCTTATCATCAGCCGATCGCCCGTCAGATAGGAATAGTCAATATAAAGATCGGAATCCGATTCCTCACATTTTTTTGCCCACTTCAGATAATGACGGGCAGATTTCTGCGGAGTGAAATGAACCAGCCTGAAAAATCCGTGAATCATCCTGCAGCCCAACAGGACGGCTTTTTCCTTCCATCCGGCGATTCCATCCGGAAGCTTCGGATTTGGAATCAGGGTCAGTACATGAATTCTTCCCCAGTGCCATGTCTTTTTCTGAAGTTTTTTCCGCTCTGCTGGATCCTCTGAAGTTTTGTCATACGGAAAAATATCGATAAAGATGCCCAGCGGATAATCAGCCTGCTGATAAGCCTCCTCCACGAATCTTGTCCCCTTTTTTACCATTTTTCCAAACATCAGGGGGTATCTGGGTTCTGTCTCCGTGGTCATAAAAGCATACCGGTCTCCCATCTCCTGCGGGGCCACTTCCATGAACTTTTCGTAGTCCTTCCGCAGCATACAGACATCGATATCGTCATCCCAGGGAATAAATCCCTGATGACGTACT
>ERZ1643246.2478-NODE-2478-length-17415-cov-10.353283_pt1 | contig 17415 bp, 24 predicted proteins | sample MGYA00579265_ERZ1643246 | MGnify/ENA primary metagenome ERZ1643246 (study PRJEB29033, sample SAMEA4952261) | chicken gut metagenome | biome: Broiler Chicken; feature: Gastrointestinal Tract; material: Caecum | place: Ireland | collected 2018 | study: Broiler...
CTTCATCAGTGCCGGAACGACTGTTTCTTTATATTTCTGATTGAGACGGTTCATCTTTTAAACCCTCCTATTTCTTATCTTTGATGACAGCGCCAGTCTTCTTATTGACGCGTACCTTTACAGTGTTGCCCTTCTTGTCTGTCTCCAGACGGAAACCGACACGGCCTGCCTTCTTCGCCTTTTCATCATACAGCATGACATTGGAAATATGAATCTTGGCTTCCTTTTCCATGATACCGCCGTCAGGATTCTGCTGGGTCGGTTTCATGTGTTTCTTCACGATGTTCACGCCCTCAACGATGATTCTGTTTTCCTTCGGGAATACAGCGGTAACCTCTCCGACAGTATCCTTGTAAGCACCTGTAATGACCTGAACCTTATCACCTTTTTTGATCTTCACAAAGATACCTCCTTACAGTACTTCCGGTGCCAGAGACACGATCTTCATGAAGTCTCTGTCACGCAGCTCACGGGCCACTGGCCCGAAAATTCGTGTTCCGCGCGGTGTGTTGTCATCCTTGATCAATACGACCGCGTTGTCATCGAAACGGATATATGTTCCATTTTCACGACGTACGCCGCGCTTTGTACGGACGATGACGCCCTTGACTACGTCGCCCTTCTTCACGGTTCCGCCAGGGGAAGCCTGCTTTACCGTGCAGACGACGATATCACCAATGTTTGAAAACTTGCGGACACTGCCGCCCAGACAACGGATGACCAGGACTTCCTTGGCTCCGGTATTGTCAGCGACACGCAGTCTACTTTCATTCTGAATCATGAGCTTAACCTCCCAGCGTCTTACTTCACCGCTTTTTCAGCGATCTCAACCAGACGGAAACGCTTGGTTGCAGACAGAGGGCGGGTTTCCATGATCACGACCTTGTCTCCGATTCTGGCTTCATTGTTCTCATCGTGTGCCTTGAATTTCTTAGAGTATTTTACACGCTTGCCATACAGCGGGTGTGTCTTTTTCGTATCGATTCTTACCGTGATCGTCTTGTCCATCTTGTCAGATACGACAACTCCGCGGTAAACCTTACGGCTGGATCTTTCCATTAATCTGACCTCCTTATTCCTGACTGCCCATTTCACGCTCAGTCATCACTGTCTTGATACGGGCGATCGTCTTTTTCACAGTTTTCAGACGAGCTGTGTTCTCTAACTGACCAGTAGCCTGCTGGAAGCGAAGATTGAAAAGTTCATCCTTAAGCGTTTCGATCTCTTGCAGTAATTCGGTGTTGCTCTTTTCTCTGATCTCTTTCGCCGTCATCTTACTTCACTTCTCCTTTTCTTACAAACTTGCACTTCACCGGCAGCTTGTGGCTTGCCAGACGGAAGGCCTCGCGCGCGATCTCCTCGCTCACGCCGCCGATCTCGAACATCACGCGGCCCGGCTTAACGACTGCTACCCAGCCTTCTGGAGCACCCTTACCAGAACCCATACGTACTTCGAGCGGTTTCTTCGTTCTTGCCAGGTGCGGGAAAATGCGGATCCAGACCTGACCGCCACGCTTCATGTAACGCGTCATCGCGATACGGGCAGCCTCGATCTGGCGGTTGGACACGTAGTTTCCGCTTTCCGCAACCAGGCCGAATTCACCGAAGCTGACTTCGCGGCCGGCCTTAGCGCGGCCTTCATAGCTCAGACGGTGAGGTCTTCTGTATTTTGTTCTCTTAGGCATTAACATAGTCTGTAACCTCCTTAAGCATTTTCAGCCGGAGCACTCTTCTTTGCTTCAGCCTTGGCTTCCGTTCTCTGGTTTCCGCCATTGCGGTTGCCGCGAGAACGGCGGTTGTTGCGGCGGCGGCGGTCAGGAGAATTCTTCGGTGCTTCAGGTTCCTTCACCATTTCTCCCGGGAGCACTTCACCGCGGCAGATCCAGACTTTTACGCCCAGACGGCCGTAAGTCGTCGCTGCCTCTTCCCATGCATAGTCGATATCCGCACGCAGTGTATGCAGCGGAACGACACCTTCGCTGTATCCCTCTGTACGAGCGATATCAGCACCGCCCAAACGGCCGGAAACAGCGGTCTTGATGCCCTTTGCGCCGGCGCGCATCGTTCTCTGGATGGCTTTCTTCTGTGCTGTACGGAAAGACGCACGCTGCTCAAGCTGATCAGCGATGCTTCTTGCCACCAGGCGGGCATCCAGATCCGGATTAGCGATCTCTACCACGTTCAGGTAGACATTCTTTCCGGTCATCTTTTCCAGCTTCTTCTTCAGCTGTTCGATATTCTCACCGTTGGTGCCGATCACTACGCCCGGACGTGCCGTGCGGATGATTACCGTCACGCGGTTCTTTGAACGTTCGATTTCGATTCTTGACACAGATGCGTGCTTGCACTCCTTTGTCAGGAATTCACGGATCTTTACATCTTCCAATAACAGATCGGCATAATCCTTGTCAGCGTACCATCTGGATTCCCAGTCGCGGATCACACCAACACGTAATCCGATCGGACTTACTTTCTGTCCCATGAGCTACCTCCTTAATCACGTTCATCAACCACAACGGTAATGTGGCTGGTACGTTTGTGGATCGCGCTTGCGGATCCCTTTGCGCGCGGCATGAAACGCTTCAGCGTTACGCCTTCATTGGCATAGCAAGCCTTGACGTACAGCTTTGTTTCATCCATATCATTATTGTTTACTGCATTTGCGACTGCAGACTTCAGCACTTTCGCGATCGCGGCTGCCGCAGCGTTCGGTGTGAACTTGCAGATGGCAGCTGCTTCCTCAACATCTTTCCCGCGGATCAGGTCCAGTACAAGACGTGCTTTTCTAGGCGGGATGCGCAGCGTTTTTGCTGTTGCTCTTACTTCCATCTTTGCTCCTCCTATCTCTTAGCTTTCTTGTCATCTGCCCCGTGACCGCTGTATTTGCGTGTCGGAACAAACTCACCAAGTTTATGTCCTACCATATCCTCTGTGACATACACAGGCAGGTGTTCTTTTCCATTGTAAACGGCAAATGTATGTTCAACAAACTGCGGGAAGATCGTTGAACGGCGAGACCAGGTCTTGATGACCTCTTTCTTATTTGCCGCGTTCAGCTTTTCCACCTTTTTCATCAGGTGGTCATCACAGAATGGGCCTTTTTTCAGACTACGACTCATTTTCTCATATCCTCCTTTGTCTATTTGCCATTGCGACGGCGAACGATCAGCTTGTCAGAAGCTTTCTTCGTCTTGCGCGTCTTCACACCCATGGCCTTCTTGCCCCATGGTGTCATCGGTGACTTACGTCCGATCGGCGTGCGTCCCTCACCACCACCGTGCGGGTGATCGTTCGGGTTCATGACAGAACCGCGGACCGTCGGGCGGATGCCCTTCCAGCGGTTGCGTCCCGCTTTACCGATGTTGACCAGGTTGTGGTCCTCGTTACCGACCACACCTACCGTGGCGCGGCAATTAGACAGGATCTTGCGAACCTCGCCTGAAGAAAGGCGTACGGTCACATATTTATCCTCGATACCCAGGATCTGTGCGGAGCATCCGGCAGAACGCGCCAGCTGTCCGCCTTTGCCCGGCTTCAGCTCGACATTGTGGATGAACGTACCTTCCGGCATATCCTTCATCTCCAGACAGTTGCCCACTTTGATGTCGGCATCCTTTCCGGAAATGACCTTCATTCCCACCGTCAGGCCCTTCGGAGCCAGGATGTAGCGTTTCTCACCATCTACATAGTGCAGCAGCGCGATGTTTGCAGAACGGTTCGGATCGTATTCGATCGTCGCAACCTTTGCGGGGATGCCGTCCTTGTTGCGCTTGAAATCGATGATACGATAGTTGCGCTTGTGCCCTCCGCCCTGATGGCGAGTGGTGATGCGTCCGTTGTTGTTTCTTCCGCCCTTGCTCTTCAGCGATACGACCAGAGATTTCTCCGGCTTGTTGGTTGTGATTTCCTCAAATGTCAGAGATGACATTCCACGACGCCCTGGCGTCGTCGGTTTATACTTCTTGATCGGCATGAACCTTTTCCTCCTTACGCATGTTTATTCAGGAAATAGCGCAGTCTTCCTGATCCTTACTTCTCGGTATTCTCACCAAAAAGATCGATATCCTGTCCGGCCTTGATCTTGACGATGGCCTTGCGGACAGCCTTGGTCTTGCCGACATAGCGGCCGACACGCTTCGTCTTCGGCTTCACGTTCATGATGTTGACCTTTTCCACATCAACGCCGAAGATATGTTCAACGGCACGTGCAACCTCGATCTTGTTCGTTCCCTTGGCAACTTCGAACGTCACCTTGTTGTCTTCATCCATGTATCTCATCGATTTCTCGGTTATGATCGGACGAATGATGATATCTCTGTAGTTATTCATTATCCTAATGCCTCCTCAACGTCGCGCACGGCAGCTTCAGTGAAGACGATCCTGTTCGCATTCATGATGTCATACACATTGATCTTGGAAGATGTCAGCATCATCATCGTCGGGATGTTGCGCATGGACAGCAGCGCGTTCGTGTAATCTTCGTTCTCTGATACGACGAACAGCGTTTTCTTCGGTGCGCTGATCGCTTCGATGATCTTGTTGAACGTCTTCGTCTTCGGCGCATCGATCGTGAACTTGTCCAATACGCTCATTGCGTTCTCATTGACTTTATCGCTCAGCACGGACTTCAGTGCCAGGCGGCGAACCTTGCGGTTCAGGCGATAGCCATATTTGCGCGGCTTCGGTCCGAACACAGTTCCTCCGCCTCGCCACTGTGCGGCGCGGATGCTTCCCTGACGGGCGCGTCCGGTACCTTTCTGTCGCCACGGCTTGCGGCCTCCGCCGCTGACTTCGCTGCGTCCCTTTGTGCAATGCGTACCCTGACGGCGGCTGGCCAGCTGCATCACCACGGCGTCATACATGCACTGCTGATTTGGCTCGATACCAAAAATTTCGTCTTTCAGCTCGATCGAGCTGACAACTTTACCTTCCTGGTTGATTACATCCATCTTAGGCATCTGTTATTCCTCCTCTGCTTTCGTGTAGTCTACTAAAGTGACGGGGGCCTTGTTTCCTTTTGAACATTTTGCAGTGCGCACCATTACCAGCCCGCGCTTCGGTCCAGGCACATTGCCCTTGATTAACAGGTAGTTCTTTTCAGCGTCCACCTTGATCACGGTCAGGTTCTGCGCGGTCGTGCGGTAACCGCCCTCCTGGCCGGCCATGATCGTTCCCTTCAGGATCTTACCCTGACGAGAAGTGATACCGTTGGTCGCGAGAGAACCGATATGACGGATGTTCTTGGAACCACCGTGTGTCTTCGGTCCCTGATGCGCGTTGTTGCGCACGATCGTACCGTTGTATCCGCGGCCCTTGCTGGTGCCGATGACATCTACTGTTTCGCCGGCCGCGAAGATATCCACCTTCACCTCATCGCCGACATTGACTTCGAGCTCGCAGTCGCGCACTTCTCTCACGAAGCGCTTCGGTGCGGTATTCGCTTTTTTCGCATGTCCGATGTTCGCCTTGGTGGCACGCTTTTCCTTCATGTCCTCAAAGCCGAGCTGAACAGCTTCATATCCGTCATTTTCCACGGTCTTCTTCTGCAGAACGATGTTCGGCGTCGCTTCTACGACCGTTACCGGAATCATCACTCCGTCTTCTGTGAAGACCTGGGTCATTCCTAACTTACGTCCTAAAATACCTTTCATGCTGTGCACCTCCATTAAAGCTTAATTTCGATGTCCACACCGCTCGGCAGCTCCAGGCGGCTCAGTGAGTCGATGGTTTCTGCGCTCGGTCCGACGATCTCGATCAAACGCTTGTGCGTTCTGATTTCGAACTGCTCACGGGAATCTTTGTACTTGTGTACCGCACGCAGGATGGTGACCACCTGCTTCTCAGTCGGCAGCGGTACCGGGCCGACGATCTTCTTTGCACCGTGATCCTGTGCCGCCTTGACGATCTTCTCGGCAGACGCATCCAGGATTCTGTGCTCGTAAGCTTTTAAACGAATTCTTACGCTGTTTTTTGCCATGAATAAATCTCCTTTCGCCTATATCCAGATAGACTCGCTCGATGCGAATTCCCTGACCCGCCCCTCATGACAACGCTTTTCAGTGGGTCAGCAACCTCGCACGTCCTCGCGGTCGCTTGTATATTGTACCAAAGCAAAAGCCTATATGCAAGGGCTTTTTGGCAATTTTGTGATTTTTTGCGCAATGCTTTTACCAGCTCTTTTTTGTCTGGAGATGGAAGCGTTTGCACCATTTTTGCGTGGTTTTTCATTGATTTTCATAAGAAAAAGAAGCCTTTTTTCTAAGACTTCTTTAATTCCATTTGCTGCTGCGTATAGCGCTTCATGCGCCGATTCGTGATGAAATACGCCACCACCAGCAACAGATAGGAGATATCAAAATTTCCTGGAACCGTCACCTTGGTGATGATGCAAAGCACCAGCACAGCCAGATCACAGCTCAGATAAAACCGTTTTTCTTTGTTTTTACGGATCACGCGCCAGCGGATCTGATAATTACGCACTGCGAAGACGAGCCCCAATGCCCCGGCGATCAGATCCACGCTGAAATTGATGAGGAAGCTTTCCATGATCAGATTTTTGAGAAAGAGCAAGATGATGCTGACACAGAAGACCAGCCAGATGCCGGAGATCGTAAATTTTTCATAATCTTGCTGCAGCAGCTTGCGCTGCGTCTGCCGGTAAGCCGGAGCATGTTTCACTTTGCTCAGCCAGTTGCGGAAATCCCGTTCCGGACTGATGATGAGCGAAGGCTTCTTTTTCTTGGCCATTCCCTCACTGAGCTGATCGAGCGCGGTATTGGCGATGAGGTCGATCTCTTCATCGCTCATGCCGCTGTGAAGCAATGTATCTTCCAGATCAAAGAACAGCTTTGCATATTCCGGGTCCAGCTTCTTTGCCAGATGCAGATTATCAATATGGACCCTGCGCTCCTTCTTTTTCTTCGCGCGTGCCATTCTTATGCTTCGACCTCGATGCGCTCGCTGCCGCTGATGCGCAGATTGCACTCATAAAAGGCGCTCAGTGCCTGGATCATGTAAGCAGTGTCCTTGATGCCTGCCGTCTCATAAGAAGAATGCATGGCAAGCTGTGCAAGCCCGATGTCCACCGTGTGCAGCGATACTTGCTGCGATGAGAGATTGCCCAGCGTGCTGCCGCCCGCCATATCTGAACGGTTGGCGAAATGCTGCACCGGCACCCCTGCTTTTTCACAGATGCGGCTGAACACTGCGGAGCTGACTGCGTCTGTCGTATACTTCTGATTGGCGCTGAACTTGATGACGATCCCCTTATTCATATAAGTGCAGTTCTCCGCATCAGTCTTTTCCGGATGATTCGGATGCACAGCGTGCGCATTGTCACAGGAGACCATGAAGCTCTTGGCCACAGCGCGGTAATAATCCTCACGCGTATGACCCAGGTTATCATTGATCCGGTTCAGCACGTCATTCAGGAAAGTAGACAACGCACCTTGTTTTGTACCTGAACCGACTTCCTCATTGTCAAAGCATGCATAGACATTGATCGCATGATCATTATTCCCGGCAAGCATTGCCTTCAGCGACGTAAACGCGCACTGCAGGTCATCCAGCTTCGGCGAAGAGATAAATTCCTCTTTTGCGCCCCATACTGAAGGCGCCATGCGATTGACCAGATACAGATCCATGCCAAAGATATCTTGATCTTCACAGCCCAGCTCCTGCGCGATGAGACGGCGGAAGTCGCCTTCCTCACATTCACCGGCCGAGAACAATGGCAGCAGATCTACCTGATTGTTGTATTTCAGCCCATTGTTCACTTCCCGATTCATGTGGATGGCCACATTAGGAATGAGCACTAGGTCTCGATCAAAGGAAAGCAGCTTGCTGACAAGGGCGTCCCCTTCTCTGACCAGCACGCGGCCGGCAATAGAGAGCGGACGATCCATCCATGTCGCGCAGAGCATGCCGCCATACCCTTCGGTATTCAGCTGCATATATCCGCCTTTGCCTTTCAGCTCAGCGTGTTCCTTGACCTTAAAAGTCGGTGAATCGCTATGAGAAGAGGTGATCTGGAAATGATAATCATCCAGATCCTTGCCGATCGCAAATGCGATCACGCTGGAGCCATTGCGGGTGGTGAAATATTTGCCGCCTTTTTCCAGCTTCCAGGCATCGCATTCTTTCAGTTCGGTATAACCTGCGTCCCTGAGCATGCTGCTGATCGTGCTGACCGCATGAAAACAGCTCGGACTTTTTTGAATAAAAGATAAAAGTTCCTCAGATACTCGCTTAAACATCATATTTACCTCCGTTTAACGCCATCAGTATAGCATATTTCCCGGGAAAGGTTAATGCAAAAGGCCTATCCTCATATCTGAAGAAGCTTTACTGCTTCCCGGGCACTGTCGATAAAGCCCATGACTGCTTCACTGTGATAAGTGCCCCGGCGCAAGCCGAAAGAGACCGCATAGGTTGCATCGATATCGAGACTGAAAAGGCGCAGTGACGCTTTCTGCTGCGGCGACAATACCGTGTTTGCCAGGATCCGCGGACAAAAGCAGATCCCGCAGCCGCCGACACACAGTTGCAGCGTAGTTTCTGCCAGATGCGAACGTGCTGTCACCTTGACTTGCATCTCATGCTGTTTCAGATATTTCCGTCCGATCCGGCCGTTGCTGTCATTATCTTCACCAGGCAAATAAGGGATCTGCGGCAAAGTGAGCACGTCTGCCGCTGAACGGATGGAATGTGCTTCACATAAATGCAGCGGTACGGCCATGATCACTTCTTCTTGATAAAATGGCAGGATCTCCAAATTGGGATCGTGCTCATCCAATTGTCCGATGGCCAGATCCAGTTCACCGTCAAGCAATGAGGTGCTGTAGGAATCTGCAGCACGCTCATCCAATCTGACTTCCATATCCGGGAAGCGCTGCTGAAACAGCGGAATAGCGCTTGGCATGATCGCCCGGCCGCGCATATACGCGATGCCTACGTTGAGCAGGCCGCGATGCATCTTGATAAGATCCGCAAATTCTTCATGCATTTCTCCGTATCGCTGTCGAATCTCAGATGCGTAGCGATAAAAGACTTCGCCTTCATAGGTCAGCCGCAACGGTGTGCGGCGGATCAGCAGCTGACAGCCCAGCTCTTTCTCCAATGCGCTCATATGGGCGCTCAGTGTTTGCTGAGTGATATGCAGATGTGCCGCTGCCCGCGTGATATTGCGATAATGTACTACGATGATAAAATACTCCATGCTCATAAAATTCATCATAATCCCTCCGATACAGACTATTCCCTGTGGTAAATACAATTTATCACAGTTTTACATCTGTATTCACTTGTTTTATCATGAATTTGCATAAAAAAGCCCTGTGCATCACACACAGAGCTTAAGGATATCAGTTTACCTGCGCTTATGCGTCCTGATTCTTCTTGATGACCGGAAGGATCAGGCCCAGCAGTGTCAGCACGATCGGCGTGATGACGTTCAGGGCAACTGTCAGCGGGTTGTCTGAATACATCTTCAGCAAGCAGCATGCGGCAGTCACGAAGAAGCACCAGCAGCCTGCGACAAGGGCAAATTTCTGATTCTTGGTAAAGCGATATTCTGCCGAGAACTTGTCTCCGGCTTTGCGCAGCGCGATATACGCGGCAAATACCCAGAGATAACGCAGCGGCATGCATACCGAGTTCAGGTCAGTCAGCTGCTTGAGGATACCAGCAGCGCTGTCACCGAATGCCTGGACCAGGATGATCGCTCCAGAAAGGATGACCACCATCCAGATACCGTTGATATATGCATCATACTTGTTCTTCTTCAGCAGTCCCTTCGGGATGAACTCGCGTGCCTGCTCGTTATCCAGCAGCATGCGCAGCGGCGCATCGATGCTCAGGACAAGTGTGGAGAACTGACCGATGGCGTTACAGATGGAATAGATGATCTTAAGGGAATCACCGATGCCGTAGTATGCGCCAAGTTTCTCAAACGCCCAATAAGCGCCATTAGAAATGTAAGCGTCCTGATTGGCCATGACATCATTGACATTAAACATCATGCCCATAGCGACGGTACCAAGGATCGCGCAGACCATGACCATGATGGCCAAAGCGATCATGCCTTTCGGGAAGCCCTTTGCCGGATCTTTTACCTTATTGACATAAGGCGAAATCTTCTCACATCCGCCGACCGCAAAGACGAGGATACCTAATGACGTGAAATAATTGACATTAAATTGCGGAATGATATTTTCCCAGCTGAAATCCAGCGACTGGAATCCGCCGTCTGGATTGATGACCGGCGCGGCAAACATCATGATGATATAGAGGATAGACATGATGAACATAGATGTTCCTGCCAGAGTCGTCAGTTTTTTCAGCGGATTGAGTCCGCGGCTGGCAATCCAGCAGAAGAACAGGAACACGACCATGGTCAGTGCCTGTACGACAACAGTGTCCATGCCGTCATACCAGTCCTGACCGCTTGGCATGAATGCCCAGCTGGTTGCCTGAGATAATGCTTTCAGACCGCCGCTGGCCTTGCTGGCAATATAAGTGATATGACATGCCCAGTAAGTCCATCCGGCATAGTAGGCGCTTTTGGATCCGATCGTCTCATGGATCCAGGAACTGACTCCTCCTCCGGAGTCTTTGAATGCGGATCCAAGCTCACCGACCATCAGTGCGTATGGCACGAAATAGAGCGCGAACATCAGGACCCAGCTGAAGATAACCTGCAGACCGTTGAAGTAAACGAAACCATTCAGTACGTTACCGAAACCCCATACGGTGGAGAAAGCCATAAAGGCCAGGTTATACCAAAGAATCTTCTTTGTCTCCATAGCAACCTCCTTTTTTGTGCATTAAGCGTACGCATTATAACACAATTGTGCGTCATTGTAAAACAATATCGCATGAATGCGCTTCCTCACAAAAAATTACCAGACATTTTTTGTAAACTGTATACTGAATAAAAACAGTTGTTTCTGTCCACGCTACAGATGAAAGGAGTGATCATGTGAGCAGCAAGATCAAGCTGACCCCGAAAGATGTCCTTTACATCAGTGATGTGCTGAACCAGTTCAGTGCCTACAACGCAGAGATCGCAGATGACCTCAGCAGCGTAAAGGATAAGTCGCTGAAGCAGGCCATGAACTGCATCAGTGATGGATTCAGTGAACAGTTCGACACATTCAAGAATATCCTGAAGGAGGCGAGCCGCTGATGGAAGAAAAGGATATCGCGATGAACGCGCTGCTGGCCTGCCGGCATATGGCAGATCTGCTGCACACCTTCGGGTGTGAGGCAAGCAGTGACATCACGACAGATGTCAAGGCCGCTTATGATGCCGTCACCACGCTTCAGCACGACACATATGACATGATGGTCAAAAATGATTGGATGAAGGTGGAATACGAAACAAAGTCAAAACTGGAAAAGGCATACGGCAAATACAAGAGCCAGGAATGCTGACAAAAGGCAGGAGCGATCAGTCTCCTGCCTTTTCATAATCATATGTATATGGGTTGTGGCTCGTATCTTTATATGCATCCTGCGCATTCATCTGCCGGATCTCCTCCTCACTCAAAGAGAATTTCCCGATCGCGATATTGGCACGGATGCGTTCCGGATGCGAGGACTTAGGGATCACCGCGATCCCACGCTGCAAGTGCCAGCGCAAGATGATCTGTGCCGGCGTACAATCATATTTCGCTGCCAGCTGCTGCACGAGCGCATTGGAAAAGTCTCCTCTTCCCAGCGGCGCCCATGCCTGTACCTGAATCGTCTTCTGCGCACACAGACGGCTCAAATTTTCCTGAACATTATGCAGATTGACTTCGATCTGATTTACGGCAGGAAGGATATCCATATCCTCCAGCCATTGCAGATGGTGGGGAACGGCGTTGCATAACCCGATCGCGCGGGTTTTTCCTTCTGCGCAGAGCTCGCTCATCGCCTTCCAGCAATCGCGAAGCCTGTTCTTGCTCTGCCCAGGCCAATGGATCAAAAGCAGATCTGCGTGATCGCTTTGAAGACGCTGCAAGCTGAGCTGAAAGCTTTCCCTCAGTGCCGCCGGCGTCATGTTCCTCGTATCGATCTTTGTCGTCACAAAAATATCTTCACGCGGTATCCCGCAGTTTTTCAGTGCCTGCCCAAGCAATGCTTCGTTGCCATACATCTGTGCCGTATCAAACAGCCGATAGCCGCAGTCGTATGCGCAGCGCACAGCTTCATCCATCGTATCCTGGTCTTCGATACGATAGAGCCCGAAGCCGATGAGGGGCATGCTGATGCCATTGTTCAAACAGATTTTTTCTTTCATCTCAGTGCTCCTTAAAAAGAAAAGCAGATACGGAAACCATATCTGCTCAATTTGTGTAAATTACTCGATGATCTCGGTAACGTTTCCGGCACCTACAGTACGTCCACCCTCACGGATAGAGAACTTGGTTCCGTTTTCGATCGCGATCGGGGCGATCAGCTCAACGGTCATCTCTACGTTATCGCCCGGCATGACCATGTCAGTGCCTTCCGGCAGCGTGATGACACCAGTTACGTCAGTCGTACGGAAGTAGAACTGCGGACGGTAGTTAGATACGAACGGCGTATGACGTCCTCCTTCTTCCTTGCTCAGAACATAAACCTGTGCCTTGAACTTTGTGTGCGGATGTACGGAACCGACCTTAGCCAGTACCTGTCCACGCTGGATCTCATCACGGTTTACACCACGCAGCAGCGCACCGATGTTGTCGCCGGCTTCTGCGAAGTCCAGCTGCTTGCGGAACATTTCCAGACCAGTGATGACAGTCTTACGTGTTTCGTGGATACCAACGATCTCGACTTCCTCACCCATCTTGACAACACCACGCTCAACACGGCCAGTCGCAACAGTACCACGGCCAGTGATCGTCATAACGTCTTCGACAGACATCAGGAACGGCTTGTCAGTTTCACGAACCGGATCCGGGATGTATTCGTCAACTGCGTTCATCAGTTCATCGATGGCACCTTCCCACTTCGGATCGCCTTCCAGCGCCTTCAGCGCAGAACCACGGATGACCGGAGCGTTGTCGCCGTCGAAGCCATACTCGCTCAGCAGCTCACGAACTTCCATTTCAACCAGGTCGATCAGCTCTTCGTCATCGACCATGTCGCACTTGTTCAGGAATACAACGATATACGGAACGCCTACCTGACGAGCGAGCAGGATGTGCTCACGAGTCTGCGGCATCGGTCCATCAGATGCAGCTACGACCAGGATCGCACCGTCCATCTGAGCGGCACCAGTGATCATGTTCTTGACATAGTCAGCGTGACCTGGGCAGTCAACGTGCGCATAGTGGCGCTTATCAGTCTGATATTCTACGTGAGCGGTATTGATGGTAATACCACGTTCTTTTTCTTCCGGCGCACCGTCGATCATGTCATAGTCCATGGCCTTCGCTTCACCGCGCTTAGCCAGAACGTGAGTGATGGCAGCCGTCAGAGTAGTCTTACCATGGTCGACGTGACCGATGGTACCGATATTCACATGCGTTTTCGATCTGTCAAATTTTTCTTTAGCCATTTTAGTCTTTCCTCCTAAATAATCGTCAAATATATTCTAATTCAAACAATTTATAAAAGCAACATCATTCTGTCTTTTTTTAGTCTTCAGAACTGTTGTTTTTAATGATCTTTTCAGCGATAGACTTAGGTACTTCACTGTAGTGGTCGAATTTCATGGAATAGTTACCACGACCCTGTGTGAAGGAACGCAGATCGGTAACATATCCGAACATTTCTGACAGCGGGATCATGGCACGAACGATGATGGCATTGCCGCGCTCTTCCTGATCAGTGATCTGTCCGCGACGGGAACTTACATCGCCCATTACAGAGCCGAGGTATTCATTCGGTGCGGTGATCTCCACATTCATGATCGGCTCGAGGATGACCGGCTTACATTTTTTACCGGCTTCCTTCAATGCCATGGAAGCAGCGATCTTATATGCCATTTCACTGGAGTCGACATCGTGGTAAGAACCGTCAAACAGCGTAGCTTTGATATCGATGACCGGATAACCGGCGATCATGCCTTTGTCCAACGCATCTTCCAGACCTTCCTGGGTCGGCTTGATGTATTCACGCGGAACGCTGCCGCCGACAGTGGCATCGATGAACTCGAAGCCCTTGCCTTCTTCATTCGGTTCGAAACGGATCCATACGTGACCATACTGACCACGTCCACCGGACTGACGGATGTACTTACCTTCGCACTCTGCAGCCTGACGGATCGTCTCACGGTAAGCAACCTGCGGCGCACCGACCTTTGCTTCGACCTTGAACTCACGGCGCAGACGGTCAACGATGATATCCAGGTGCAATTCACCGACACCAGCGATGATGGTCTGTCCTGTTTCCTGGTTCGTATAGGTCTTGAATGTCGGATCCTCTTCAGCCAGCTTAGCCAGCGCCAGGCCCATCTTGTCCTGGTCTGCTTTTGTCTTCGGCTCCAGAGACAGCTCGATCACCGGTTCCGGGAATTCCATGGATTCCAGCACGATCGGGTTGGACTCGTCACACAGAGTATCGCCGGTCGTTGTTGCTTTTAAACCTACTGCAGCGGCAATATCTCCGGCATAGACCTGTTCGATCTCCTTACGAGAGTTAGCATGCATCTGTACCAGACGTCCAAAGCGCTCTTTCTTGTTCTTGGTAGAGTTGAGCACATAGCTTCCTGCTTTCGCCGTACCGGAGTACACACGGAAATAGGTCAGCTTTCCGATGAACGGGTCGCTCATGATCTTGAATGCGAGAGCGGAGAATGGCTCATCATCAGAAGCGTGACGCTCTGCTTCTGTACCATCTTCCAGCGTACCTTTGATGGACGGGATGTCCAGCGGGGAAGGCAAGTAATCAACAACGGCATCCAGCACCATCTGCACACCTTTGTTCTTGTATGCGGATCCGCACAGCACCGGGAAGAAATCGCCGGCGCAGACTGCGATGCGCAGCACACGCTTGATCTCCTCGACAGAAGGTTCTTCGCCCTCCAGGACCATCATCATGAAATCTTCATCATAATCAGCGAGATATTCGATCAGTTTCTGACGATACTCTTCGCACAGATCCTTCAGGTCTTCCGGTACTTCCTCGATCTTGATGTCTGTACCAAGGTCATTTGTATAGATCTCGGCCTTGCGCTCGATGATGTCCACGATACCAGAGAAAGTAGACTCAGCGCCGATCGGCAGCTGGATCGGGCAGGACTTTGCGCCCAGACGGTCAACGATGGTACGGCAAGACATCAGGAAGTCTGCGCCGGTCGCATCCATCTTGTTGACGAATACGATACGAGGAACACCATAAGTCGTTGCCTGACGCCATACGGTCTCGGTCTGCGGCTCTACACCAGCCTTGGCATCCAGAACGGTAACAGCGCCATCGAGCACGCGCAGGGAACGCTCTACTTCAACAGTAAAGTCTACGTGTCCTGGTGTATCGATGATGTTGATGCGGTGACCCTTCCAGTGTGCCGTCGTGGCAGCGGAAGTGATCGTGATACCACGTTCCTGCTCCTGAGCCATCCAGTCCATGGTAGAAGCGCCATCATGCGTTTCACCCATCTTGTGATTGACACCGGTATAGTACAGGATACGCTCTGTCGTCGTGGTCTTACCAGCGTCGATATGAGCCATGATACCAATATTACGAGTTTTCTCAAGTGAATATTCTCTTGGCATGATGAACCCCTTTCTTACCAGCGGTAATGTGCGAACGCCTTGTTGGCCTCAGCCATCTTGTGCGTGTCCTCACGTTTCTTCACAGACGCGCCAGTTCCGTTAGCGGCATCGATGATCTCAGCAGCAAGACGCTGTTCCATCGTCTTTTCCCCTCTCAGGCGCGCATAGTTAACGATCCATCTGAGTCCCAATGTCAGTCTTCTCTCTGCGGAAACTTCTACCGGAACCTGATAGTTCGCACCGCCGACACGGCGAGCTTTCAGCTCGAGCAGCGGCATTACATTTTCCAGTGCTTTTTCAAACACTTCCATCGGCTTTTCACCGGTCTTTACTTCTACGATATCAAATGCGTTGTACAGAATCTTCTGCGCAACTCCCTTTTTACCATCAATCATGATCTTATTGATCAGGCGAGTGACCAACTTGGAGTTGTAGATCGGATCGACCAGCACGTCACGCTTTGCGATATGTCCTTTTCTTGGCATTCTAATTTCCTCCTTTCACAATTGATTTATTTCTTAGCTGCTTTCGGCCTCTTCGCACCGTACAGAGAACGGCTCTGGTTACGGTTTGCTACGCCGGCGCAGTCGAGTGTTCCACGAATGATGTGATAACGAACACCTGGCAGGTCCTTGACACGTCCGCCGCGGATCATGACGACACTGTGCTCCTGCAGATTATGTCCTACCCCAGGAATATAAGCGGTAACTTCCATTCCATTGCTCAGACGAACACGGGCATACTTACGAAGCGCTGAGTTCGGCTTCTTCGGTGTCATCGTACCGACACGGGTGCATACACCACGCTTCTGCGGAGAGCTGAGGTTGGTCGGACGGCTCTTCAGAGAGTTGTATCCTCTGTTCAATGCAGGTGATTTTGAAAGTTTCACACTGTCCTGACGACCTTTGCGAATTAACTGGTTAATTGTTGGCATAATGTCCTCCTTTCGAGTATCTCTATAACACACATTTCCGGGTGTGTCATTTTGAAGCATAAATTTAAGTCCCTCACGGGACCACCCATTTTTACGCTTGCTCACCTATCATATAGCAACCTTGGCACGATGTCAACCAAAAAATAAAAAACTCTGAAATGAAAAAGTGATCGAAACATTGAGAGATCAAAATTGAGTTCATGCTCCACAGACTGAAAGTTTTATGATGTGTTCAATGTCTATACGCAGGAGAATATCTTCACAAGCTTTGCTAGAACGGCCAGGAGGACGCGAACCTGATCACATCACATATCAACTCATTTCCAAAAGAAAGGCTGAATGGCAGAACTCCATTTGAGATGTCAAAGTTTCTGAATCCGGAAATGGCAGAAAGATTTATTCAGTTTGAACTCATCGAAATTGAAAAAGATAGGGTCGTGCTCAACCCTTATCATTTAAAGAAATAATATTATAAACAACGAGACATCCCCTTCTGAACACGATCCAAAAGCGAAGCGGAATTTACTCTGAATGAAAAAAATTTCATAAAATTTCACTTCTTTTTGTCGTGGGTAAAAAGGAGATATCTACACCAAGAATTGCAGCAGAAAAAGAAAATACTACAAGCAAAAAGTGATCCTGCGGCTGAAAAAATGTCCGATCAGTCGCAGGATCACAGATTCTGTATGAGTAAGTGCAATGATCATTTTTTGCTTTCTTAGCGTTGCATTTTCTTCAGCGTACAAAAAAAAGGAGATCAAGATGATCTCCAGGGAAGACCTGGCAGCGTGCTGT
>ERZ1643246.2479-NODE-2479-length-17414-cov-14.072412_pt1 | contig 17414 bp, 19 predicted proteins | sample MGYA00579265_ERZ1643246 | MGnify/ENA primary metagenome ERZ1643246 (study PRJEB29033, sample SAMEA4952261) | chicken gut metagenome | biome: Broiler Chicken; feature: Gastrointestinal Tract; material: Caecum | place: Ireland | collected 2018 | study: Broiler...
CCTTCGGGGACTTCTTTTTTCTTTTTAGAAGCGCCGTATGCATAGCCCTTCTGCCCCTCCTTTGCGCCGGCATAGGGGGACTGGGCTTTCTGAGGCGGGGGAGGCGGGGGATAGCTCCCGGGATTCCCATTCCACCCTGTACCGTTATTCCTTTGGGGCGGGTGGTATCCCCCGGGATAACCCGCAGGCGTCTGCGGGGGATGGTATCCGCCAGGATAGCCCGGCGGGGTATAGTTCCGGGGCGGCTTGGGGGATTCCTGCCGGCCTGTTACCGCGTCGTCTACCGCCTTTTCCACCTTCCGGACGGTTTTCTCCGCTGCATCTACGGCTTTCCCCACTACTTTTTCCACATCCCCGTTCTGCACCTTATGAAACATCCGGTACAGCTGGGATGAATACAATTCCTTTTCCCATTTTCCTCTGGGCTCCTTCATGGGCTTCCTGCCTTTCTGCGCCTTTGGCGCGGAATACTACTCCTTGCTGCATCCGGCAAAAGGGATCTCCTCCACTGACAAAACGCCGGTTTTCCGGCAGGCCGGGCCATTCCCATCCCTGACTTTTCGGCTCTTCTGCACAAACGGATGCAGTTTTATTGTACGTTGTTTCCCGGGTAGTGTCAAGAAAAAACCAGCCATTTCTAAGGCCATCTCCACAAAAACCTTTTCCTCTGCCAAAGCGGCCTGTGATTGCAAAAAAGGGCCGTTCCAGCAACCCGGACGGCCCCTTTTCCTTGTATTTATCCCCGCTGGTCCATGGGACGGTAGTCCCGCCGGTCCTGGACGGCGCGGTAAGCCGGACGGATAATCTTCCCGGCATTGGTGAGTTCCTCGATGCGGTGGGCGCTCCAGCCCGAAATACGCGCAATGGCGAAGATCGGCGTATACAGCTCCAGGGGCAGATCCAGCATACTGTAAATAAACCCGCTGAAGAAGTCCACGTTGGGGCTGACGCCCTTGTAGATCCGGCGCTCCTGGCTGATAATCTGGGGAGCCAGCCGGGCCACCATGGAATAGAGGTTGTATTCGTCTATGCGCCCTTTTTCTTCGGAAAGGCTCTTCACGAAGCTCTCCATCACCTTGGCACGGGGGTCGGACAGGGAATAGACCGCGTGGCCCATACCGTAAATCAGGCCCGCCTTGTCAAAGGCTTCCTTGTGGAGGAGCCGGCGCAGATAAGAGGATACCTCTTCCTCGTCCTTCCAATCCTTGACCACCTCCTTCATGTCCTCAAACATCCGCACCACTTTGATATTGGCGCCGCCGTGCTTGGGGCCTTTCAGGGAACCCAGGGCCGCCGCGATAGCGGAATATGTATCCGTACCGGAAGAGGAGACCACGTGGGTGGTAAAGGTGGAGTTGTTGCCGCCGCCGTGCTCCGCGTGGAGGATCAGGGCAATATCCAGCACCCGGGCTTCCAGGGCCGTATACTTGCAGTCCGCCCGGAGGATATGCAGGATATTTTCCGCCGTAGACAGCTTATCCACCGGCGAATGGATAAACAGGCTCTGGCCGTCATGATAGTGGCGGTACGCCTGATAGCCATACACCGACAGCAGGGGGAACAGCGCAATGAGCTGCATGCACTGGCGCAGCACATTGGGGATGCTGATGTCATCAGAAAAATCATCGTAGGAATACAGGGTCAGCACACTGCGGGCCAGGGTATTCATCATATCGTGGCTGGGAGCCTTCATGATAATATCCCGCACAAAGCTGGTGGGCAGGCTGCGGTAATGGGAGAGCAGCCGGTTGAATTCATCCAGCTCCTCCCGGGTGGGCAGCTCGCCAAACAGCAGCAAATAGGTGGTCTCTTCAAAACCGAAGCGCTGCTCCCGCACACAGCCCCGGATCAGTTCTTCTACATCAATGCCCCGATAAAAGAGCTTGCCCTCGCAGGGCACATCCTTGCCGTCCACCTTCATGGTAGACTGGATTTCGGAGATCTCCGTAAGCCCTGCCAAAACGCCCTTGCCGTTAAGGTCGCGCAGGCCGCGCTTCACGTCATATCTGGTGTACAATTCCGGGTCAATCCGCCCGTTTCTTTGGCAGAGATCCGCCAGCCGCTGGATCTCCGGTGTGATCTCAGAATATTCATTTGCCATCTGATTGTCTCAATCCTTTCTCATATAGTTTCGTGCTGCGGCGTCGCCTCCCCAGGCAGCCACAACCATTTGTCTTTTTCTGCTTTCCCGTATACTTTTTTATTATAGCACACGTCTCTAAAAAATCCCATGTATTTTTTGTGAATTTATGTACTATTAACCAACACAGTACATTTATCGACAAAAGACCGGAATAACACTTTTCAGCAACTTCTTTTTTATGGATAATTACTATGATTTTGCAAGGCTTCTCCGCATTTCTTTTCCGGAAACCCCGGCGGCAGCGCGCTTGTTTTGCGCTATGCGATATGCTACAATAGGGAAAAATCCCGCCGGACGTCCGGCAGCAAAAGGAGCGCGCCCCATGACAAACCACTGGAAAGCCCTGGCCGACCTGGCCCCCACCCTGGTGTATCAACGGGGGTCTGCTGTCTATTGGCAGGGGGACACGGCCGACCGATTGTACTACCTGCAAAAGGGCCGGGTCAAAATCTACATGACCTCGGAAAACGGAGCGGAAAAGACCCTGCGCATTCAAAAAGCGGGGGGCGTTTTTGGAGAAGCCGCCTTCTTTGATGGCCGGCCCCGGGTCTCTTCGGCCCGGGTGTTGGAAAAGTCCGAGATCGTGGCCGTCTCCCGGGAGGCCCTCACCGCCCATATCCAAAAGCACCCGGAATTCGCCTTCACCCTGATGCAGGCCCTTTCGGAGACCGTGCGCCTGCTCTCCGCCCAGGTGGACAGCATGGCCTTTTTGCAGGCGGACCGCCGCATTGCCCGGTTCCTTTCGGAGACGGCCCGGGAAGGGGAATCCCACCTTTTCTGCACCGACGAGGAGCTGGGGGCCCGGGTAGGCGCGTCCCGGGTCACCGTGAACCGAACCCTGCAAAAGTTCGCCCGCCAGGGCTGGATTCGCACCGGCTATCGGGAAATCCAGGTGCTCTGTCCCAGTGAATTGGAAGATTTTTCATTTTCATAACCATACAGTTTTGGAAATGCTAAGAAAGAATCCGGTATTCCGGGAGCCTTTTCTTTCCAGCATAAAGCCTGCACTTTGCAAACCCTTTGACATCCCGGTTTTCCAGCGAAAGGAGTGGCTGCTATGAAGCTTCCCCGCCGCCGCTCTCCGGCCCTTCCCCCCGGATATGCCCGCCGGCTGCATCCCCTTTACTTCCAAAAGACCTTTTTCCGGGCCTTGCCCCTGTTTTTCCTGCCAGTCCTTCGGGCCCTTCTCCGGCGGGAAAGCCCCTCCCTGCCTTTGGTAGCGGGGTCGGCGGCCCTTCTCCTGTACTTTTTTCTTTTGTGGCAGCAATCCCTCTGGCGCGACCAGCCGGGTTGTTATGTGGTGCGCCACGGGCTGTTTCTCCGGCGCACCTCCCTGGTTTTGAAAAAGTGGCAGATGCTCCCCCAGCGGGAAACCTCCCCCCTGGCCCTGTTCACCGGGGCAGTTTATTTTCATCCCGGCACCCCGGCCCCAGGGGAACAGCGGATTCCCCTGTTCCGCCGGGGCGCTCCCCGGTTTCCCCGGCCCAACCGGCGCCATCGCCGGGCCTCCGTGCCCTGGACCCTGCTCTCGGCGGCCCTGCTGTCTAACCCGGCCTCCGGCCTGCTGCTGGCGGCGGTGTTTTTCCGGTCTGTCAGCTCCCTTTTGGGTCAGGAAGCCGCTTTGTGGCTGGCCAATGCCGCCGACCAACGGTTCCGGCTCATTGCCCTGGGCATTCCGCCGGCCATTGCCGGAATCAGCTGGCTGTTTTTGGGAGGCTGGCTGGTGTCCTTTCTCCGGGAAGCCCTGGCCCTGCTGCCCTTTTCCTGGCAGCGGCAGGGAGACCGGATTTTTCTCACCATGGGCCTGTGGCCTCACCGGGAAAGCACCCTGTGCATCCGGGACCTGGGCTCTGTCATCCTCCACCAAAGCCTGCCCATGGCCCTGCTGGGCATTTACCGGGCCGAGGGCTTTCTGGCCGGCGGGGGCCGGGTCATCCTGCACCCTTCCCTGAGCCGCCGGGACCGTCACGCCCTGCAGTGGATGTATCCGGATTCCGCCGCCCGCAACCCGGACCTGCGCCCTCACAAACGGGCCTGGATGTCCTTCCTCTGGCTGCCGGCGGCGCTGTTGGTGCTCTTGGCCCTGCTGGAAGCCCGTGCCCTCCCGGTGCTGGATTTCCTGGTTCCGGCCTTCCCCCTGCTGTTTTTGCCGGCCCTGTGGTTTTTGGCCATCCGGATACTGGGCTCCTGCCTGTCGGGGCTTTCCCTGCGGCATGGGGTGGTGTTTCTCCGGAGTATCCGAATCTTTTCCGTTTACTCCGCCCGCATTGACCCCAAGCATATTATTGGGGTGCAGTATCTGCAAAACCCCCTGCAGCGTTTTTCGGGCCGGTGTACCCTGGTGCTGCAAACCTCCGGAGGCTGGCCCGCGCAATATAAACTCTATCATGTCCCCCTGAAAGAGGCCCGGCGCTGGGTGCAGAACAGCCTGGGGGTCTCTTCCGGGGATTGAGGTGCCTATGGACTACCAAACCGCTTATTTCCGGCTTTTTAACGCCGTCACCGACTGTATCCGGCTCCTCCAGCAGGCCCAGCAGGAATCTGAAGAGCTGGCCTGCGCCGAAGCCGCCCCGCCCCTCTCCCTGGTGCCGGAGATGCCGGAATCCAAAAAATAAAGTTCCCATTGCCACAAAAACCGGGCCGCTTCTCCCAAAGGGAAGCTGTCCGGTTTTCTTTTCCTATTGGTTTCTTCTCGGGCGTTGGGGAAAACTGTTTACTTCCCCAGCACGCCCTTTTCCAGCATGGACTGGGCCGCCAGCATCGCGCCCAGCCGGCCGCTGTGGAAGTTCAGGCCGCCCTGCATCCAGGCCGCCCAGGGCTCCCGGAGGGGAGCGTCAGCGGAAAGCTCAATGGAGGCCCCTAGGGTGAAGGCTCCCGCAGCCATAATCACCTGGCAGTCATAGCCGGGCATATCCCAGGGCTCCGGCACCACGAAGGAGTCCACCGGCGCGCCCTTCTGCATTCCCTGGCAAAAGGCGATGAGGGCGTCCTTCTCCCGCAGGAGCACCGTCTGGATAATGTCGGCCCGGGGCTCATCGGGGCGTGGGGTCACGTTGTAGCCCAGGCGGCTGAAAAGCCCAGCGGTGAAGGCCGCAGTTTTCAGGGCTTCCCCGGTGACGTGGGGGGCGTGGAACGCGCCCATAAACAGCTCCCGGTTGTTGCCCAGGGTGCAGCCCACCTCTTTGCCGGTGCCGGGGGTGGTGAGTCGGTAAGAGCAGCTCTCCACCAAATCCCGCCGCCCGGCAATATAGCCGCCGGTGGGGGCCACGCCGCCGCCGGGATTCTTAATCAGGGAGCCCGCCATCAGGTCCGCCCCGTGGGCGGTGGGCTCGTCCGCCTGGACAAATTCCCCGTAGCAGTTGTCCACCATGACAATGCAGTTCGGGGCCTTCTTCTTGGCAATGGCGGCAATGCGCTCGATGTCCTCCACAAACAGGGAGGGCCGCAGGCTGTAGCCCCGGGAGCGCTGGATATACACCATCTTGATGCCGGGGTTGATTTCCCGCTCCATGGCCTCGTAATCCGGGGTGCCGTCTTCCTGCAAATCAATCTGCCGGTACTCGATGCCGAACTCCTGCAGGGAGCCGTTGCCGTCCCCGGTAATACCGATGACCCCCCGCAGGGTGTCGTAAGGCATACCGGTAACGCTGAGCATCACGTCTCCGGGGCGCAGCACCCCGAACAGGGCCACCGTCAGGGCGTGGGTGCCGCTGACAAAGTTGTGGCGCACCAGAGCGTCCTCAGCCCCCAGGGCCCGGGCATACACCAAATCCAGGGCGTCCCGGCCCCGGTCGCCATAGCCATAGCCGGTGGAGGCCACAAAGTGGCTCTCGCTGACCCCAGCCTCGATAAAGGCCGCCAGCATTTTCTGCTGGTTGTAGTTCTGCATTTCCTCAATCCGGGCCATAGCCGGGGCAATGTCCTCCATGGCCTGCTCCGCCGCCCGGCGGATGGAATCGTCTATTTGAAAATAGGGGTAGTCTCTCATAAAATCAGAGCCGTTCCTTTCCGTTTATACTTTTATGCAGGCCCAGCCGCCCCGGGGGACAAACCCCAAGCCGGCGTAAAAGGCCTGATTCTCCTCTTTGGCCCGGAAGAGATAGAGCTCCCTTCCCGGCAGATGGGAACCCAGCTGTTCCACTGCTTTTCGTCCCAGCCCTTTCCGGCGGAATTCCGGCCGCACCGCCACCGCAGTGAGCAGGGCCGCTTCCTCTGTCACGGCGGCGGCCACCGCACAGGCCGCAGCCATCCCCGCTTCTTCCAGCACCACTCCCGCTGCTGCCCCGTGGCGGAACCGGTGGGATAAGTCCAGATAAAAGGGCTCAAAGGACGGCACCGGGAAATACGGCCCCCGGCAGGCCTCTAAAATGGGATAAATAACCCGGGGGGAGGGCTGCTCTCCCAAAAGCGGGCCCCCTTCCCCCGGCTGCTTTCGCCAGAGCACCGGCCCCTCCTGGTCTGGAACCAGGCCCAGAGCCGCGGCGGCCTCCGGGGCGCAGAAAATCTCCCCCGCTCCGGAGGCTGCCAGAAACAGCCGGGTTTCCTCCCGGCCCTCCGGTTCCGGCACGCCGGCCAAGGTCAGCACCCCGTCCATTCGGGAAAACCAGCAGCCATTCCCCTGCCATACGTCCAAAAAGGGGGCTTCCAGCCCGTAAGCCTTAGCCGCCGCAGCAATCCGCAGGGAAAAAGGGCCGCAGACTGTGGGCAAATCTGCGGCATGGGTGACCAGGGAAATCACCGGGCTTCTCCGCCGGCAATGGCCATGGCCAGCTTTTCAATGAGTTCTTCCCCGTGGTGGAAGTCCTCCTGGGAAATCATGCCCACCGGGGAATGGAGATACCGGCAGGCCAAAGACACCGCTGCCGTGCGCACGCCGCCCCGGGATACATGGATGGCCCCGGCGTCATTGCCGCCGGCCACCGCTTCCTTCACCTGGCAGGGAATGCCGTTGTCCTCCGCCAGCTGTAAGGCTAACCGGTAGTACTCCCGGTCGTAAATGGTGGAACGGTCCATAAAGGACAGCACCGGCCCTCTGCCCACCCGGCAGACCTGCTTTTGCTCTTCCACCCCGGCAATGTCGGCGGCGGTGGTGGATTCCACCACAATGGCGGCCTCCGGCTCGGCCAGGAAGGCGGCGGTGCGGGAGCCCCGCAGGCCGATTTCCTCCTGCACGGCAAAGACAAAGGTGCAGTCGTATTCCAGCTCCTTCTTCATCAGGTCGATGAGGATAGCACAGCCGGCCCGGTCGTCAATGGCCCGGCTGCGGATCATACCGTGAGCCGTGTCGAACAGGGAGACAAAAGTCACGCTGTCCCCGGGCATGACAACTGTTTCCGCCTCTTCCTTGGAGGAAGCCCCGATGTCGATGGTCAGGTCGTCCAGGGGAACCGCCTTGGCCCGGGCCGAACTGTCCAGCATATGGATGGGCTTGGCGCCGATTACTCCAGGCGCCTTCCCGGCCACCAGCACGGATTTTCCCGGCAGGATGCGCCGGTCAATGCCCCCTACGGTGGTGAACCGGAGGAGCCCCTCTTCGGTAATGGAGGTGACCAGCAGGCCCACCTCGTCCATGTGGGCGTTGAGGAGCAGCCGGGTTTTCGCGGGCTGCCTGCCCTTTTTCTCCGCGATAATGTTCCCCATGGAGGTGACGGTAATCTTCTCCGCATAGGGGCGGATTTCTTCCAGAATCAGCTCCCGGACGGCCCCTTCATCCCCGGAAATCCCCTGGGCCGTACACAGGCGCTCCAACAATGCAACATCTGCCATTACGCTTCAACCTCCCTGATAAAGGCCGCCAGCAGCCGGGCGGTGTTTTCCATGTCCTCCAAATCGCAGATCTCGGCGGGGGTGTGCATATTCCGCTGGGGGATGGACACCAGCCCGCAGGGCACGCCGCCCCGGCTGCCGTTGATGCCGTCGGCGTTGGTGCCGGTACGGCCGCCCATGACCTCCATCTGGAAGGGGATTTCCTGCTCCTTGGCCAGCCGCCGGAGGGTGTTGGTGATACCCTTGTCCAGAATGGGGGAAACCCCAATCATGGGGCCGGCAGAGAGCTTGCCGCTTTCATGGGCAGGCACGCCGGGCTGCTGGGCAAAGCTCACGTCCACCACAATAGCCATATCCGGCTCTTCCCGGAAAGCGGCGGTACGGGCGCCCTGGCTGTCCAGTTCTTCCCGGGTGCTCAAAAGGAGGCTCACCCGGCAGTGCAGGTCCTCTCCCTGCAACAGCTGGGCGCAGCGAATCAGCACCGCGCAGCCGGCCCGGTCGTCCAGGGCGGCGCCGGTAACCCGGCTGCCCAGCAGGCGGCGGGGCTCTCCGGGCACCAGCACCATGTCCCCGGGCTGCACCAGGGACCCAGCCTCTTCTTTGGAAAGGCCCACATCCACGGCCATGTCGGTGATATCCGGCACCTTGTCCTCGCCGCCATCGGTGAGGTGGGGCGGCAGGCAGCACACAATGCCGTTGAGGGTCTCCCGGCCATACACCACTACCCGGCTGCCGGGGAGCACCCGACGGTCCATGCCGCCGTCCGGGGCCACCTTCAAAAAGCCCTTTTCGTCAATGGAAGTCACCACCATGCCAATCTGGTCCAAGTGGGCGTCCAGCAGAATATGGGTCTTGGCATTGGGGTCGCCAAAGGAGGCCACCACGCTGCCCAAAGTATCAATCTTCACTTCCGGCAGAAAGGCCAGCTCCTGCCGGGCCACTTCCGCCGCGCCGTCCTCCCGGCCCGCAGCGCCCGGGGCGCGGCACAGCCGGAACAGCATTTCCTGCAATGCATTCAATCTATGTCATCTCCTGTAATTGGGTATTTTTTGTATTGTAACGGATTCCTTCTAAAAAATAAAGCGGGGCAGTTTTTGGTATTCTTTCGGTAGATTCTTCCGGAAGTTACCCTCCTGAATCTCCTTTACCCATTGGGAAGGTTTCTCTGGAAAGACATACTGGTTCAGATAGTCGATAAAGTCTGACTGGTCGTAGCAAAGACCACTGCGGGTCCGGTACCGTGCGGCATCCGGGCTGCTGTACAGCCAGTTCTCGCAAAAATCCAGACAGTATTGTTCCAGATTTTCCGCCACCGGGTCGGGGACCTCATAAACCGCCCAGACTTGCTCTGTGCCCAAAATGACCTTTTTCATGACGCCTCCTGTTTTGCCAAAGTCCCTACTGCGTTATCGGTGAATTTCCCGGTCCAGGAAGACCCGGGAACCGGTAGATCCCCGCTGGCCCTGATATTTTCCTCGATAGGGCGCCAGGGCGCGGCCGTCCATTTCCGCAAACACCAGTTGTCCTACCCGCCGCCCCGCTTTCAGCTCAATCGCGCAGCGGTTGGCGTTAAACAGTTCCAGTGTAATCTCCCCCTCAAATCCCGGATCTACCCAGCCGGCATTCTGGATAAACAGACCCATCCGGCCCAGAGAACTGCGGCCCTCTACAAAGGCGGTGAGATGGTCCGGCAGGCGGATGTATTCCATGGTGGTTGCCAGCACAAACTGCCCCGGTAAAAGGAGGTAGGTGTCGGTAGTGAGGGTTTTATAGTGAATTTCGTGGTCCAGCGTGATGATGCCCGCAGAAGAATCTTCTACGATGCTGAAGGTGTTCCCCAATCGGACGTCGACGCTGGCCGGCTGGATCTGCCGGCGTTCCAGAGGGGAGATTTCCAGAGTTCCCTCCTCCAGCAGTTTTTGGATGGTTCTGTCGGATAAAATCATGGGTGTCCCCCTTTTGTATGTAGTACGGTAAAAACAGGGCGTTTTTACAGGGCCATGACAATCCGCTTGAAGTCGTTGCCTCTGGCTTCAAAGTCCTTGTACAAATCAAAGCTGGCGCTGGCCGGGGAAAGGGACACAATGTCTCCCGCACCCGCGTGCTGCCGGGCCAGAGACACCGCCTCTTCCATGGAGGAAGCGTGGAGGATTTCCGGGCAGCCCACCCGGTAGCCCGGGGCCGCCTTCACTGCCGCTTCAATTTTCGGCCCGGTGGCCCCCAGCAGCACCAGCGTCTTGACCTTTTCCACCACCGCGGGGCCCATGGGGTCATAGGGGATATGCTTGTCATAGCCGCCGGCAATGAGGAGAATTTTCTGGGGGAACAGGGACAGCATCCCCTTGATGGTGCGGGTGGGGCTGGAAGCAATGGAATCATTGTAGTAGGACACCCCGTCCAGCACCCGAACCAGTTCCGCCCGGTGGGCTACGCCGGGGAAGGTGGCCGCTACCTGCCGGATGGTCTCCGGGGAGACCTCACCCCACACGGCGGAAATCGCCGCCAGGTAGTTCTCCACGTTGTGGAGGCCCGGGATGCGGATCTCCTTGGCGTTCATCACAAAGGTATCCCCCATGTAAATATCGCCCTTTTCGTCCACCCAGGCGCCGTTGGTCTTTTCCCGACGGCTGAAGGCCAGGGCTTGTCCCCGGGCCTCGGGAAGAAAGGACCGGGTGATGTCGTTGTCCGCGTTAAACACGACCCGGCCAAAGGCGTTCTGATGGAGGAACACATTCTTTTTGGCCTGGACATATTCGTCCATATCCTTGTGGATGTCCAGATGGTTGGGGGAGACGTTGGTCACCACCGCCACATCCGGGCTTTGCCGCATGGAGATGAGCTGGAAGCTGGAAAGCTCCGCCACCGCCGCGTCCTCCGGCCGGATGGATTCCAGCTGGGGGAACAGGGGCGCGCCGATGTTGCCCCCCAGGTGGACGGTTTTCCCGGCAGCTTTCAGCAGCTCGGCAATGACCGTGGTGGTGGTGGTTTTTCCGTCGCTGCCGGTGACGCCATAGAGCTTGCAGGGACAGAATGCAAAGAACAGCTCCATTTCACTGGTGACGGCGGAACCTCTGGCCCGGGCTTCTTCCAGCTCCGGCAGGGTGAACTTCATGCCCGGGGTCCGCAGGATGATTTCTTCCGTCAGGCCGTCCAGATAGCGCTCTCCCAGAATCAGCCGGGCCCCCAGAGATTCCAATTCCGCTGCGGTTTCTCCCAGGGTTTCCCGGTCCCGCTTATCCCGGACGGTGACCTGCGCCCCTTTTTCGCAAAAAATACGGATCATTTCCCGATGGCTGCGGCCGATGCCGCAGAAAGCCACGGTCTTGCCCTTCAGGCTTTGATAAAATCGTTCCAAACGGCTCTCCATCCCGTTTCACTGCCTTTCTGCAATTTTATGATACGGCCCGCCGATACCAGGCGGCATCCGGTTCGTTTCGCGTCTTTTATCTTACCACAAAATCAAGGAAGCGTACAGAAGAAAACACGAACTTTCAAAATATAAGCATGAAACCGTGGTTTTTTATATTGAAACTCGTGAGCAAGAGGTTGTATAATTTAAGAAGGGGGGTAATTTAAGAAAATATTTTTAAGAGGAGATAGGATTATGACGGTTATATTTTTACCCATTGGCCTCATTCTGGTTTTTATCATTGCGGGTGCGGGCCTTGCATACACCATTATGAGCAATATCCAGTCGATTCTGCTGGGCGGCCTGTTGGGCGCGGTATTGGCTGCGGTGTTTTTGGGAATCCACTTTCTCATCGGGTTTTACCGCCAAAAGACGGGGAATATTCTGTTCACCATTTGCCGGCTGCTGTTATGGGTCTTTCTGCTGGTTGGCTGGCTGTTCTGCATGGAAGTCACCCATCTGGACGAAAGCCGGTATTTCTTTGACTGGCTGGGGGACGGCTGCCGCAGACAGTATTGCTTCCCAAGCCACGGCTTTGGTGGCTATAAGCGTGATAATCATGCTGGGGTCGCTGGTGCTCCTCACCATTGCGGCATTTTTACCCTTCCAGTCTCTTCGCTCACTTTTCTGCTTGCTGCAAATTGCGCTTTTTGTCGGTGTGGGCTGGTTCAGCATTTCTGTCTGCACAACAAGCTATTCCGACTATCAGGTAAAGTGCTTTTCCGTGGAGGAAGCCCCAGAGGAATACACCGTAACGGATAACGCGGCCATTTACTATCCATCTATGCGGAGGGAAAACCGCTTCCCCATGGCCTTGCCCTGGAAATGGTCCAGCGATTCTTTTTCCGCCGGGGAGACCGTCTACCTGCTGTCCGATGTGGAGGATTACGCCTTGGTGGGCAACACGGAAAAAGCCGGGTATGTAGAAAAATCCCTGCTGCAAAAAGTAGACCAGCCGGTTTATCAATACTCCCTTCGGATTCGGGAAGATGTGGAGCAAGTTCCTTTTTATGAGGCAGTAGAAGAAGTCCTGCTTACTTTAAACAATGGAAACCAGATTACCGAAACCCATTTGGGAGAGAAAGTTCTCCGGCAGTTATCCGCCGGCGAACCGGTTGTCCGGGTGGATACTTGGAACGGCTATCTGTTGGTAACAGACCAGGATGGCGCCCAGGGCTTTGTGGAAACCCGGTATGTAGAAGCGGTGCGCACGCCTGTGACCACGGAATAAAATAAAGCCGAAACAAGGGGCCTCCTCTATGGGGCCTCTTTTTTGTTGCCCACGGCTCTTTCCCCTAAACAAGGGAGCGCCTTTTCCCGAGGAATGGTACACTGCATAGGGTTCTATTCCCAATTTCATTAGAAAGGGTGAAGAAAATGGCTGACACAGAAATCAAGGGAATCGATGTCTCCACCTTCCAAAAGTCGGTGGACTGGCAGCAGGTAAAAGCCGACGGTGTACGGTTTACCATTCTCCGGGCGGGCTTTGGGGATGGAAATCAGGACGTCATGTTCGAGAGCCACATGAAAGGCGCCCTGGACGCCGGTCTGGATGTGGGCATTTACTGGTTCCTCTATCCGACCTCGGCGGCGGAGGCCCGGCAGGAGGCCCGCAAGTGCCTGAAAATCCTGGAGCCTTACAAAGGCAAAATCAATTACCCCATCTATGCGGACTACGAATACGACAGTGACCGCTACGCCCAGGAGCAGGGGGTGGCGGTGACCAAGGCCTTCCGCACCGACTGCATCGTTGCCTTCTGCGAAGAAATCGAGAGTGCAGGCTGGTATGCGGGGTGGTACGCCAACCTGGACTATATCCGCAACAAGGTGGACATGACCCGCCTCAAGCGCTATGACCTGTGGCTGGCAGACTACACCGGCGGCCCGGACTACGACTGCGGGATGCAGCAGTATACCAGCTCCGGCCAGGTGAGCGGCATCACCGGCGGCGTGGACTGCAACACTGCTTTCCGGGACTATCCCACCCGCATCCGGGCCAAGGGCTGCAACTTCCTGAAGCCGGAATCCCCTGCGGGAAGTAAGCCCCAGCCGGAAACGCCCGCCACCCAGGCCGTCTACCGGGTGCGCACCACCAAGGGCAGCTGGCTTCCCGAAGTCACCGGCCTGGAAGACTACGCCGGCCTTCCCGGCTGCGCTGTCACCAACGTGGCCATTAAGGTCGACTTTGGCAGCGTCAAATACCGGGTCCATGTGCGGGGCGGCGGCTGGCTCTCCTGGATTACCGGCTATGACCTGAACGACGCTTACGGTTACGCCGGCAACGGCAAGCCCATTGACGCTATCCAGGTGTACTACTACACCCCTGAAGGTACCCCTTACCGCAAAGCCAAATACCGGGTCAGCCCCCTGAACGGCAGCTATTGGCCCTGGCAGCACGACACGGAAACCACCGGCGGTCAGGATGGCTATGCCGGCAGCTTTGGGCGGCAGATCGACCGCTTCCAACTGGAAATCGAATAAGAGGTGAAGCCATGTGGGATGGATAGAAGAACTTGCGACCCTGTGCGGATACCTCTCGGTCATCGCCACTCTCTGCGCCGCCATCTACCGGTTCTCCCGGCGGTTGGAGCGTATGGAGCGCCACCAGCACAATGACTATCTCTGTATGCTCCGGCTGATGATCCTTTCCGAAGAGCTCCCCGTAGAAGAGCGCCTGAAAGCCGGGGAGGAATACGTCCGGGAAGGGGGAAACGGCGCGATAAAGGCCCGCTACCAGCTGATGCTGGAAGAATATCAGGAAGAAATCGGAGGAAACGACCATGAAAATTAACTGGCAGGTCCGCCTGAAAAACAAATCCTTTTGGCTGGCCCTGATTCCCGCTCTGCTGCTGCTCATCCAGCAGGTCTGCGCCATGTTCGGCCTGACGTTGGATTTGGCGCCCATCCAGGAGCAGCTGTTGGGCATCGTGGGCACAGTGTTTGGACTGCTGGCCTTGTTCGGCATTGTCAACGACCCCACCACAGCTGGCAGCTCTGACAGCCGCCAGGCCCTGGGATACACCGAGCCGAAATCATAACGCACAGAAAGCCCCCGCCAGTCCCATTTTCCCTGGGCCCGGCGGGGGCACTTTCATTTTTCCAGCAGCACTGTATTTGAATCGGTTTCCTCTGCCCGGATCTCCTCCCGAACCTCCATGAGCAGCCTGCCCAGATGGTTCTCTCCTTCTCCCTTCCCCTGCCCCCAAAAGCCGTCTCCCTGTTGGTTTCCTGCCACCAGTTCCGCGTCCCCTGTAGACAAAAGCTGATGCCGCAGCTCAAAATACCGGAACTTTTGCTCCAGCAGCTCCTTCATAATAGCCAGCTTCTTCTCCTCCCAATCCGGGCGAAGTGCAACTTTCCGGCCCAGCCTTTTGGCTATCACAGGGGTATCCGCCTTACTGCAAGCCAACCGGTGACGCACGTCCCAGCTCTTAGCCGCCTGGAACGCCGCTTCCACTGACGGGAAGGTCATCCCTTCATACTCAATGCGCACGGGATATCCGTTATCCAAAAAAGCGTTTTTTCCCCGGAAATACTTAATCGCTTTCTGCTTGGTACCCATAGAACGCCGACCTCCTTGCTGATGATGCTTCCAGTATAGCCCTCCCCATGCCCTAAAAACAGGCCATTAGGTAGTTTCCGGGGACTGTAATTGCAGGGATTCTCCCGGATCCCAAGGATACCGGTCCAGGGGTTCTCCCTTTCCATTCCGATAAAACCGGCTTTGCCCGGTGCTCTCCTCGTCTTCCACCACGGTCACTGTGTCCGCCAGCGTGGAGAGCTTGTCCGCCCACTGGGAGATGATTCCGGACCAGTCAAACCCATGGGAGGAAATGCGGAAATACAAATCCCGGCATCCCGGCGTGGTGTAGTACAGGCCACCCAGCCGGGTCCGGAGGAACTCCTCATTGAGCTGCCGGTTGACCATCTCTGTTAGTATCTCCAGGGATTCCGGTACTTTATCCGGCAGCAGGCGCGCCACTTTTACCAAAAAGGGCAGCGGCAAAAACACATAGGGCTTTTCCCCCACTGCATGGTATAAATTCCGCACCGTATCCTGGTTTTTGTCGAGAGAACTTCCGTACGCCGCCACCAATTTCAGCACCAGTGCTTGGGCCTCTTCCTGCCCGGTGTGCTCATAAAGCCATTGGGCGGCATAGAGGGTTTCTTCCAACGCGCCCTCCTCCACGCCGCTGCCGCCATACAGGTGCTGCATACAGGGGAAGCCTTCTCCGTCCCGCCGGATCATCCATGCCACCGATTTGGAAGCCGGGACCGTGTCCTGCTTCTTTTTGGTTTCCTCCAAGGCCCGCAGCGCCATATTGAAAACATAGACATTAGGGGAATACCGTTCCTGTTCGTCTGCAAAAATGGAAATCCCTTTGCGGTCAAAGTGTTCCAGAATGGCCGCCGCCACTGCGGCGCTCCGGGATTGGCCAAACTCACACTGGCAAATCCAAGTCTTGGTGCTCTCCCGATACCGGTATACAAACTCCGCAATGGACTGCGCCTGCTTTTGGGAAAACAGCTGGTATTTCCGTTTCCATCCGTCTCCTTCAAAATAATCCTGTAGGGTAATGTCGTCAAACCGCAGGTATAAAACCTGTTCCGGCCGGTATTGCAGCACCGGCGGCAAAGCATCGGTATCTCCAATACTAATCAGCGAACAGCCCGGAGAAAAGGGCTTTTGAGCCCGCTCTTCCAGGGCCTGACGGCTGTAAATCTCTACATTCATTGGGATTCCTCCTCATCTGTGGAAGTATGAAAAACAGCAGCAGACGGCTTTGTTGATTCTTCGTAACATGCCAAAGATTCCTTTAGTTTTTTCTTAATGGTTTGCCGCAGGCTCCGGGGCTCCAACACCACTACATCCGGCGCGAAACTTTGGGCAAAGTGCCGCATTGCCATGGCGTCGGTGTGTACGGAAACAATAGCGCCTTCCTCATCCTCTTGGAGAAACCGCACTTCATTTCCAAAAATCTCTACAATATCCCCTATCATAGCCCGTTTCACCCAGAACTTTACCCAAAGGTTTTCACTGGCATACATATACGGGTGCTCCCGCATATAAACCGCCATATCCAGACGTTGTCCATTAGCGCCTTCCAAGCTCTCAAAGGGCCTGCCCGGCTCGTCCAGAATCTTCAGGTTTTGAATGCGGTCCACACGGTAATTGGAAATCGTATTGAAACTATCATTATTACAGATGACATAATATTTCCCTTCCCGTGTTGCCATTTGATACGGGGTAATCACATACTCCCGCGCCGTGCCATCCTGCCGGCATCTCCGGTGCAGGGCCTTATCGGTACCGTACTCCACATAGTGAAACCGGACCTTCTTTCCCGTGCTGATCGCTTCGTTCAGCAGTTCAATATTTAAAAACAGCTCCCGGTTCCCGATAGGCCTGTCTGGCTGGCGGATAATATGTGAAATCCGGGAACGGAAATCCAGAGAGCCCAGGGATTCCAGCTTTTCCACCAACTGCTGGCACTGCTGATAATGAACATGCCTGGAAAACAGCAGGCCGTCAATCAGGAGGCGCAATTCCCCATCGGTGAAGGTATGTACCAGATAGAAGCCTGAGGCCACTGACTGCTCTTCCTGGACGTTTTCCCCGGTGGTTGGGTCTCGCAACGTTACCTTACGGATTTTCTCTTCGCATTCAATGGGGTATCCGCAGTCCCGCAGCTCCATAATATTCCGATGAATGGCCTTCCGATCCGCCTCCATTTCATAATCCCGCCGCAAAATCTCCTGGATTTGTTTCTGGCTTAACCGGTGATTCTCATCGCTGTACTTTTGTAGAATTCGCAAAATATTGATGATCAAAAGTTTTTTCGGCTGCTTTGCCATATTCTCACCTATCCTTTTCCCAGTTTCCAAAAACCATCCTCGGAGATTTCCTCTCCATCAGGCTTACTATTTTCTCTCGATTCCCTAGGGAAAAGCACTTCTCCCTTCCATTTGCCTTCAGGATAACAAAGCTCATGGGGCAAAAACATCCCATAGATATACCCACACCCTCCATTTGGAGGGTGACGGCTTCAAAAGAAGCAGTCACAAAAACGGACCGCAATTTCTATCCACACCCTC
>ERZ1643246.2481-NODE-2481-length-17400-cov-8.342346_pt1 | contig 17400 bp, 8 predicted proteins | sample MGYA00579265_ERZ1643246 | MGnify/ENA primary metagenome ERZ1643246 (study PRJEB29033, sample SAMEA4952261) | chicken gut metagenome | biome: Broiler Chicken; feature: Gastrointestinal Tract; material: Caecum | place: Ireland | collected 2018 | study: Broiler...
TCGCCTCGCCGGCGTAGTCAGTCGGATTGCCGTATTCATCGTAGCTGTACTGCTTTTTTATTGTACCATTTACCTTTATCCTTGTCAACCGGCCCTGCGAATATTCGTAGCTCTCCTCCTCGCCGTCCTGCGTTACCTTGGATATATTACCCTCGCTGTCGTACGCATATGTGCGGCTGTAACTTATTATGCCCGTTACCTTCTCCCCCACTATACGGTTGAGACTGTCGTAGCTGTATTCGTACTCGTCTTTGCCTGTAAATGCGCCGCTGTATTCGTCCGTTATTCCGACTATATTGCCGCGCGAATCGTACTTCTGGCTTACTGTTTCGCTGTAACCTTTTTTGCTGTATTTTATCTGCTCCTTCAGGCCCGTTCCGGGCTTATACGTTACCTCCATCACGGGGCATTCGCCCAGCCAGAAATTGTAATCTTCTTCGCGCCTGTTCACGCGGCCCAATTTGTCGTAGCTTATATTCCAGTCGATACCCCAGTCGCTGTTGTTGTATGCCTTGACTATGCGCGGCTCTATAAGGCAGTTTTCATCGTACGTTATCTGATCTTCATAGTCAAGATAGCCTTCGTCGAACTCGTACTTCACCTTGTCGCTGCCCGCACTGAACACGTTCATGCTCATTCCCACGCCGCTCACGCGGTAACCCGTGAGTTTGCCCGTGTATTCGTCGTAATCGTAAGTATAGTCCGCGCCGATGCACTCGTCGCGCGAGGTCTTTATGTCCGCGCACGAAGGGCTCTCTTCAAAACCTGCGGCGTCGGATTCATCTTCGTACGTCAATTCCAGCGCCGAAGCTCCGTTGTGCTTTATCGCCTTTACCCTGCCGTACTTGTCGTATTCCGTGCAGATCTCGTCTTCCGCTCCCTCGCCGCGGTGATACTGCGCCGTTACGCTGTTGTTGTCGTAGTCGTAGACCTTTGTTAAAAGCGCCACCCCGTTCAGGCTGAATTTTGTGGCCTTGCCCAAAAGATCGTATTCGATGGAACATAATCTTGGACCGATGCCGTATAAGGGCATTACAAAAGACACTTGCGACATTGACAAATCAAAAATCAAAGACAAAAATATAGTTTTAGTAGATGATATATACACCAAAAATGTTTACGTCGCAGAAGATTGCATACAGACGCTGCTTGATTGCGGGGCAAAAAGTGTTATACTATATGTAATAGCAAAGACGGGAGATTGATATGTATTCAAAAACAGCGGTTAAAATTTACGCAGCAAAGCAGCACGGTCTGATTAAATCAAACGCTCATTTCCGGCGTGAATTTGGAAGCAGGGAAAGTATTTCCCGCCTTAAACAAGATACCGGATATTACGAACAGTATCTTACCGAAAACGATATAGACCTTGTCTGCGCCTTCGATGAAAATTTCCCCGCTCTCCCTCCCTGCGTAAAACCCGGCGACAAGCCCTACCTTTTTGCCTATAAAGGAGACATATCTCTTCTTAGCGATCGCTCAAAAAACACAGCCGTTGTGGGTGTTCTTACCCCGACGACAGATATAATCGAGCGCGAACGCAAAATAGTTGAACTTTTAGTGCAAGGTGGACTGAATGTTTTAAGCGGGCTTGCCGGGGGCTGCGATACTGTAGCGCACAGAAGGTGTATTGACTTGGGCGGAAAAACAGTCGCCTTTTTGCCAACGGCTTTAGACGACATATATCCCAAAGAGAACACATCCCTTGCGCAGCAAATTGTGCGCAGCGGCGGGCTTGTTATAACCGAATACATTGCGCCGCCCGCAAACCGATATGAGCACATAAAGAGGTTTATCGAGCGCGACAGGTTGCAGGCAATGTTTGCGGCAAACGTCATTCTTATTGCAAGCTACGATAAAGGGCAGGGCGACAGCGGTTCCCGCCATGCAATGCAAAAGGCGGCAGAATACGGAGCCGCGCGCTATGTGATGTATAACCACTATACGGACACCGATCTCCCGATTTTCGCGCTCAACCGAAGATTGATCGATGAGGGCGCCGAAATCCTGACGCCGAAAGCCATTGACGAAATACAAAATGGTTAAGTATGTATTTGACCTGGACGACACTTTGGTTGCAACTACTGCACTAAATAACGATTCCTATAACTACGCATTAGAAAAGCACGGCTATTTGAGGATAACGACGCGGCACAGAATAACGCGCAATGAACTAGATTATATTCCAAAAGAAAAGTTAAACGAAATTATTGCCGATGCGACAAAAAATTGACTGAAAAATGCAAAAACGAGTGGTAACTTAATAAAATTGAAGGCAGATTTGTGCGACGCAAAAGCATAAACGAGCGGTCAGGAAATCAATCAAAACAAAAGAAAAATGACCGTTTTCGGCTTGAAAACGGTCATTTTTGATTGAAATCCGGCAACGTGTTATCCTCCCGGGCGCTATGTGCCAAGTACTTTCACCGCGGACGAGCTTAACTTCTGTGTTCGGAATGGGAACAGGTGGATCCTCGTCGCCATTATCACCGGAATGGCTCCGCTTGTTGGACTTGAAGGGACAACGCGAGATGTAAAAATATATAAAAACGGGGCCAATTTGAGCTTTTTTTGCTCAAATTGGCCCCGTTTTAAGTGTCCGCATAAATCTTTGCGACAAATTTGCGACAAAATAATTTAACTTTTTATCGGCTACAACCAAAACATTACTTTTATTAAATTTTCCGTTTCGGAAAAAATATTAAAAGTTAGCTTGTTCCGCTTGCATTTTGCCGTGAATGATGTTATACTTTTAAATGAAATAATGCATGCGGAGCAGAAAATGGATATCAAGCGCGACGTCTACCTGAACAGGCTTATAGCCCGCAAAAATAACGGGCTTATAAAAGTGATCACGGGCATACGGCGGAGCGGCAAGTCGTACCTTATGAACAATCTGTTCTACAGACACTTGCTTGAAGCGGGAACACCGGAAGATCACATAATCAGATTCGCCTTCGATTCGGCAAAAGACCTGTTATCTATCGGTGAAAACTTTACCGCGCTCATACGCGAAAAGCGCAAAGCCGATCCCGCAAAATTTATAGAATATATCTCCGACAAAATCAGGAACGACGGCAACTATTACCTTCTGCTTGACGAGATACAGGAACTTGACGGATTTGAGAGCGTGCTAAACGGGTACCTTAGAAATGACAATATAGATATATACGTTACCGGCAGCAACTCCAGATTTTTATCCACCGACATTCTTACCGAATTTGCCGGGCGCGGCGACGAGATACACATTCTCCCGCTGTCCTTTTCCGAATTTCTGCCCGCATATGGCGGAAATACCGATGCCGCACTTGAAGAATACATGGTCTACGGCGGGTTGCCTGCAACGCTGTCCTTTAAGACTGACGAACAAAAAATAGCATATCTTGAAACACAACTTAAGACCGTATATCTACAGGATGTGGTAAAACGCAACAATCTGTTTTCCGACAGGGATATAGGCGAACTGATGGACGTGCTTTCCAGCTGCATATCCACGTTGACAAACCCCGCCAAACTTGCCGATACGTTCAAAAGCGTAAAACGCTCAACCATAGCCGCTTCCACAATAAGCAAGTACATTGAATACTTGCAGGAAGCCTTTATAATCAAGAAAGCGCTGCGCTACGACGTTAAAGGCAAAAAATATATCAATACGCCCTACAAAGTTTACTTTGAAGACATAGGCCTGCGCAACGCCCGCCTCAATTTCAGGCAGACCGAACCGACGCATATAATGGAAAACATCATCTTCAACGAACTGCGCTATCGCGGCTACAATGTAGACGTGGGCGTTGTTGAGTGCCGGGAATATGACGGCGGCAAGGACGTAAAGAGACAGCTTGAAATAGACTTTGTTGCCAACCTCGGCAATAAGCGTTATTATATACAATCGGCATACGACATACCAACCGAGGAAAAGAGGTTGCAGGAAACGCGCTCCTTTGACAAGACGGGCGACTCCTTCAAAAAGGTAATAATAATTGAACGCAACATAAAGCCCCGCCGCGACGACAAAGGCTATCTTACGATAGGACTAAGACAATTTCTGCTTGATCCCGACAGCCTGGATCTGTAAAACACTATAAGAATGTACTTTTGTAATACTCACGCTGCATTTTGCCGCCACACTATAAAGTGTATTAACGTAAAAACTCCACGCTATAAAGCAGGGAGGTTTTGATTATAAAGCGAAGCACTCATTTACAAACAACGAGCGCTTTGCCGTGTAAAACAAAAGGGCCGGGCGATAAAACGCCCGACTCTTCGTTTTTTACTATTTAACAATTTACCACAATCTGCCACAGCTCGTCCTGTCGGCATTGCGTCCATCTTGCGCGGACAATTTTAACCTATAGGGTTATCGCGCCTTTCAATGTTGTCCGTCTTGGGCGACCAGGTAAGGTTGGCGGAAGTTTGCACTTTTATGCAGTCCACGACGGGTCCTCCCGTTCTGCCTGCGCCGTCCGAACCGGGGTTGAGCGTGTTGCTGAGAACGGTGAGCGAAATGACGTTTTTGCCCTCCTTCAACGTTGCGGAATTTGTGACGGTTTTATCGGAAAACTTCATTTCGGCCATGGCCCCCATACCGGAAGTGCCCTGCACATATATCGAGGTGTACGGGATCTCTTTGCCGTTGAGTTTTACCGAGTATATATCCGGCGTAAGATTGAGATCGCCGAGCTCGGAACCGAGGCGCAGTATTACGGTGGCCGTTGCGGCGCCGTCGGATTCGAACACAAAGTTGAGCGGCTGATTTACAGAATACGTATACCCCACATAATAGCCGTTGCTCCAGCCGAGATCCTTCTGCGCCTGCGTGCCATCGCCGTAGATCATGTCTACGCCGCTTTTATCGATGGAAGTTCCCGCGCCGGACACATTGTCAAGGTCAATATATTCGGCCTCGAACGTATACGTCTGCGAACCGCCGCCTCCGTTCCCTCCTCCGCCGCCGCACGCGGCAAGCGCCGCCGCGCTGCCGATGACGGCAACAGCAAGCAACATTCCCAAAATCTTTCTGCATTTCATTTTAATCTACCTCCGATTTGATTTTAAAAATATTCGGTTTGAATTTTTTTAGCAGTATGACGGTGCCGAAGGCCGCCGCTGCAACAAACAACACGCAATCTACAACTATAAGCCATATCACCCACACCGGCGTGGTGTAAGCCCATATCACGTTTGCGCCGTGCCCGTTCATAGCGCACGAATTTGCAACGGTGAACATTATATTTTTTACCGCGCGCCTGATATTGGCTATATCGGTTGGCGTAGACGTCGAGGACGGACTTTTCCCCGGGCTGAGAGAAAGATCTCCACCCGCGCGTATCATCTGGTCGGCATTCATATACGATTTGAGGTTGAAATCGGTTATCACCATACCTTCAAAGCCCCACTCTTCGCGCAGAAGCTGCGTAAGGAGAGGATACGAACCGCCCGTCCACGTTACGCCTATGCGGTTGAACGCCGTCATAAGCGCAGTTATGCCGCCGTCTTTTACCGACATTTCGAACGGCTTGAAGTATATCTCGCGCATAGACTGCTCGTTTGCCCATGTGACGAGGCCGGTGTAATCGCGCTTGGTTTCCTGTTCGTTGAGTGCAAAGTGCTTTGCGAAAGTATAAAGGCCCTTTTGCTTTGCGGCCTTTGCAACGTTTGACGCCATAACGCCCGAAAGGTAGCCGTCCTCCGAATAATATTCAAAATTTCTGCCGCCGAAGGGGCTGCGGTGTATGTTCATTGCAGGGGCATACCAACCCGAATAGGGCGTACTGCCGTCCCGTTCGTTGCCGTCCCGTTCGTTGCCTATAAGGCCTTCGTTGCCCACCATTTTGCCCATCTCGTAGGCGAGATCCTTGTTGAACGTGGCGGCAAGCACGCATTCGCTGGCATAATAACAGGTATCGTAGACGGCGTCGTCGCCCATAAAGAGCGCAAAGCCCATGGGGCCGTCGGCCTCCGTAGTGAGCGGCTTATCCACGTTCTCCAATGCAAGCGTACGGAAGTTACCCGTGGATATGAGCGTCACCATCTGGTCGACGGTGAGCTGATCCATAAATTTGTTCCACAGCTCGTCGTTATAAGGCTTGCCTATCAGCTCGTAAAGTTTTATAGACTGCGAATAGCTCACCGGCCGCTTGCTCTGTTCGGGCGCCTCGTTCGCATACCACGGGTCGCCCTCTTTATCGTTCAGCCTGTACGTGAGCGAATCGGTGAACGCCCTGTCCCTGTCGCGGTAAGAGGCTTCGGAAGCGCCTTTAAGATTTTCAAAATTGGCGAAATCGTCTTTGCGGGAGAGGTAATTTTCCTGCGCTATGCCGGAACTTACGTCGTCGAACAGGTTGTTCACGGGAGCGTTTGTGGCATCGTCGTTCTCATATACAAAACCGACGCCTTCCTCCGTTTCCGGCACGGTGTATGTGAACTTTATAACATTTTCGTCCGCCCAGCCGTGGGCGTTATCGGTGATATATATGGTGTAGACGCCGCTGTCCAGTTCATAGCCCTTAACCCCGTTGCCGTTTGCGTCGGAATAGTCGTAAGAAGCCATATCACGCACATCCAGTTCGAGCGTCACCTTGCCGGGAGCGCCGCCCTTTTCAAGAACATCCGTCTTTGCAAAATCCCCCAGCACTACATGAGATTTTTCGATCCCGCCATCGGTATACGGAGACGAATAGTAGAGCTGAACGACCTCTTTGCCGTCATAGCCGCCCACGTTGGTCACATCCACCTCAAAGGAAAGTTTGCCGTCCTTTTCAAGCGTTGCGCCGTCCTCCGCGGAAGGCGTTACGCTATAATCGAACTGCGTGTACGAAAGGCCGTAGCCGAAAGGATAGACGACGTTCTGTTTGTACCAGTCCTCGCCGGCGGTGTATCCGCGCGTTTCGTAGTAGCGGTAGCCGGTATATATGCCCTCGCGGTATTCGACGAACCAGGCGTTTACGGAAGAGCCGTCGCGCGTGTACCTGTGCCCGTCGGCCTGCAGATTGTTTGCAAAGTTATACCAGGAAGGGTCTTTGGTAAAATCGGCAGAGAACGTATCCACCAGCCTGCCCGAGGGATCGACCGCGCCGCTCAACACTCTGCCCAGAGCGCTCATGCCAGAGTTCCCGGGACAGCCCAGCCAAAGCGCACCCCTCACGTTGGGGTATGTGCCGTCCTTCAAAAAGCCGAGCTCCATTGCGGAAGGGCTGTTGAATACCACGATCACGTTATCGAAATTATCGTTGGCAAGCTTTAAAAGATCCTTTTCGTTCTTGTCAAGTTCAAGGTAGTGCGAATCCATGCTCTCCGCCCCGTCGACAAGTTTTCTTTCAGATTGCTTTGCAGACCAGTCGGCATAGCTTTTGCCGTTCCAGAACATTGTGCGCGGCAGGTCGAAACCTTCGCCTCCGATGCGCGAAAGGAACACTATAGCCGCGTCGTCATACTGCGAAAATGAGCCCGTTATATCGGAGCCGTAAGACTGCACGGGCGTCTCCGCCGTGGGGAAGCCCGTGACCTCATCGCCCATTTCGGGCTGTACGGGGCGGGGATTTCCCGACCTCGACTTATCGTTATAGAAAGTTTTCATCGCGGGATTGCAGTTGAAACCGGCGGATTCGAGGCCTTCATATAAGTCCGTTATCTCGTCCTGGCTTGTTCCGCTGTCCTGATTGGAGCCCGTGCCGCCGTAAACGGGGTTGACCGAGTTTTTGCCGAGCACGGTTATATTCTTGCCCTTAAGGGGAAGAGCGTTCCCTTCATTCTTCAAAAGGACAATGCCCTCGTCCACTATCCTCTCGTTGAGGGCGTTCGCCGCGGAAAGAACCTCCGCCTTGCTGCCGTAATCGGCCTTGTAGTACATATATTCGGAGGGGTCGCCCGATTTCAGATAGCGTTGGCTGCCGCCGAGCGACGTGGAATTTATCGTGTAATACAGAAACGGATTCTGCGTTAAAACGAGCGTTACCACGAGCGCGAACACGAACAGAGCGGCAAAAATTATCGCCCATACTTTAAGGGCAGTGGATTTGCTTTTTGTCTTTTTCATGCTTCACCTCAAGCGTGGCGCGCCCGTGCGGGCAATGCCCGCACAGACCTGCCGCATTTTATTTACAGCGCCTTTCATCTTCTGCCGCCTTTGGATCCGGATCTGCCGGATTTCCCCGCAACGATGCCTGCCACGACCGAAACGACGATGAGTGCCGCAACAACGGAAATGCACAGCACAAACCAAGTATCCGCGCCGGACGCATTACCCGCGATATATATGGTAAGTTCGGTGCTGTCGGGCGCAATCCCTTCGGCTTCCGCCTGTATCGTCACCGTGAACACGCCGGCCTGCCCGGGCGTGCCCGTTATCGCGCCGTCGGGCGTAAGCGTGAGCCCTTCGGGGAGTTCGCCGCCGACTATTTTATATGTTACGTCGCCGGCGCCCTGCGCCATATCTATGCGAGTATCGTAACTTGTGCCCGCAGAGCCGTCCGGCACGGTAAGAGCGGCGACGTTATAGTTGATGCCTATCGTTATAGAGTATTCGGCCTCCTGCGCGGGAGCGGTATCGCATACGGCAACCACGGTAAATTTGTGATTCGTCACCGCCTGCGTAGGCGTGCCCACTATATAGCCGCCCGCAGTCAGCGTAAGTCCGCCGGGGAGAGCAGATCCTTCTTTAAGGGCATACGTTATGCCTTCACCGCCCGTTGCGGGAGTTATTCTGCCCACATAACTTTGGCCGTATTTGCCCGCTTCGAGCGTGCCCGTTCCGAACGTAAGCTCGCCGAGCACGGAGAATTTATATTCGACCGTCTTGCTTGCAAGTCCTTCCGCCGTTGCCGTTACGCTGAAAGTAAAACCTTTGACCGCAAATTTCGGCGTGCCGCTGATGGTGCCGTCGGAACCGAGCTGCAGGCCCGCGGGCAGCGAGCTTCCGTTTGCGAGGGCGTAAGATATTTCGGGAAGTTGCGCAATTTCCTCTTCCGAGGCGTTAGGAGCAAATACCGAAGCCGTTGCAACCGTGGCGGTATAGGGCTTGCCCAGGCCTGCCGAAGCTATATTGCCGGCAGAATAGATTATTTCCGGATCGCCGTTTGTGACGTTGATGATGAATGAAGCCGTCATGCTCTGCCCGCGGCAAGTTGCAACAACGGTTATCCTGCTGTTTGATACCGCGGTGAGGGGCGTGCCCGTCACCGTGCCATCGGAATTCAGCACAAGGCCTTCGGGAAGCGGCGTACTGTTTTCCGCCAGCGCGTAAGTTATCTCGTCTTCGGTCAAATCGCCGTAGAACGAGTTGATCTCGGCCGTAGCCACACTGCCCGTATAAGGCACGTTTATGATGCCGCGGGTAAGTTCGCACCCTTCAAACGACGAAATCGTTGCGGGCATGACGGGGTCGCCGTCCGCCGTGTTGACGGCATTGCTGTTTGCCAGCGAATACAGCAGGCCGTGAGCGGCATTGCGCAGCGCGGTGAGCGTGGTGGGCGTGCCTTTATAATATTTAAGTTGAGCGTCTGCAAGGATGAGATTGCCGCCCGCCCTTATCATCTGGTCGTAGCTGGAAAAGCTTTCGGGATCGACGTAGTCGGTAACGACGCAGCCTTCAAATCCCCACTCTTCACGCAGCAGTTTTGTTATCAGGTTATAGTTGCCGCCCGCCCATACCGCGCCTACGCGGCACGTCGCGCTCATTATGCCTAAGGTATTGCCCTGTTTTACGCACATTTCAAAGCCCTTGAAATATACCTCGCGCATGGTCTGTTCGTCTGCCCACATAGTGCCGTTGCTGCGGTAGGTATCCGCATCGTTCATGGCGAAGTGCTTTACATAGGTGACGACGCCGTAATTCCTTGCCGCCTCTACGGTGGGCGCCGCCATAGCTCCTGTAAAATAGCCGTCCTCGCTGTAGTATTCGGCATTCCTTCCGCCGAAGGGCGAGCGGTGAACGTTTACGGCGGGAGCATACCAGCCGACCACCGTTTTGCGCTTGCCGTCTTTGGTGGAGCCCCACAGCGACTGATTGCCGATAAGTTCGCCCTTGCGGTATGCAAGTTCCTTGTTCCACGTTGCGGCAAGCACCGCCGTAGCGCCGATGCCGCTTGCGTTGAGTTCGCCGAACTCTTCGGCATGGAAGGGATAGTTGGACAGCCCGTCAGAGCCGTCTATATTCATTTCAAGGGATACGCCGAGCGCGGGATAGTCACGCCCCGAATAATATCTGCCGTGGGCAGAGAGATCGATAAGCTGCTGTTCTGTGAACTGATCGAGGTACTCCTCCCAAAGCGGGTCGTTGTAAGCCTTGCCGAAGAGCTGTTCGAGGCGTATGGGATCGTCCGCCTCCGTCAGCTCCGTCTGCGCGACGGCGGGAGCGGTATCGGAATAATAAGGCTGCCCTTCGTCTGCGGGCGGCCCGCCCGCCCCGTTCCAGCTTGTAAGTTCTTCGTAGTACTCCCCTGTAGCTTCCAACCCCGTGATGGTAGTGGGGAAAGTTCCCTCAAAATCCTCGCGGGACATATATTTGTAACCGTTGAAAGTCACGAAATCGCTCGATTCGTCAAAGAGGTTATTATCGTTTTCGTTACCGGTGACGCCGGAGGGATATTTATAATTTTCACCGATATTATAGCCGATGCTTTCCACAACGTCGTGCGAGTTGCGCATAAGTTTGATCTCGTAGCTGCCGGCATCGAGTTCATAGCCCTTGAAACCGTTTTCGTTCGCGTCGGAATAGTCATAAGACGCCATATCCCTGACGTTCAAGGTGATGGTAAGTTCCTGCGAGTGCCCGGGTTGAAGAAGTTTTGTCTTTTCAAACCCGCACAAAACGACGTGAGCCTTTTCTATTTCGCCCTTGAAATACGGCGCGGTGTAATAGAGTTCCACCACGTCCTTGCCCGCAACGCCGCCGGTGTTTGTGACCTTTACCGTCACAGACAGGGTGCCGTCCTTTTCAAGGAGGCTGCCCGCCTGCGGGGTGCTGCTTATAAGCTCCCAGTCAAACTTTGTGTATGAAAGTCCGTAGCCGAACGGGTAATTTACGTTGTCTTCATACCATGTGGAGCCGGGATCTGCCTGTTTTTCTTCATAGCCGCGCGTTTCGTAGTAGCGGTATCCCGAATAGATGCCCTCCTGATAAATGGTATAATATACCCAGATATTGCTGAACCTGTTTGTGTTTTTGTGTATGTCGCGGTCGATGCCGAAGTTCTGCCATGTGGGGTCTTCAGCAAAGTCCTTATACCATGTATCCACCGTTCTGCCCGAAGGGGAAACTTCGCCCGCAAGCACGCGCGCAATGCCCGTCCCCGCGCCGCCTGCGCCGGTCTGCGAACCCGTCCACAGCACGGCGTTGATATTTTCAAGCGCAGGCTCGTTGAGGAATTCAAGTTCTATAGGCCCGGTAGTTACGAGTACGAGTATGACGTTATCGAAATTTTTGCACACATTGGTAAGAAGGTCGCGTTCGTTTTTATCCAGCTCAAGGTAATGAGCGTCCGCGCTGACGGCTTCCGGCATGAGCTTATCGGCATACTGCCCGCCCCTGGAAGTTTCATAAAAGATGCCGTTTGAATCCTCGCCGTAATACATGGTCTGCGGCGCGTCGTGGCCTTCGCCCACATACCTGCGCAGGCAGACCACAGCCGCGTCGGAATAGTCGTCAAAGCTCTGTATTACGTTGCCCGTATCGTTTTCATACATGCTCCAGGGCGTTTCGCCCGTGGGTTTGCCGGCAAGTTCGGTATTGTAGTTGACGTATGAGCCTCTGCCTTCGCCGGAGCGCTCGTTGTTGTTGTAAAAACTCAGCAACTGCGGATTGAGAGTGATGCCGTAGTTCTGAAATACGATGCTGTTCATCATATCGTATTCCACGCTCGTCTTGCCGAACATGCTCACATACAGCTTGCCGTCTTCAGACCTGGGCCTGAGCGGAAGCGCGTTCTCCGTTTGGGAGATCGCGTCGTTTTTGAGCATGACGACGCCCTCTTCCATTACCTGTTTGCCATACTCTGCGACCGCATTGTTCACATCGCTCATCGAGTTGTAATCCGAAACAAAGTAATTGCCGAGGACGGGATCATCCAGCCTGCCCGCAGCGGAGGCGTTCAGCGCCGAAGCCCCCGCGGAAAAAAGCATTGCCGCGCACAGCGAGCAAACGATAGCGCCCGCCGCCGTCCTTTTGAATACCCAGCTGTTTTTATTGCTGTTCATTACATATCCCCCCTTTTATTTGCTTCAGAATAGAGGTCTATACCGGAGATAGCGGGTGCGGCGGCCTGCTCCTGCGCGGAATCTCCGTCTTCCGTTATCACCTGCTTTTCGTGCATGTCTATCTGCATGCTGGATATATTCAGATCTCTGTTAAGAACCTTGACAGTAATGGCATTCCAGCCTGCTTTGACAGAGATATTTTCCGAAACGACAATTTTGCGGAAGATGTTGGACACATCGCAAGTGCCGTCGCCAACGCCCCTGACGATGACGGAAGACACGTCCAGCGCGGCGCCGTTGAGGGACACTTCGAACACGTCCGATATTGTTTTGTCCCCCGATAGCGAAGCGAACATTGAACCGTCCTCGCGCTTCGCCCATGCAAAATTGCATGCCTGAATATTCCAGCTCAGCGTAGCCGTTCCCTCACCGTTTGACCAGAAGTAGTATACAAGCTCGTCCCCGGCATTTTCAGGATAGATATCGGAGATCATCCATATCTCCTGCGTTTGCCCTTCGGGGCGCGCCGTATCTTCAGCGCCAATAATATATCCGCTGCAACCGTAAAGCCGCATTTTGCCGCTTGTGTTTGAACTTGCGCCTATATAGCCGCTTCCCTTATATTTATCGTATTCCGCAGCGTTGATATCGGCGGGGTTCTGAAGAAAACCGTCCTCCAGAAGCACTTTTCCGCCCCATACCGTCAGTCCCGCTTCGGCGGCAAGGCTTGCAGCGTCGACCTTATAGGAATATTCCATTGCCTGCGCCCCGCATTTTGCGCAGGTGAAAAGAGTTCCCTCTTCAACGGCAACGCCGTCGCCCCATACATGGCCGTTGGGGATAACGTTGATCTCTTCCTCGCGGCAGACGTTGCATACCCTTCTCTCTTCGCCGGGCGACGTGCATGTCGCCGGAATGGTTACCTGCCATTCGCCCCAATCGTGCGGGGCAAGCCCTCCGCTTTCAAAGGTATTCTCTTTATCGGCCATGCCGCAGTCCATGCAGGAATAGTAATATTCGGCAACGTACAGACAGGTAGCGGGTTCGGCTATGTATTGTTCTGCCGTGTTTTTGACCCATATATGCTCATCGGGACCGCGGTCGGCGGAGAACGTTGCCGTGAGCGCGCCCACTCTTATGAGATTGTTGTTCTGCGCGACGAAGCGGACAGAGTTCCATCCGCGCACCACGTCCATATCCTGCAAAATGACGGTGGGGTTATGCGCCTGCAGGCAGCCGAAGCCGGCATCGTCCAGCGGATTTTCGGCCTGACGCGCGGTAGATTCCTCCCTTATTGCGGCAGGCTGGCTTGCGCCGTTGAGATACACGGTGAAAGATTGACTTACAGGAACGGGCGAACAGATGTATTTCCCGTCCGCCTCGGCGGTAGTCCAATTCACCTGGTTGCTTGAAACTTCAAGGGTGAGCCAGGCGTTGCCCTCCACTTCAGACCAGAAGTAATATGTGAATTCAGCGCCCGAAGTTATTTCCTTTATGGCGGTGATAACGCCCGTATCCTCGTTGCCCAAGGGGCCGAGTACGAGCGTATCGTTAGCCTGCGCGCCAAGATAGCCCGTTTGCTTGTATTTATCGTATGCGGGGTCGTTGATGTTTTCGGGAACGGGCGCAAAACCTTCGGGCCAGCCTTCCATCTGTTTCCCGAACGGGGTGTCAGTGCCGGCAAATTGTCTGTACATGGCGGGATCGACCGTATAGGAGTTCACCACCTCCGCTTTGCCGAGATCGAGCGACATGCTGACTTCGCCCAGCGTATAAGTTGCCGTTACGGTATTGTCGCCGTCGAGCGCGAAAGTCATTTCTTCGGTCACGTCCCAGAGCTCGTTGCCGAGCGCGGCTTCCGCCATGACCTTGAGCCCCGGGAAGTCGCTCGCTTCCAGCGTTTTGCCGTTTGCAACGAGCTTTGATTCCGGCTGCTTTGCAATATAAATTTCCGCAAGTTTGTTTACGAACTGCGCGGAAACGGTTACGTTTGCAGAAGGCATTACAAACGTATTGCCCTCCTTTTCCTCTATATTTTCATCCCACACCCAGCCCGAAAACTGCTTATCGGCGGGGATCTGAGGCGTTAGTATGACATACTCGCCCACGTTCGCGCTCGTAACGCTCGAAGTGCCGCCGTTGACGGTTATCGTATATTCTCCTGCGGGAGGTTCGGAAGAGGTTACGATCAGCACGAAATTATCGTTCTTTCCGCCCGCCTCCGCCGTTATTGCCGTTTCGCCGCTCGATTTAAGCGTGATAAGGCCGCCCGCGTCAATTTCCGCCACGGACGAATCGGAACTTTTATAGCTTACGGTGCCGTCTGCGCCTTCATCCTTCACGACGAGCGCTTCAATCTGCACGGTACCCAGCGAAAGATCGGCATTTAATGTACCTTCAATGTCTTTGCCTTCAAACCGCAGCGTAACGGACTGCACTTTAAGGACGGGATCGGGCTTTTGCACTTCGCCCGAACTGCACGCCGCAAACGCTATGCCCACGCACAGAACGATAACGAAAATAAGTGCGGCAAGCAGCTTTTTTCTGATACTTCTCATCATTTTACTCCTTTAATTTATTAAAAAACAGCGCGAGCGCCATCTTTCCGCCATGCACGGCCTCCCCCCGCGCTCTGGCCCGCGACGGCTTTTCATGCACGGCAAAGCCGCGCTCGGCGACGGAACAAGTTAAAAAGTGCAAAAGGCACATCCGCTTTGTTTTTTGTTTTAAGTTATATCATGTTCTGAAAGCAATTTCCATAGTTCTGTCCCATACTTACAAATTTACGACCCAACCTTAAAAACTCATCCACGCATCAAAAAAACGCGGCAAAAGCCGCGTTTTTATTTCTCTCCGCCCCGTCCGATAAAAAAGACAAGACTTATGGTGAACACATCGCCTTCGGTTTTAATATCCACGGAACCGCCGTAGCGTTCGCATATGTAGTTTATACTTTTAAGCCCGAACCCGTGATAGCGCTTGTCCGCCTTCGTCGTCTGTATCTCGCCGTCCTCTTTTATAATGTCGTTGTTGTAATAATTGCTTGAAGTTATGACGAGCATATATCCGAGTTGCTTTACCCGCAGACTTATGGAGCGCTTTTCCGGCGGCATCCTGCGCACGGCCTCTATGGCGTTATCTGCAATGTTGCCGAACAGGGCATATACGTCAGACGGCTCTATGAAACCGAGTTTTTCGCCGTCGGCAATGCAACTGAAAAGTATGCCCTCTTTGCTGCAGACAAGGCTCTTTTCTGTAAGAATTATATCGAGCGCGTCGTTGCCTGTTTTAACCATGCTGTCGTATATGGAGATGCTGTTGGCGATATCCTTGATTGCACCCGGGGAGAGGGCGCTGTTTACGCCCATTTCGCGTATCTGATGGCGAAGGTCGTGGCATTTGATGTTGATAATTTCGATATTTTCTTTGGAAAGGGCATACTGCTTTTTGACCCTTTCGAGCATCTCATGCACCGTCACGAAGTTCCTTTCTATCTTTCTTCTGAGTGCCACCTCGAACTGAAGATAAAGCGAAACTACGCAGCACAAAACATTGTATACGCCTACGATCACAACATACAGTTTTGCCCCCTGCGAGGGGTGGTATACCACTATCGCGTTCAGAAGGATATCTATTATCAGGATGAATACCGTGAACAGGAATATGAACGCATTTTTAAGGCTGACGTCCTCGTTCTCGGCAAGTTTGCGGGCAAAACAGAAGTATATGACGCAGTAGGACACCGCATAGATGAAAAGGTATAGCACAAACACGGCAAGGTTGGGGAAAATTTCGGTAAACCTTCCCGAACCGTAAAAATTGTCGGTCGCGGTGACGCTGAACAGATTGAGCGCTATATTGTACAACTCATAGCTCATGTGCTGCGTGGTGTACCCCGCAAGGCAGCAGAATACTATCGTCACCCAAGAGTTGCGGAACAGAAATTTACCGACGCACACGGTAAACGCAAATATCAGCAGAAAGAGCAACGAACAGTACAGCGCGTTGGAGGAGAGCGAAGGCGGCGCGGGCAACAGCCACGCAAACAAAAAGCAAGCCGCAATGCCCGAAACCGCCCTTAAGACAAACCACTTGCGACGTTTGAGGCGGCAGACGAACATAAATTGCGCAAGCAAAAGCTCCAACACAAACAGAAACGATTTGTAAAATTCAAACTGCGTCATAGGATTAAGTGTTTACGCCCAGATACTTGTTGAGCGCCGCAATGAAATCTTTTTTGCGCGGATGACTTACCGATAGTTCATCCATCTTTTTCGAGTTCTGGCCGTATCCCACGAAAAGGGTATACCCCTCTATCCCCATAACATATTTGAGGTTGACGAGATAACAGCTGTTGCACCTCTCGAAATTGTTGGCCGTAAGCAAAGGTTCTATCTTATTCAGCGAACCGCGCGCCTCTATCGAACCGTCGCAAGTGTGATAGACGAGCCTGTGGCGGAATACCTCTACATAACGTATCGTATTTATAGCGATATATCTCGTCATCCCCTCGTTTTTTATCGCAATTTTAGGGACTTCGCGCACGCCTATCTTTTTGAGAACCCTGCTGAGTTTCAACGAAAAATCAAAGTAAGGCACGGGCTTTACTATAAAGTCGTCGGCATTTACCTCGTAGCCGTTTATCGCATACTGCCGCATATTCGTAACGAAAATAAGCGCGACCGTCCCGTCGATTTCACGCATTTTACGGGCGGCGTCTATGCCGTTCATATCGGGCAACTCTATATCAAGAAAAACAATGTCGTAACGGTCGGTGAACGCGGAGAGAAAGTCTACCGCACAGCCGAAACTTTCGGCCTGAAATTCGATGTCGTTCTCTTTTGAAAAGCGTTCGAGATATGACCGCAGCATATCCGCCACTTTTTCATCGTCATCCACAATGGCAACGTTTATCATGCTTTCCTCCCTGCTATCACAACTCAAAAAACGCAGAAAGCGCTTTTTTGTTGCAAAATCAACTCCGCACAACAGAATCAACTTTATACTGTTCATTATAAATGATTTATCCGGTTTTTTCAATATGTAGACAAAATTTTTTCAAAGCCGTGACCCAGATTATCCATTATTTGACCCAAACTTATTATCGGGAGCAAAAACCGATATGTACTTTATCAAATATTAAGACTAACAATTTTCTGTTCGTTCCATAGGGATAAAAGAAAAACGACGCAACCATTTCGATTACGC
>ERZ1643246.2482-NODE-2482-length-17400-cov-4.065610_pt1 | contig 17400 bp, 18 predicted proteins | sample MGYA00579265_ERZ1643246 | MGnify/ENA primary metagenome ERZ1643246 (study PRJEB29033, sample SAMEA4952261) | chicken gut metagenome | biome: Broiler Chicken; feature: Gastrointestinal Tract; material: Caecum | place: Ireland | collected 2018 | study: Broiler...
ACGGTGGTGAGTATGGAGGAGACAATCCGTCTGCTGCGTAAAGAATGCCCGGAATGCAAAATTATGGTAGGAGGGGCTGTACTCACCCAGTCCTATGCGGATATGATCGGAGCGGATCACTATTCAAAAGATGCGATGGGTTCCGTCCACTATGCACAGCAGATTTTTGGGAAAAAGTAAGCTGGTTCGATAAGCTTTTATATTATTTTTTAGGAGTGAAGTTAATGGATACACTGTGGGAAATCCTAAAATCCATCATACTTGGTATTGTCCAGGGAATCACCGAATGGCTGCCAATCAGCAGTACGGGACATATGATTCTGGCAGATGAATTCATCAAATTACAGGCGTCTCAGGAATTTAAAGATCTGTTTTTTGTCATCATTCAGTTCGGCTCCATTTTGGCGGTCATTCTGCTGTATTTCCATAAACTCAACCCATTTTCCCCCAAAAAGACCAAGCGGGAAAAAGGGGATACCTGGTCCCTGTGGTTTAAAGTAGTCGTCGCAGTCATCCCGGCGGGGATTATCGGCGTGTTGTTTGATGATCAAATCCATGAAATTTTCTATAAACCGGTTCCGGTGGCCGTGTGTTTGATTGTATATGGTATCGCGTTTTTGATTATTGAGAGCGTCCACCGTAAGCCGCGGGTAAATAACTTCAATCAGCTCTCTTATAAGACTGCGCTTGCCATTGGCGTATTTCAGATGTTAGCGTTAATCCCAGGAACCTCCCGTTCGGGAGCTACCATTGTCGGGGCTTTGCTGCTTGGATGTTCACGCTTTGTCTCGGCGGAATTCTCCTTTTTCCTGGCCGTCCCGACCATGCTCGGTGCGAGTGCGATTAAACTGCTCAAATTTTTCTTAGACGGCTTTACCATCACCGGAGTGGAGATGGCGGTTTTGGTTGTGGGGACTGTGGTGTCCTTCTTGGTCTCTGTCTTTGCCATTAAGTTCCTGATGAGCTTCATCAAAAAGCACGATTTCAAACCGTTTGGCTGGTATCGCATTGTACTTGGTATTCTGGTAATCCTCTATTTCTATGTGGTGAAATAATGGGTGTCCCCCAAGTTTCTGTTTTTTCCATGGAAAGAGGGTCTTCTGGAAACGTAGGAAAGAGCAAACCGGTTGTTTTCCAGATTAGGAAAACTCCAAAAGCCTATCTTTTAAAATCTCTTTTTCATTTTCAGAAAATATATTTTCACTTTTTAAAAGTCTCCCATATGGAAACCAATCCCCTGCCGAAAATTTTCGGCAGGGGATTTTACATGGATATATTTTTACAGGATACTATCCTGCACTTCGGTTCCGGCACAGAGCAGGGCAAGCAGCAGGGTCTGTTGGCAACCCTTGTAGGCTTCCCGTTCAATAAAATGTTCACGCAGAGTATGACAGTTGGTATCGTAGTCGCAGTCCCCAAGACAGACAGAGGGGATTCCCGCGCCAATTGCCATATTGCAGTTAGTGGATCCTCCGTGTGCAAGTTTTGGTTCCTCGCAACCGAGATAGTTTGAAATGGCAATACTTGCCTCCACAATCGGGGAGTGTGGATCCTGTGCGCCGGCCGGTACCTCACAGTATCTCTTATAATCAAAGGTAATGGTGTCTTTCCCCCAGCGCGCGGTTTCCTCATCGCAGGCCTGCTGGATGGCGTCAAAAATTCGTTTGTCCAGTTTATCCAGTTCCTCTTGGGAGTTCGAACGGAAATTAAACATAATCTGTGCTTTGGGAACAATGGCATGGACCGATGCAGGGCTGCCTGCGTGAAAATTTGTCACAGCAAAGGTGGTACGGGGATCGGTGGGGACCTGAAAATCTGCAATTTTTGCAACTGCTCTTGCCGCTGCGTGCAAGGGGTTTGCAATTTTTCCAAACGCCCCCGAAGCATGACCGCCAATACCGTAGAAATTAACTTCATAGGTCTTGAAGCCAGTCGCCTCAAAGGTCACCCCATGATATCCCGGGCCGTCTACTGAGATACTCCCGTCGATTTCCGGATGATGTTCCAGGTAGTAACGCATCCCGCCGAGAGAACCCATGCCCTCTTCCTGAACAGTTCCGACAAACTGAATATCCCCTTTTGTTTTGATTCCCGCCACGTTCAGTGCCCGGATGACCGAGAGCAGGACAACGCATCCGCGGGTGTCATCAACAATTCCAGGACAGTGGATCACGCCGTTTTCCCGGGTAATTTTTAGTTCGGTTTCCATTGGAAATACGGTATCCAGATGGCCTTCCACTAGCAAGGTTTTTCCGCCCCCGGTTCCTCTGCGAATCCCGATGCAGTTTCCGTACTCGTCAATATGGCAGTTTTCCAGTCCCTCCTCTTTGAACATTTCCAGAAATCTTGCGGCTTTTTTCTCCTCATGGAAGGTTGGAGAGGGGATCAGGGCCAGCTCCATCTGGCGTTGAATAATTTCTTCCTGATCATTTTCAGCAAATTGTAAAGCCTGCATGACCTGTTTTGTGTCAAGGAGAGTCTGTAGGGCGTCTTTGGTTGACTGGGATACTTCGTATGACATCGTAAATCCTCCTCCATGGTTTGTTTCTTTAATTCCTATTATTATGCGAGGAGATCAAAAAGGCAAGAACAATTCAGAATTCGCGCAGGTTAAACAAAAATTGGCCGGGAATTTTTATTCCTCTCAAAAACTCTTTGATAGTTCAGACCTGCATTCCTATTTACTTGAAAAGCCCTTTCCTTTTGAGTACATTCAAATAATTTCCTAAGAAAATCGAGTTTAAAAAATATCAGGAATGCGTTGTAAAAATGACAGTGGAAATCCGTTATACAAATTATTATTGGAAAGTAGAGTGAATGGAAGGGCTGTTGCGAAAGAGTATGTTTTTGTTTGAAAACAGTAGAAACCGGTCGAAAGAAAAAATGTTAAATCCGTGTAAAGTTTCCCAAAGCAAAAACTCCCGATGATTTTTTAATCATTTTATACAGAAAAAGGGCTTGTTTTACATGGATTTAACATTTTCTTGCTTTGAATATGATAATGCACGGATATAATGAGCCCGTACTCAAAAAATAGAATATCGTTCAGTTTCAAGGAGGAACAGTAATCATGAAAAAAAGAAACAGAATCGCTGTGATCGCAGCAGCCTGCCTGATGGCATTGGGTCTGACCGCATGCGGCAACGGCGGAGACAACAACAGCTCTACAGCAAGCACAGGTTCTAACAGTGCAGTATCTTCCACGGCTTCTACCGCAGATGTTTCCGGTAAGGTGACCATGTCCGGTTCCACTTCCATGGAAAAATTCTGCTCTGCATTGATTGAATCCCTCAAAGAAGTATATCCGAACATCCAGGCAACGGCAGAATATACCGGTTCTGGTGCTGGCGTTGAAGCGGTTACCAAAAAGACGGTTGATATTGGTAATGCTTCCAGGGCACTGACTGACGAAGAAAAAGCTGGTGGACTGGAAGAAAACATCGTGGCTATCGATGGCATTGCAGTGGTAACAGATAAAAACAACACGGCAACAAATCTGACCCAGCAGCAGCTTTCTGACATCTATACCGGAAAAATCACAAACTGGAGTGAAGTCGGCGGTCCGGATGAAGCAATCGTTGTAATTGGACGTGAAGCAGGTTCCGGTACTCGTAGTGCTTTCGAGGAAATCCTCGGCATTGAAGACCAGTGCGCATATGCTCAGGAGGTTGACTCCACCGGCGGTGTTATGGCAAAAGTCGCTTCCACTCCGGGCGCTATTGGCTATGTCTCCCTTGATGTTATCGATGACAGTGTTCTGACCCTTCAGCTTGATGGTGTAGACGCTACCGAGGAAAATATTAAATCCGGCGACTACAAACTCAGCCGTCCGTTCGTAATGGCAACCAATGGTCCTATCTCTGAGCAGAGCGAAGCAGTCCAGGCAATTTTTGAATTCATCAACTCTTACGCTGGACAGGAAGTCATCAAATCTGTCGGTCTCATCTCTGCAAAATAACTCCTGATAAACCTGACAAAAGAAAACGGCCTTCTGAAAATATCCTCAAGAAACGCAAAGAATCTTGAGGATATTTTTACAGGGGCAAGAATGTAAAGAAAAAAGAAAAATTGGGTAAAATCAGGATGCGTTCAAATGGAATCTCTCCGTTTTATCCTATCCTGGCCCAATCCGTTTTTTTGACCTGGAAAGGCGGTATATTGTATGGACTCACAAGTGAAACAGAAGGAGAAAGTCTCCATTTTATACAGCCATAAGACAAAGTCCATGGTGGAACGCACTGCCAACATCATCTTTTTTGTTTGCGCAGTTGTGGCGATTGTCGCAGTGTTTGCCATTACCATATATATGATTTATTCAGGAGCTCCTGCTCTGTTTAAGGTCGGCATTGTGGACATTTTGTTTAACCCTGTGTGGGCGCCGACTGCGGAAGACCCGAGCTTTGGTATTTTATATGTCATTCTCACTTCTATTGTGGCAACCTCGCTTGCCATTTTAATTGGTGTTCCCATTGCACTGATGACGGCGGTATTCCTTTCTGAAATTGCAAACACAAAACTCGCGGCCATTGTCAAACCAGCAGTAGAATTGCTTGCCGGTATCCCCTCCGTCGTTTATGGCCTGCTCGGTGTTTTAATGATTAATCCAGTGATGTACAAGTTGGAAAAATGGATTTTTGCCGATGATCCAAATCACCAGTTTACCGGTGGGGCAAACCTGATTTCTGCTGTGCTGGTATTGGCAATTATGATTTTACCTACGGTTATCAATGTCAGTGAAACCTCTCTGAGGGCGGTCCCACAGCAATACCGCAGTTCATCCCTGGCGCTTGGAGCAAGCAAAATCCAGACGATTTTCCGCGTAACCATTCCTTCTGCAAAGTCCGGAATTATCACGGGCGTTGTGCTTGGAATCGGACGTGCGCTGGGCGAGGCAATGGCCATTGTGTTTGTGTGCGGAAACTCGGTCAATCTTCCATTTCCCTTTAATTCCGTACGGACTTTGACCACCGCAATTGTTGCAGAAATGGGATATGCCAGCGGTCTTCACCGGCAGGTACTGTTTACAATTGGGCTTATCCTTTTTGCTTTTATCATGATTATCAACATCCTTCTCAATACAATTTTGAAAAAGGGAGGGAAACAGGATGACAAGTAATGGAAATTCGGCTTCTCTGAGTATCTATGATAAGAAAAAGAGACCGCTGGATGCGGTATTGTATGGGATTATCTATTTTTGTGCAGCGATTGCTGTGGCGTTGTTGATTGGTATTATTGGCTATGTACTCTACCGGGGACTTCCCTCCATTGACTGGAAATTCCTTTCCACGGCACAGAGTGCTCTAAAGGGTACATTTGGTATTTTGCCAAACATTATCAACACATTGTATATTATTGTGATCACCCTTTTGATTGCAACGCCAATCGGGGTCGGATCTGCAATTTACCTGAATGAATATGCAAAGGGAGGAAAACTGGTCCGGATCATTGAATTTACCACGGAAACGCTCTCCGGAATCCCTTCGATTATCTATGGCCTGTTTGGAATGCTCTTTTTTGGAGAAATGATGAAATTGGGATTCTCCATCCTATGCGGTTCCCTGACCTTGACGCTGATGATTCTGCCAATTATTACGCGTACCACACAGGAGGCGCTGAAAACGGTACCGGAAAGCTACCGCAGCGGGGCGCTTGGGATTGGCGCGACAAAATGGTATATGATTCGAACCATTATTTTACCGAGCGCCATGCCCGGGATTGTGACTGGCGTCATTTTGGCAATCGGGCGTATTGTGGGTGAATCCGCAGCATTGCTTTTTACCGCAGGAAGTTCATATGCAATGGTGGAAAACTGGTTGACTCACCCCATGATGTCAGGAGGCACCTTAACCATTCAGATGTATTTGAGCATGACAAAAGCACAGTACGACAATGCGTTTGGTATTGCGCTGGTCCTGGTTGTGATTGTGCTTATTATCAACATTTTGACAAAATTCATCAGCAAAAAGCTGGATGTCAACCGGAAAGGATAGACGTATGATGCAAGAAAAGGTAATTACCGCACCGCCTGTAAACGGACAGGCAAAGATTGAGGTCAGTCATCTGGATCTCTTTTATGGGGAAAACCATGCGCTTAAAGATATCAATATGGATTTGTACTCAAACTGCATCACCGCTTTTATCGGCCCGTCCGGATGCGGAAAATCCACTTATTTGAAAACCCTGAACCGCATGAATGATTTGGTTCCAAATGTAAAAATCACCGGAGAAGTGCTTTTGGATGGGGAGGATATTTATTCTCCCAAAGTGGATACCACCTTGCTGCGTAAGAAAGTGGGCATGGTATTCCAGCAGCCAAACCCTTTCCCAATGAGCGTGTATGATAATGTGGCCTATGGGCCAAGGCTGCAGGGAATCCGAAAAAAAATGCAGCTTGACGAGATTGTGGAGAGAAGCCTCCGTCAGGCAGCAATCTGGGATGAGGTAAAAGACCGTTTGAAAAAGAGCGCGCTTGGCCTTTCTGGTGGTCAACAGCAGAGACTATGCATTGCACGCGCCCTTGCCGTGGAACCGGAAGTTCTGCTGATGGATGAACCGACAAGTGCATTGGATCCGATCTCTACTTCTAAAATTGAAGATCTTGCTGTACAATTGAAGAAAGACTATACTATTATAATAGTAACGCATAACATGCAGCAGGCCGCACGTATTTCGGATAAAACGGCCTTTTTCCTGCTCGGGGAAGCGGTGGAGTATGGCGATACCGAGCAGATATTCTCCATGCCGAAGGATAAACGGACAGAGGATTACATTACGGGGAGGTTTGGATAATCATGAGAAATCGGTTCGACGAGCAGCTTGAACAGTTAAATACACAACTCATCCAGATGGGGGCCCTGTGTGAAAGCGCCATTGCCAATGCGGCAAAGGCCCTTTTGGATGGCGATGTGGAGCTTGCACAAAAGGCAATTGAAGCAGATCAGGAAATCGACCACCAAGAGCGGGATATTGAAAGCCTTTGCCTGAAACTTCTGCTCCAGCAGCAGCCGGTCGCCAGTGATTTGCGTCAGGTTTCCAGCGCGCTGAAAATGATTACCGATATGGAACGGATTGGCGATCAGGCCTCCGATATTTCAGAAATTGTCAAAATGGCGCACATCACCGCTACGGACAGTGCCCTGCATATCGGCGAGATGGCGCGCGCCACAATTAAAATGGTAACCGAAAGCATTGACGCATTTGTGCGCCGGAATGTTAAAATTGCGCAGGATGTTATCGTCTATGATGATGTGGTGGACGGCCTGTTCAATAAAGTGAAGAATGAAGTAATCCAATACATTGCACAAAACCCTCAGGACGGGGAGTATGCTGTGGATTTGCTGATGATTGCCAAATATTTTGAACGGATTGGCGACCATGCAACCAATATTGCAGAGTGGGTGGAATTCTCCATTACCGGAGTCCACAAAGGGGAAGCGTTACAATGATCTACTGTGTAGAAGATGACAAAAGTATTCGAGATTTAATTGTCTATGCATTGGGTTCCGGAGGATTTGAAGCGCATGGAATGTGTGATGGGAAGGAACTTTTCCAGGCCCTTTCTAAAGAAATTCCAGATTTAATCCTGCTCGACATCATGTTGCCGGGAGAAGATGGCATTTCTATTCTCAAGCGACTGCGTGCGTCTGGACGGACAAAATCGGTTCCTGTCATTATGCTTACCGCAAAAAGCGCGGAATATGATAAGGTGCTGGGGCTTGATTCCGGTGCGGACGACTACATTACAAAGCCCTTTGGCGTGATGGAGCTCATTGCTCGTGTCAAAGCGGTTCTGCGTCGTATTGGACCCAAAGAACGCAATCCCCAGCTGACAGTGGGCGATGTCACTATCAATGTTGACAAGCATCAGGTACTGGCAAATGGGAAAGAAATCACTCTGACGCTTAAGGAATTTGAGCTTCTCCGCTATCTGATGGAAAATGTCGGCCTGGTTCTTACACGGGACAAAGTGTTGGAAACCGTATGGGGATATGAATACGAGGGAGAAACCCGCACTGTGGACGTACACATCCGTACTCTTCGGCAAAAACTTGGGGAGTATGGCAGTATGATTGAGACCGTGCGTGGGGTTGGTTACCGGATAGGGGGCAAAGAATGAGAAAGAGAATTTTTCGCAATATGTGCCTGTTGTCTCTGGTGACAGTGATTGTCTCCTTTGCACTGGTCTTTGCGGTGATGTACCATGAATTTGATGTCAGAATGCAAACGGAATTGAAAATGGAGACAGAATATCTCAGTGCCGGGATTGAATCTGGCGGAGAGGACTATTTGAGTTCTATTGACGCGGATCCGGATATTTCCCGTGTCACTTTGATTGCTGCGGACGGCGAAGTGCTTTTTGACAGCGAAGTCGACCAAAACCAGATGGAGAACCACCTGGATCGGCCGGAAATACAGGACGCTCTCCGTTTTGGAAAAGGGCAGGTTACCCGCCTTTCCGGGACCATCGGGAAACAGACTTTTTATTATGCACAAAAGCTGGATGATGGTACTATCCTGCGGGTTGCAAGTACCACGGACAGTATTTATTCTTCCATGCTGCACTGCCTACCCTGGCTGATTGTAGTAGGGGTCGCGGCGTTTTTGGTGGCAATGTTTCTTGCAAAATGGCAGACAAAGAAAATTGTTGTGCCGATTAATAACCTTGATCTGGAGCATCCGGAGGATGGAGAAGTTTATGATGAACTGACCCCGCTTCTGGAACGGATTTCTAAACAACACAAGCAGATTACAAGCCAGGTGCAAATGCTAAAAGAAAAACAGGAAGAACTCACTGCCATTACAGAAAATATGCAGGAAGGATTAGTTATCCTGGATGAAAAGTTGGCGATTCTGTCCATCAATGCCAGCGCCAGGGCCTTGTTCCAGGTAACTGGAGAAGAATGCTTTGGCAGGCACATCCTCACTTTAAACCGCAGCGATACTTTTCAAAAGGTTATTGCAGATGCAAAGGATGGAGAAGCACAGGAAGAAGTGCTGGAACTGGATGCAAAGTATTATCAGCTTTTTGCAAACCCGGTTTTGGAACAGGGAAGCGTCAAAGGGATTGTCCTGTTAATTTTGGATATCACAGAACGCTGGCAGGCGGAAAAAATGCGCCAGGAATTTTCGGCCAATGTCTCCCATGAACTGAAAACGCCGTTGACCTCCATTTCCGGTTATGCAGAACTGATGAAAAACGGACTTGTCCGTCCGGAGGATATCTCCGATTTTGCCGGACGTATCTATAAGGAAGCAAGCCGTCTGATTTCCCTGGTTGAGGATATTATTGAATTGTCCCGGCTGGACGAGGGGGATAATGAGCTTATCTTTGAGCGGATGGATTTGACCAACCTCTGCAAAGGAGTGGCCGCCCGCCTGGAGGATAAAGCAAAGAAAAACAAAGTGGCTATTCGGGTAACCGGGGATCCGACTGATATCATTGCGGCTCCCCATCTGATTGAAGAAATGGTCTATAATTTGTGCGATAATGCCATTAAATACAATCGTCCAGACGGACGGGTGGATGTTTCGGTGACACAGATGGATACCCGGGTGGTTCTGACCGTGTCGGACAACGGCATTGGCATTCCAAAGGAAGATCATCAGAGAATTTTTGAGCGTTTTTACCGGGTGGATAAGAGCCACTCCAAGGAAACCGGTGGCACGGGTCTGGGGCTGTCCATCGTCAAGCATATTGCCGAACAGCACCATGCAAAGTTGCAGCTGCAAAGTGAAAGTGGAAAAGGAACCACGATGCGGGTTTTCTTCCAAAAAGCGCCCGAAGCATAATATGGTAATTTGGAAAGAGACGGAACTGGGATTCCGTCTCTTTTTTATACAAAAGAAATACAACGTCCCTTTTTAGAGATAGGGGTGGCTGTTTTCTAACAAAAAATAGAAATTTACAAAATTTAATAGAAATTGTCTGTAATTTGCTTATAATAGGGAATAAGGATGAAGTACAAGGAGGAGAACAAAATGTTACTTGAACGGGAAAAAGCACCAGAATTTACTTTGAACAACCAGGAAGGAAAACCGGTTAGTTTACAGGATTTTGTCGGGAAAAAAGTAGTATTATACTTTTATCCACGGGATAACACCCCGGGATGTACCAGGGAGGCCTGCGCTTTCCGCGATCGGTTCCAAGTGTTTGAAAAACACGGCATTGTGGTGCTGGGTATTAGTAAGGACAGCGAAAAAGCACACAGGAATTTTATTGAAAAACAGTCCCTGCCCTTTGATCTGCTCAGTGATCCGGATCACAAGGTTATTGAGGCTTATGGGGCTTGGCAGGAAAAGAAACTCTATGGCAAGGTGAGTATGGGAACGGTGCGCAGCACGTATATCATTGATGAAAACGGTATGATTGAACGGGTATATCCAAAGGTGAAGCCGGATGAGCATGTGCAACAGATCCTCAGGGACTTGGGGATTGAAGAAAATGATTAAGCGTATCCGCCTTGGTTTGGGGTGGATACTCTTGTTAATAGGAATCTGTTCATTTTCCGGCTGTGCCAAACAGGAAAATCTTACGTTTACCGGGACAGTCGAGGAAGTGGGAGAGACCAGTATGGTTGTTTATACTACGGAAGTGCCCTCTTTGGAACGAATTCGCGTCTCTTTTCGGGAATTGGATTTGACTTTTGAACCCGTGGCTGGACAGAGAGTTGTTGTAACCGTCAAGCCGGAAATAGAAGAAACCTATCCCGCAAAAGCGGATGCGGTGAAGATTGCCCTAGAAGAACAAGAAGAGTCACAAGCACAGCAGGTGGCGCAGGAAAACAGGATTTCTGCAGAGCAGGCGTATCGGATGATGCAGCAGGAAGATGTCATTGTACTAGATGTCCGCAGGGAGGATGAATTTATCCAGGGTCATATTGAACATGCGATGCTGATCCCACTGGCGGAACTGGTCAATCAGGCTCCGGATCGGATTCCGGATAAAAATGCTACCATCCTGGTATACTGTCGTAGCGGGAACCGCAGCGCTAAGGCGGTACTCCAGCTCAAAGGGTTGGGATATGGAAACGTCTATGATTTTGGCGGGATCGAAGATTGGCCTTATGAGACGGTACAGGAGTAGCCAATGGGCAGGTTTTCATTCAAGGATGAATACAAAAAACACCCTTGCGGATCAATACCCGCGAGGGTGTTTATGCATAAAAGCAACTATTCTTATCAATTTCCAGACCGCCTAGGCCCTTCTGGAAAACCAGAGAATGCGGCACAGGTGTGGGCCGATGAACAAAATCATTCATCTTTTGAGTGAACGGCCACAGGGACGGCGGCAAGCGGTTCCCTACGGCGCTGGGCCAAAAGCCCTGGCAGAATGGAGCAGAGGGAACCAACAAGCACGAACAGGATACCGGAAAACATAGAAAACGAGATAGTCTCATGTAAAATTAAAAGGGAGAGGAGCGGCGCTACAATTGGTTTGAGGAAAAAGACCAGAGAGGTCTGTTGTGCAGAAGTCTCTTCCATGGCTTTGAAGTAAAACGCGTATCCGGCACCTGTATTCACCAGGCAGATAAAAGCCACAATGGCAAGATTATCCCAAGAATACCCGGAAAATAGCGGAATAGAAGCAAATAAATCCATCCCTGCGGAGGCAAGAGCGGAACTGATAGCGGGAACGTTGCTCAGCCCTATCATAAGCAGCATCTCTAATCCGCCAAATAGGAAACTGAAACAGGTGACGACAACGCCGCCATACTGGGCGCATTTTCGCTTCCCCACCACCCCATACAGGGCAAAAAACAGGGTGGAGGCAATTGCAAGCAGGACGCCGGAAATACTGAGCTTGGTGTGAAGCGGGTTGATGATTATCAGGATTCCCACCACTTCCAAAATCAAGGCCAAAACATTGTTTTTGTGGATTTGTTCTTTTAACAGGAAAAAAGCAAAAATGGTTACAAAAACCGGATTACTACTAAACAGAACTGCAACAACGGAAGCAGGCGTGCTTTCTACAGACATCTGGTACAGGGACATACTGACCAAAACCCCAATCAATCCCAAACAAGCAAACATGCCCAGATCCTTGAAAAGAAGGCCTGTTTGTTTCCTTTTTAGCGCGGAAATGGCAAAGGGGATGAGAATAAGCCCGCCCACAAAGAAACGGGTAAAGGTCATCTGGATCGGATGGAACTGCCCGGCACACAATTTAATGGCAATTTCCATTGTACTGAAAATCAGTGTGGTCAATGCAATGTAAAGATATCCCTTTTTCATGGTGAAAAATTCACTCCCCTGTTAATTCGTCACCCATTATACTCCGCAAGACGGGGATGTCAAGCGCTGGGATACACGTTTGTACAGGAAAGCAAAAACAAATCGGTTTCCAACAGTTTTTGTGTGAATGTTTCTGGTTGTGGTAAAATAACCAAAAGGTAGTATGAACTTTGTGTTTTGTCTTACGATGGAATGAATATTTGGTCCATACCAAAATGCGAAAGGGGTTGGAAGAACCAATGGATAGGGTAATTGTAAAGATTATCCACGATGCGGGGCTCCCTGTGTTTGGAGCGTGCCGGTTCGATCCGGCAGATTTGAAAATTTCCTGTCGGGCAGTTTCCCGCGTACCGGAGTGTGCTAAGACGGTATTGGTATTTGGTTTTCCCTATCTGCTTCCGCTTTACGGGGCTGGACGTAATCTTTCAAGATATGCCTGTGTACCGGATTACCATCTGGTAGCAAGGAGGACGCTGGATGAGTTGATTGTCCAATTTTTGCAACGTTTTCCAAACGAACAATTTGCTGCATTTGCAGATATTTCCCCTTTTGACGAGGTGCTGATTGCCGCGAAAGCAGGGCTTGGCGTTGTGGGAAGGAATACTCTCCTGATCCATCCGGTATATGGCTCCTGGTTGTTTTTAGGAGAGATCGTGACAACCCTTGACATGGCCGTCCAGGATTCCCCTGTCAGAGGATGCATTGGGTGTGGAAAATGCGAACAGGCTTGTCCGGGAAAAGCCCTTTGCGACGGGCATCTCAAGGAAGGACGTTGTGTGTCTTTTCTTACTCAGAAAAAAGGGGAACTGTCCCTGGAGGAACAACAACTGGTTTCAGCAGTCGGGCTTGTGTGGGGATGTGACCGCTGCCAGACAATTTGTCCGATGAATCAGAATGCCCGAATAAACCCATTTCCACCACTTGCACAGAACATTGTGGAAAGCGTCACGGCAGAAAATGCGGGAAGGCTTTGCAAGGAACGGGCATTTGGATTTCGGGGAGCAAAAGTGATCCGGCGCAATTTGGGTATACTTGAGGAAAAAGGCGGCAACACTACTGGGGAATCAATCCAGTAGGAGGAACTATCAATGTATGTCAGTGAATTGATGTCAACTAGTATTGTCAGCGTTCAGGATAACGACAGCGTAGAATATGCCGCCAGACTGATGAGCCGGTATGGAGTCGGTTCCATTCCGGTTGTATGCGGTCAGGCGCTCTGTGGGATGCTGACGGATCGGGATATTGTAGTGCGTTGCATAGCCCAGGGGAAAATTCCCAAAGAATGCCGGGCGGGGGAGATTATGACGGGCAATGCTTGCTGTATCGCGCCCAGGGAGAGCATTTCCAAGGCAGTGCGGCTGATGGGGGAACATCATGTGCGCAGACTTCCAGTTGTGGAAAACAGCCGGATCCGTGGAATGCTTTCCATTGGCGATATTGCCAGGGCTACTGGTTCCATAGAGGATTCAGCGTTTTCTGGGAGGATTTCCCTGAAAAAGAAGACGAATGGGACTGGGGAAAAGCCCATCTGAGGATGGCGGTTTAGAAACAGTGGCTTAGGAAAACCAGAAAAGACGGAAGTTTCCAGCCGTTTGATTGACACTGTATGGGGCGGGTGTTATAATACCTTTGTATGAAAACAGCCTGTCTTATATGGCAGGCTGTTTGATTCGTAGGAGAAATAGGACATCCGTCATAACGAAGGAGTTGTCAGCTTTGGAAATATTGGACCTCACAAAACCCGAAGTCCGTGAAGAATATGAAAATTTTGTCAAACACCACCGTGCAGGCAGCTTTATGCAGTCTTTGCGTTGGTGCGACGTCAAATTCAATTGGGGGCATGAAGCGGTTGTCTCCCGGGATAAGGATGGAAACATCATTGGTTCCATGCTGGTCCTGATTAAAAAAGTACCTGTTGTGGGGGCAACCCTGTTGTATTCCCCGCGCGGCCCTGTATGCGATTTGCACGATGAGGTCGTTTTGGCGGACTTGCTGGAAGGTGCAAGAGTACTTGCCAAAAAATATAAGCCCTATCAGTTTAAAATCGATCCCTACATCCTTGCATCGGATGAGGAATTTATTTCCATGGCCAGTCGGCTTGGGTTTGATTTTGTACCCAATATGGCGGATTTTACTACTATTCAGACACGGAACAATTACATGCTGGATATTGAGAATAAAACACCGGATGAACTGCTTGCTAGCTTCCACAGCAAATGGCGGTATAACATCCGCCTTGCTCAGCGCAAAGGTGTGGAGTGCAGAGTTTGTGGGCCGGACAAAATCGACGATTTTTATGAACTGATGAAGGTGACCGGCGATCGGGATGGTTTTATTATCCGCCCGAAGGAATATTTTGTCCGTATGCTTAAAGCACTTGGGGAAGAGCACTGCCGGTTGTACATCTGCTACTATGAGGGGAAACCGGTTTCCGGTGCAATTACAACCCAGTATGCGGGAAAAACCTGCTATGTGTATGGCGCATCGGATAATAAAATGCGCAATGTTATGCCAAACCACATTATGCAGTGGACGATGATCCAATGGGCAGTGGAAAACGGCGGCTTTGTCTATGACTTCCAGGGAATTCCCAATTACCAGGATGAAAACAGTCCCAATTATGGGGTTTACCGGTTCAAGAAAGGCTTTAATGGACAGGTGGTGGAGTTTGCTGGAGAATTTGATTATAATTTCAAACCCAAAACAAAAAAGCTCATCGATTTTCTGGAAAAATCAGTACATGAAATCCGCCATATTCAGCGAAAGCTGACAACAACTGGACGCGACGGTGTGGCAAAGAAAAAAGCGGAGGAAGCTAAAAAGGAAGAATCCGCACAGAAATAGGACGATAATCCCCCCTCCGTGGATGCTTAATTTCCACGGGGGGTTTTGATGTGATTTTCTATTTTTGCTTTTCAGAACCAACTGTTTTTAAGAAAAGATACAAATTTTCCTGTTGTCAGCCAATGGCTTTTCTTTCGTGACCGGTATTTTCCCGGATTCCCTTTTTCCGCTGCCTGGTTTTTAAAGGGTGACATTGGAAAGTTGTCGGATTATCTCTTCGTCCGCAGGACAAAAAGTATAATTGGAGAGTTCTGAGGGAAAGACCCAGCAGATTTTCTGATGTACCCGTCGTACCGGATCCCCACTTGTCCGTTTTGCCAGGAAAAAGGTGATTTCTACCTCCCTGTCCGGATACCGGTATGTGGAAACAGCGAGCTGCTTTTCTATTTTCAGGTGAATCCCCAGTTCCTCTTCACATTCCCGAATAGCGCATTCTTCAAGCGTTTCCCCTGGTTCGAGTTTTCCACCGGGAAATTCCCATAAATTTGCGCAGCTCCCGTATCCAGCCCTTTGGCAGATTAAAATTTTATGTTGTTCGATCACAATGGCAGCGGAAATTTTCATAGACAAATCCTCTTTGTATGTTTTTTTGATTCATTCGTATGACTGCAGGCAATGGCATGTTAGTAAATACGGGAGCTGGAATTTCCAGCTCCCTATTTTTGGTGTATCGCTGTGATTATGTGATTATAAAATAATGTTTTTCTGATTCCCATCCATCCAGGCACGGATGTTGTCAAAGACAATATGCGCGCGAGCTTCCATCGACTGAGTAGAAGCAAAGGCGACATGCGGGGTGACCAGAGTATTTTTTGCATGGAGAAGAGGATGGTTTGGATCCAGAGGGGGTTCTGTCTCAAAAACATCGATCCCCGCTCCAGCAAGTTTTCCGGAGTTGAGGGCGTCAGCAAGAGCCTCGGAATCGACTACTGGGCCGCGTGCTACATTGATTAGGATGGCCGTTGGTTTCATCATGGCAATGCGCTCAGCATTGATCATGTGTCTGGAGGAATCATTGAGGGGGCAGTGTAGAGAAACGATGTCGGATTCTCTCAGCAGGGTTTCCAGAGAGACGTATTCCACAAGACCTTTTGCCGCCTCTTTTTCATGTGGAGCATAGGCGAGTACCCGGCATCCAAAAGCCTTGAGCAACTGGGCGGTACGGAGGCCAATCGCTCCAGTTCCCACAATGCCGACCGTTTTACTACCGAGTTCACTTCCGACTAGGCCGTCCTTGGTCTTCCCTTCCCGGCAACGGGCGTCCACCTGCGGAATGTTGCGCAACAGGGAGAGCATCATCCCAATGGAAAGTTCTGCAACGGCCTGAGTGGAATAACCGGCCGCATTGCTGACAGCTATGGATTTTTCTTTTGCAGCGGCTAAGTCGACATGATCCACTCCAGTAAATGCAACGTCAATGTATTTCAAGTGGTTACAGGCACGGATGACCTCCCCAGATAGAGGCATGTTGGCAATCATAATCACATCCGCATCTTTTGCACGTTCGATTTGAACAGCAGGATCGGTGTTTTTCTCATAGGCGGTGAAGGTATGCCCTGCATCCAAAAAGGGCTTTGCGCATTCATGGAGCAGCTCTTCGGATACACCGAGGGATTCCAGTAAAACAATGTTCATGGCGATGACACTCCTTGTCCTTGTTTTTTCTATATCATAGCACGTTTGAAAAAAGGAAGCAATTTTTGAATCAGCGATTCCTTTTATGTATAAAATTGCTGGACCAGATGAATTATCTTCCATTCAGCCATGCTAGGAACGCTGGACGTTTTGTCTCAATCCAGTGGTTGGAAAGAAGGAACTGTTCTCCTTCCTGACTTAGAATCAAATCATAGTAGCGGGAATATCCATTGACTTTTTTCTGTTCGGACAATGGCCTACGGGGATCATAGCGCTTTAATACCGGAAAGGTCTGGTGCAGTACCCGGCGGCAGTAGTCCTGGTCACAGAGCTGGTAAATCTCATTTTGGGAAAGGACATGGCCGGCAAACAGTCTTTGCATGGTGCGCCGGATAAAGGAACCGATTTTTTCTCCAGGAATTTCTGCGGGACTTCTCCTGTTTTGATGTGAATCACTTCTTGAAATGAGTGATTCATATTCTTCCATTGGTATTAATACAAATTTGGGAAGGTTTTCCTGAAAGACGATCAATGGGGAATTTTCTCTTAACTTCTCAAAAATAGGCGCGGGATCCCCACCAAGATCATTCCAGGATACGATCTGTTCACTGTGGATTATCACAAAATCATCTCCATACATTAAGTGATTCACTGTAAATTCATTATATATACGGGTTGTGAATTTGTCAA
>ERZ1643246.2483-NODE-2483-length-17395-cov-5.397809_pt1 | contig 17395 bp, 15 predicted proteins | sample MGYA00579265_ERZ1643246 | MGnify/ENA primary metagenome ERZ1643246 (study PRJEB29033, sample SAMEA4952261) | chicken gut metagenome | biome: Broiler Chicken; feature: Gastrointestinal Tract; material: Caecum | place: Ireland | collected 2018 | study: Broiler...
CTTCCGCCCAGGTAAAATCCTGCGTGCTGCTGGCTGGTCTCTACGCGGAGGGACAGACCTCCGTGACAGAGCCTGTCCCCTCCAGGGATCATACAGAGCGCATGCTCTCAGGATTTGGAGCTGAAATTACCTCCCGGGAACGCACTGCCACCGTGACCGGTCATCCCCGGCTCATCGGCCAGGATATCATAGTGCCCGGGGACATCTCCTCCGCCGCCTACTTTATCGCTGCGGGTCTGATCTGTCCCAACAGTGACCTCTACATCCGATACGTCAACACGAATCCCACCCGCGCCGGCATTCTTACCGTAGCGAAACAGATGGGTGCTAAAATTACCATGGAAAATCAGCGCGTCGTCTCCGGCGAGGAAGTCTGCGACATCCATGTTGTCTCCTCTGATCTCCACGGCACCCAGATCGACAGGGAACTGATTCCCTCCCTGATTGATGAGATCCCCGTGATCGCCGTGATGGCGGCCTTCGCGGAAGGTACCACCGTCATCAAAGACGCTCAGGAGCTGAAGGTAAAGGAATCCAACCGCATCGACTCTGTCACGGAAAATCTGAATGCTATGGGCGGGGATGTGATTCCGACGGAAGATGGCATGATCATTCGCGGCGGCCGTCCTCTGCACGGCGCCAGGATCCTGACCCGGTCCGACCACCGGATTGCCATGTCCTTTGCCATTGCCGGGCTGGCCGCGGACGGGGAGACCACTTTCGATGATCCGGGCTGCATCGACATCTCCTACCCGACATTTTTTGAAACGCTCCGCTCTGTGATGGATTCTCATCTTATTGATTGAAACATTGCAGTTTTTTGGCGGGCGATGCTGGGATATCGACGATGTTATAATGAATTTGCTGGGGATGTCCCTTGGCTATCTCATATATCACTTTTACTCAAAATCGAAAAATGGACAGAGATGATCCTACAACATTGACAATGAGAATACGCAAAAGCGGAAGGTAATCCACCAAATCAATGGCATTACCTTCCGCTTTTTGTCTATTAACTTTACTCCTGCACTTCTTCCTTCCGGATCTCCTTCGTGCGGATCTCCTCTGTGATCGCAGCGATGAAGTCGTCCAGCTTCTGGCTTCCCTCGTCGCCCTTGAACCGGCTGCGGACGGAGACTGTCTGCTCCTCTTCCTCCTTCTGGCCTACAACCAGCATGTAGGGGAGCTTATCCAGACGGGCCTCGCGGATCTTGAAGCCGATCTTCTCGGCTCTCTCATCCACCGTGCAGAGAATGCCGTTTGCCTTCAGCTTCTTCTCCACCGCCTTGGCGTAATCCATATGCTTGTCGGAAATCGGCAGCACTCTTACCTGCTCCGGGCAGAGCCAGGTGGGGAATTTACCGGCGTATTTCTCAATCAGCCATGCCAGCGTACGCTCGTAGCATCCCATGGAAGTTCTGTGGATGATGTAGGGACGCACCTTCTCGCCGTTCTGATCAATGTAGTACATATCGAACTGCTCCGCCAGCAGGGCATCCCACTGAATCGTAATCATCGTATCTTCCTTGCCGTACACGTTCTTGGCGTTGATATCCACTTTCGGTCCGTAGAAAGCTGCTTCGCCCACGTCCTCCACATAGTTGACACCGAGCTCGTCGAGAATATTTCGAATATCCTGCTCTGTCTCGTTCCAGACATCCGGATCGCCCATATATTTCTCCCTGTTGTTGGGATCCCACTTGGAGAGGTGATAGGTCACATCCTCCTCCACACCCAGCACGGTCAGACAGTATTTTGCCAAGGCCAGACAGTCCTTAAACTCCTTTACCATCTGATCCGGGCGCACGATCAGGTGTCCCTCGGAGATCGTAAACTGACGCACACGGGTCAGGCCGTGCATCTCGCCGGAATCCTCATTACGAAACAGGGTGGATGTCTCAGAGTAGCGCAGCGGCAGATCCCGGTAGGAATGCTGGGTTGCCTTATAGACATAGTACTGGAAAGGACAGGTCATGGGGCGCAGCGCCAGCACCTCTTTGTCCTTCTCCTCGTCTCCCAGAACAAACATACCTTCCTTATAATGATCCCAATGGCCGGAAATCTTGTAGAGATCGCTCTTGGCCATCAGAGGCGTCTTAGTGCGGATATAGCCCCACTCGTTGTCCTCCAGATCCTCGATCCAACGCTGCAGGGTCTGGATGATCTTGGCGCCCTTCGGCATCAGCAGCGGCAGTCCCTGTCCGATCACATCTACGGTAGTAAAGAGCTGCATCTCACGTCCCAGCTTGTTGTGGTCGCGCTTCTTGATATCCTCCAGATGCTCCAGATAAGCCTTCAGCTCATCCTTCTTGGCGAAAGCCGTACCGTAGATTCTGGTCAGCATCTGATTCTTCTCGCTTCCTCTCCAGTAAGCGCCTGAGGAGGAAATCAGCTTGAAGGCCTTGATATTCTTAACGGACATCAGATGAGGGCCTGCGCACAGATCCGTAAAATCGTCTCCCTGACGATAAAAGGAAATCTCAGCATCCTCGGGAAGATCCTCGATCAGCTCCACCTTATAGGGCTCGTTCCTCTCCTTCATGAAGGCGATGGCTTCCTCTCTTGGCAGGGTAAAGCGCTCCAGCTTTGCGCCCTCCTTGATGATCTTCTTCATCTCCGCTTCCAGCTTATCCAGGTCTTCCCTGGAGAAGGGTTCACACTCAAAATCATAGTAAAATCCGTTCTCGATGGAGGGACCGATAGCCAGCTTCGCCTCCGGATACAGCCGCTTTACCGCCTGAGCCAGCACATGGGATGTGGTGTGACGCAGGGCAGCCAGCCCCTTCTCGTCGCCCGCAGTCAGAATATTCAGCTCGCAGTCCTCGGAAATAACGGTGCGCAGATCCTTAACCTCTCCGTTTACCTCTCCGGCACAGGCCGCTCTCGCCAGCCCCTCGCTGATGTCGGAAGCAATCTCATAGATGCTTCTCGGATTGTCATACTCTTTCTTCGATCCGTCTTTCAATGTGATGATCATGTCTTCTTTCTCCTTCCTGAAAATGTAATGGCACATCTTTTGCTGTCATTCCTGTGAAATAAAAAATCCCCTGCAGCAAAAGATTACTGCAAGGGACGATAAGTTCTATCGCGGTTCCACCCTCGTTGCTTTTGTCCGATAAAGAAAAGGGACAAAGCCACTCATTCTGACGGTAACGGTGTCACCGAGCCGGATTGGGGCCACTCAAAGATGGTCTTCGGTCTGCTTCCCGCAAAAGCGCTCCCAGCGCAAGGCGCTTCTCTCTGGATACGTTCCCGCAGCCTACTGTTCTTCTCTACGTGTTACACACATTCTATGCCATAAATGTCTGCTTGTCAAAGACTTTTTTGCTTTTCCGCAATTATTTTTTGCCACAGCAGAACTTATACTTTTTGCCGCTGCCGCAGGGACAGGGATCGTTTCTTCCCACCTTGACGGTGTTTCTCACGGTGTGAGCGTTCCGCTGATCCTTGTAGAGTTCTTTTCTTGTCTCCTCGTCAAAGATCTTTTCCCACTGGGGAAGATTGTAAAGCCAGTCCGCCTTCGCCTCCACCATGTTGCGGTACAGTTTCTCCTTGTCAAACGCCAGGGAAACCTCTGTATCCTCCTCCATGGTATCAATGGGATTCGGTGTTACCAGGCTCTCGTTGATGCCGTCGAGAAATCCCACCATGGGCATCAGTTCGATCTCATACTTCTCAGCCAGCTCTTTGACCGTGCCCTTAACCTCCTCGTCGGGGTTCTCCAGGAGTTTTTCATAAATTCCCTTCTCCAGCAGAAAATATCTCTGCCAGAATTCCTGCATGGTTTTCTGATCCTTGCTGGTATCATAGGCCATATTCTGCCACTGTTCCAATAATGTCATGGTTCCAGCCCTCTCTTCCTTTGCTTTTCTGCCATAGTATAGCAGACATTTCCAGCAATGACAATGTGGGATTTTTTAAATTTTTTTGAAAATATTGTATATATCTCCAGATTCTGCCCATAATACTAGTAATCCATAACAAATGTGGAACCCCTATCCACATATGGAGACACAAAAGAATGGAAATACTTATCCTCCCCCTTTTGTAGAGAGCTGCCGCATTGGCGGGCCGAAAGGTTCGAAAATGCGGCGGCTCTGTTGCATTTTATCATGGTTTCCGATATGATGAAAAACAGAAAGAAAAAGCACGGTTATTTGACCGGGAAAGGAACTCTATCATGGAAAAAGGAAAACGGATTCTCGCCATCATCGGCATCATTCTCCTCGTCGCTCTCTACGGGCTGACACTCTTCGCCGCTTTTTTCGACAATACGGACACCATGCGGTATCTGACCGCCTCCATCGCCGCCACTGTCGTCCTTCCGGTCCTCCTGTGGGTCTATCAGATGATCTATCGGCTCTTAAGAGACCGACGGGATGGATTTGGCCAGGAGGAAATGTCAGACGAGAAAAAAGACAGGCCTTCCCGTTCCTGACCAGGCCCATGCCGGCACCCCAGGGGCAGAGCTACTCCTTCGCCCCTCCATTTTCCGATGCAGAATCCTCTGTTCCGTCTTCGCTAACCTCCGCCTCAAAATCAGAAGCGGTCTTCTTTGTTATGTTGTAGAGGGTCTGGTCCACCACATAGACTTTGCTGTGATCGTCGTTGATCAGCACATAGTACTCTCCTGTCATCTCATTGTACATCCCGATGGTAAACACCGTCTCCGCCCCGTCGGTGATCAGACGGATTTCTCCCAGGGGCGCATCGAAACCATAGTCGGAAGCCGTCACATTTTCCAGTACCCGGCTGGCTGAAACGCTGGCAAAGGTATTCAGCGTATCATCTACCACAGCCTCATCCAGCGTCAGATCCCTGTGATTTTCGTCTACCCACACATCATTTTCCCGTTCCAGCGACAGTGTCTGCACACCGTTATTGTCACAATCCAGAGCGGTAATGGTATCCGGATCCGCCTTGAAAATTTCCGTGGAAGTATCATTCTCCTCATCCTGGGCTGCCTGCACCCGCTCATTGTAAATATGAATACCCCCAAGGCCCAGTGCCAGCAGAGCCAGCACCAGTACCAGAATCATAAATTGTCTTTTTACTTTTTTCATTTCAGAGTCTCCTTCTCCTTGCCCAGATGACAATACCTGTGATAATCAACACAATGGGAATCAGCATTCCCCACAAAAGTCCGTAGATCAGAACCGCGTTAGCGGATACGGTAAGGGTGGACACGGAGTAATCCTTGACCGGTATCACGACCGTCTGAGAGGAATCCTCCTCGGCCAAAAGTCCATTTACCACACCGGAGAACAACTCCGCATTTCTCCCGGAAACAATATCATTGGCCGCGTCCGTAAACATCAGAGTCGCTCCGAAGACATAGATCTGGCCACCCTGTCCCGTGGTCAGGGAAAGTCCGCCGATAAAGGATCCCTCCACGTCGCCTTCCTCCGCCTCGTAACTTGTAGCCTGACTGTAACGGGTTTTGGCTACAGCCGAATCCGATGTGGACAAAATCGTCGTGTAGGTGTAGGTATCATCGTCTGAAACCTGCAATCCAACCATAAAGGGCGCAAAGACAGAAGAATAACCGGTCAGATCTCCCGTCACATCTGTGGAGGCCACATAGGGAAGCAGATAATATGGGTTCTGGTAATAATAGCTGTGGTCCAGATCCGCCACAATGCCGCCCGGGGAAGAAATGCCATAATCAGCCAGAAGTTCCTGATAGCGATCCAGCTGATCATAGGCTGCGTAATCCAGCGTCGCGAAAAGGGATCCCCCTGCCTCCAGATAAGCAGCTATCTTATTGTAATCATCCTCAGAGAGATCTGACTGGGGACCGTTGATGATGAGCGCCGCGCAATCCGCCGGTACAGCATCATTCTGCAGAAGATCCAGAGATTCCAGTTCTATATTGGCTTTGGTCAGCACATCCAGAAAATCCCCGGATATCTCCGTCTCATCATGACCGGTCAACTCATAGAATACCGGCATATCCTCCCTGGTCACATGCTGCAGGGCGCTGGTAATCTGCCCCTCCCCGTCGTAGCCGGTCACTGTGGAATAATATCCGGAGGAATCCGTTCCGTACTCATAGATATCATCGTAGGAAATGACCGTGGAGCGATCGCCGCTGACCACAAACAAACTGTTGGCAGATACCGACTGATCGGTATACTGGGCAGCAAAATTCGGGTTGACTGTAGGATCGATATAGGTAACGGTTATATGGTCCGATCCCTCCTCATAATTAGTCAGGGTCTTCTTTAAAATATCGTCCGCGTCATCCTTCGCCGACAGCACATAGATTGTCACATCCTGATCCAGGGAGTCCAGGTACTCTCTCGTATCGTCCGTGATAGAGTACAGCTTCTGATCCGTCACATCGAAGGAAGTCCAGGTCTCCGGCAGCATCGCCATTCCCGCGTTGAGCCCCACGACGATCGCCATTCCTGCCGCCACGGTTCCCACACTGAAGACGGAGAGACTGATCTTTCTCCTGCTGACTGTCCACCGCCGTTTCTGGATGACCTGAGTCGTCAGAAACAGGCAAAGACCGATCAAACTGAGATAATAGACCACCGCGGTAAGGGAAAAGCTCCCGCTCATCAGATCCTCCAGAGGCGACAGCAGATCATAGCAGCCGAGAATCCTCGTGAGAAGATTCCCCGAAGATGAAATCAGCCCGGTAATGGACTGCATCATATAGCCCCCAAACAGCAGCGCAAAGGTAATGACAGCCGAAATGACCTGACTTTCCGTCAAAGAGGAGACAAACTCACCGATGGCAATACAGGCCAGACCGTAAAGCCAGAAACCGAAGATGGCCACATAGGTCTCCAAAACCGGAATTTCTCCAAAAAGGAGCAGCACTACCGGGGCGATACAGATAACCAGGACACTGATGGTGTAGATTGTCGCCAGGGCCAGAAATTTTCCAAAAACAATCTTTCCCACCGACACCGGAGATGTCAGCAGAAGCTGATCCGTCCGGGCCCGGCGCTCCTCCGCCAGCACCCGCATGGTCAGAACCGGTACTGTGATAAGAAAGATAAAGGAGATCGCCGAGAGGGAATAGGCAATATATGGATATCCATAGCTCAGGTTATAGACAAAGAAATACAACCCGAACAAAAACAGCGTGACCCCCAGAAACAGCCAGGCGATCACATTGTGAAACAACGATGTTAATTCTCTTTTCCAGATGGCTTTCATGCCTCGTCCTCCTCACTCTGATCGGTCAATTCGATAAATATCTCCTCCAGGGACTGACTTTCCACCCGCATCTCCAGAATAATCATATTCTGTTTTGCCAGCGTGAGAGAGACGATCTCCCGGATATCCTCTTTTGTCGTCCCGGACAGGGAAAGCTTCCATATGCCGTCGCGCTCTTCCTCTGTCTCCTGTCCGTTCTCGAGAAGTTTCACGTCGGAGACCTGGGGAAGTTCCTCCAGCACAGATTTTGCCAGCATGCCATCCCCCTTGATGGTAATGTGAAGACACTGCTGGGTCTGCAGTTTCTCCGAGAGATGTTCCACTGTATCGCTGGCCACGATTTTCCCGTTGGAAATGATAAACACATAATCGCAGACTGCACTGGCCTCCGAGAGAATATGGGTGCTGAGAATGACGGTATGCCGCTCTTTCAGCTTTTTGATCAGTTCCCGCATCTCCAGCATCTGCTTCGGATCGAGACCTGAAGTCGGTTCATCCAGGATCAGAATCGGCGGATACCCCAAAAGAGCCTGGGCAAGCCCCACTCTCTGCCGATATCCCTTGGACAGATTGCGGATCAACCGCCCCTGCATCTCGTCGACTCTCACATCCTCCATCACAGAGCGAACCGCCTTCGCCCGCTCCTTTCTGCCGATACCCTTCAGTTCCGCAGCGAAATCCAGATATTCCCGCACGGTCATATCCGGGTACAGCGGCGGCACCTCCGGAAGATAACCGATCTGACGCTTGACCAGTTCCGGTTCCTCCAGAATATTGTGTCCGTCGATGACCACATCCCCGCTGGTCGCCCCGATGTAACCGGTCATAATGTTCATCGTAGTGGTCTTTCCGGCCCCGTTTTTCCCGAGAAAACCGTAAATCTTTCCCGGCTTCATGCTGATATTCAGGTCGTTTACAGCCTTCCGATCTCCGTAAGTTTTTACCAGATGGCGTATTTCAATCACAAGCGCTCCTCCTTTTCCGTCATTGTGAGCATCGGGGATTCGCGAAAAATTTTGTCGGACATATCCCCGATACCACTACATACTATGGAAAAATTATGCATTTTATATGAAGAACCTGTGACTTTTTTATGAACTCCCTATGTTTGACATAAAAAACACCTGAGACAACTTTGATTGTGTCTCAGGTGTTCTCTTACTAAAATAAAAACCTTTCCCTGTTCAGTTCAACCATCAGGAACGATAAATAATATCATCTCTTCCCGGTCCGTTGGAAACCATGGTAATGGGGAATCCAATCTCCTTCTCGATAAACTCGATATAGTTTCTGCAGTTCTCCGGCAGATCCTCGTATTTGCGGATACCGCGGATATCGCACTTCCATCCCGGCAGCGTCTTGTATACCGGCTTTGCCTTCTCCAGACGCCAGGTAACCGGGAAGTCGGTGGTTACCTCTCCGTCGATCTCGTATCCCACGCAGACGGGAATCTCATCCAGATATCCGAGCACGTCCAGAACCGTGAAAGCCACGTCCGTGGTTCCCTGCATCCGACAGCCGTACTTGCTGGCCACACAGTCAAACCATCCCATTCTTCTGGGCCGTCCCGTGGTGGCCCCGAACTCTCCGCCGTCGCCTCCACGACGTCTCAGCTCATCTGCCTCATCGCCGAAAATTTCGCTGACGAATGCGCCAGCCCCCACTGCGGAGGAGTATGCCTTGCAGACCGTAACCACCTGCTCGATGGACTGTGCGGGGATGCCGGCTCCCACCGCGCCGTAAGCGGCCAGCGTGGAGGAGGATGTCACCATCGGATAGATTCCGTGATCCGGATCCTTCAGCGTTCCCAGCTGACCTTCCAGGAGAATCTCTTTTCCTTCCTTGAGCGCGTTCCAGAGGAAGGAGGATACATCGCAGACATAGGGAGCAATCATATTCCGATAGGTATGCAGCGTCTCCAGAAGTTCCTTCGGATCCAGCAGCGGTTTGTGATACAGGTGCTCCAGAAGCACGTTCTTGGTCTCACAGGTTCTCTCCACCTTCTCCTTCAGGAGTTCGTCATCGAAAAGCTCGCTGACCTGATAACCGATCTTCGCGTATTTGTCAGAATAGAACGGCGCGATACCGGATTTCGTGGATCCGAAGGATGCCTTGCCCAGACGCTCCTCCTCGTACTGATCAAACAGAATATGGTAGGGCATCACAATCTGTGCCCGGTCGGACACCAGAATCTTCGGCATGGGCACACCCTGGTCGGTAATGGACTTGATCTCATTGCACAGCACCGGAATATTCAGCGCTACGCCGTTTCCGATCACACTGGTGGTATGGCTGTAAAACACGCCCGACGGCAATGTGTGCAGGGCAAATTTACCGTAATTGTTCACAATTGTGTGCCCTGCGTTCGCCCCTCCCTGAAAACGCACGATGATATCGGCGTTCTTCGCAAGCATATCTGTAATTTTTCCTTTTCCCTCGTCGCCCCAGTTGGCGCCGACAACTGCTTTTACCATGTTCTTCTCCTCCTGCTCTCTATTAACAACCGCCTGTCTTCAGGCGAAGGTCTTCCTTACACATCCAGCATCTTCGTGCAGGTAATGGCAAGCGCTCCCGGTCCGATATGGCAGGACACGCTCAGTGACAGCGGATCTACCATAATATCATGGTCCGGCCAGATGGCCTGAGCCTCCTCTTTGAACTGCATAATCGCTTCCTCATTGTGGGTATGGGCCATGGCAATCTTGGTATGCTTTCCGTCCGGATCGTGAAGAACCTGGTCCATATCTGTCTTGATGGCATCCAGCATGATCTGCTTTGCCTGCTTGATCGTTCTCGCCTTCGCGAAAGCGTCCAGCTTCTCTCCCCGGATCTGCAGAACCGGTTTCAGTTTCAGCAATGTTCCCAGGGCCGCAGCTGCCGGTGTGATTCTTCCGCCCTTCTTCAGATAGGTCAGGGTATCTACCATGATATAAATCGTGGATTCAAACTTGGTAGCCTCCAGAATATCCCGGATCTCCGCCGCCGTCTTCCCGTGCTCTGCCATCTTCATGGCCTCAAAAACGGTCTGTTTCATGGTAACAGAGATTCTCTGGTTATCTACCACAAAAACCTTTCCCTCATAGTCCTGGGCCAGAGCCTTTGCGGTGGCACAGGAACTGCTGAGTCCGCTGGACATGGGTATGTACACGATTTCATCGTAATCCTTCAGCAATGCTTCCCAACGGTCAATCAGATCCCCCACAGCCGGCATGGATGTGGAGATATCTCCGCCCTTCTCCAGCATTCTATAAAAATCTTCCTGTGTCAGGTCGATGTCCTCGTAATAAAGCTTTCCGTCAATGTAAAAGGGCATCGGCACGACAGTAATCCCGAGTTCCTTCGCCTGCGACTGGGTAATGCCGCTGTTGCTGTCTGTCATAACTGCAACTTTGCTCATCTTCTCTCCTCGCTTTCCAATATATAGGTATGTATTTGACTCACATACGTTTATCATGATAACATAACTTCCCTTTTCAGACAATCATTTCAGCGAAAAAGAACGGAAAAACAGAAAAAGGACAGAAAAAAGGACGCCGCGACAAGCGCGGCGCCCGGTAAAATCGATTTACATCATTCCCATTCCCGGATTTGCAGGTGCTTCCGGAGCGGGCTCTTTGATGTCTGCCACAACAGACTCTGTGGTCAGCAGAGTGGATGCAACAGAGGTAGCGTTCTGCAGGGCCGTTCTGGTTACCTTTACCGGATCCAGGATACCTGCGGAAACCATATCCTCGTAAGTCTCATGGTAAGCGTCGAATCCGACACCCGGATCAGACTCTTTTACCTTGTTGATGATCACAGATCCCTCAAGACCTGCGTTGTCAGCGATATAGTAGAGAGGAGCCTCCAGAGCCTTCAGGATAACCTTGGCACCGGTCTTCTCATCTCCCTCGAGAGTATCAGCAAGCTTTGCCACTTCCTTGGTAGCGTGGATGTAAGCGGAACCGCCTCCGGCGATAATACCTTCCTCCACAGCCGCTCTCGTTGCGTTCAGCGCATCTTCCATACGAAGCTTGCTCTCCTTCATCTCGGTCTCGGTGGCAGCGCCCACACGGATGACAGCTACGCCGCCGGCGAGTTTTGCGAGACGCTCCTGCAGTTTCTCTCTGTCGAAATCGGATGTCGCCTCCTCAATCTGCGCACGGATCTGAGCAATTCTCGCGTTGATCGCGTCCTTATCGCCCATGCCGTCCACGATGACGGTATTCTCCTTCTGAACCTTGACGGACTTTGCACGGCCAAGCTGATCAATGGTAGTATCCTTCAGCTCCAGGCCGACCTCCTCGGAGATGACCTGACCGCCGGTCAGAATCGCGATATCCTGCAGCATCTCTTTTCTTCTGTCGCCATAACCCGGAGCCTTCACAGCAACTACGTTGAAGGTTCCACGCAGCTTATTCAGAATCAATGTGGTAAGCGCTTCGCCCTCCACATCCTCAGCGATGATCAGAAGTCTCGCTCCGGACTGTACGATCTGCTCCAGCAGCGGCAGGATCTCCTGAATGTTGCTGATCTTCTTATCGGTAATCAGGATGTAGGGATCATCCAGAACCGCTTCCATCTTATCCATATCCGTTGCCATATATGCGGAGATATAACCACGGTCAAACTGCATTCCTTCTACCAGATCCAGCTCGGTCTGCATGGTCTTGGATTCCTCAATGGTAATAACGCCGTCGTTGGAAACCTTCTCCATAGCGTCCGCTACCATCGCGCCAACTTCTTCATTTCCGGCAGAGATAGCCGCAACCTTCGCGATCTGATCCTTTCCGCTTACCTTCTGAGACATTGCCAGAATCGCGTCTACAGCGGCGTCCGTCGCTTTCTTCATTCCTTTCCGCAGAATGATGGGATTTGCTCCTGCAGCCAGGTTCTTCATTCCCTCCTTAACCATAGCCTGTGCCAGAACTGTCGCTGTGGTGGTACCGTCGCCGGCCACATCGTTGGTCTTTGTCGCAACTTCCTTAACCAGCTGAGCGCCCATATTCTCGAAGGGATCCGCCAGCTCCACTTCCTTTGCGATGGTCACACCATCGTTGGTAATCAGCGGAGTTCCGTAGGACTTATCCAATACCACATTTCTTCCCTTCGGTCCCAGGGTAACCCGGACCGTGTCCGCCAGTTTATCTACACCGGCTTCCAGAGCTGATCTCGCCTCTGCGCCATACTTGATTTCCTTTGCCATAATTCCTATACCTCTTTTCTTTTACTCTTCTATTTTCTTTTTATCTGAATAATCGCATGAAATCTGACATTTACTCTACAATCGCCAGGATATCATTCTGGCGGACGATGATATATTCCTCGCCCTCCAGCTTTACCTCTGTTCCCGAATACTTGGAGTAAATAACTTTCTGACCTTCCTTTACCTGCATGGTAACTTCCTTGCCGTCCACCATTCCTCCGGGGCCAACGGCGATAACCACTGCCTCCATCGGCTTCTCCTGAGCAGCGCTTGCCAGAATAATACCGGATTTTGTCGTCTCTTCCGCTTCACATTGTTTTAACACAACTCTGTCTGTTAAAGGTACCAATTTCATGACTGATGTCCTCCTTATTGCGATTTGAAATCTGTTAGCACTCAACTTATCCGAGTGCTAACTCTAGGTCATATCATAGGATTTCACAGGGTTTCTTGCAACTTGATTTATAGGCGAAAAAATAAGGATTTCTTTTGAAATCCTCATTTTTTCTCATTTATCCTCTGTTTTTCTCCTGTTTCCAAAAATTTGCATAAAAAATTTTTCCTTTACCGACTCCCCGCTGCAGACAGCCAGACGCATGAGTACATTCCTGACAGAACGCTGCGTTTCCGGAGGCAGACTGACAATATAATTGTGCACTTCCGCCAGATCCCGGATATCCAGGTCCATGAGATCCTCCAGAGTGGTGGCTCCGGTAGACCACAGAATGCCGAAGAGTACATCCACAAATTCCTCCCGCTCCTCCTGATCCAGTCCCAGCAGCCAGTTCTTCAGCGTCCGGTCAAGAAGCTGACTGCTCTCGGACAGGGATTTTGCCCGGACAAACGTCTTTCCAATTACCTCCCAGGAGAGCGCGTCGTGCTGGAGTACGCCGGTCTGGGAGCTCTTTACGACGGTATGTTCCACATCGTTCTCCAGAAGCATTCCCACAATGGAGGATTCGGGAATCGTGCTGACTACCCGGGGAAGGATCCTCCGATAGCCTGGATCCCTGAGAATCTCCGGCAGAAACCCCGGCCCGTCGTTCGTGTACACCTTCTGTATCCTCCGCTGTACGTCCGGTTCGCAGAATGACGACGCGTAGACGGCAAGATTTCCTCCCTTGGAGTGACCGCCAACCCGCAGACGGCCGCAGCCGCCTTTGAAGTTGTCGTTGAGATATCGGACGGCCCGCCGCTGTCCCGACGTATGGCAAAGAAATCCCATATTGAAATCTTCCTTCCATCCCACAATCGTGTTGTCGGTTCCCCGATATGCCACGTAAACCGTCCCATCCCCGAGATAACAGCAGACAGCGGAAAACTGCCGCTGGCTGTCCATGTCAATCTCGTTGACGTAGTTCCCCAGCATCAGGCTGCCGAATCTTCTTCCGGATATCAGCTTTTTCATGAGAAAGGGAGCCATCTTGGTGGTGCTGGTTCTCGCCAGGATCTCCTCCTCGGAGTACAGCGAAAAGAAATCCCTGCAGGCCTTCTGTATGGTTATTGTCTCCCGCTTATCCTCTCCGGGGACAATCCCGTCAAAATCCACGTAGGCCAGTTCCGATAAAATCAGATTGTCAACCTCACAGAAGGGAGATACGGAAAAATCCAGATCTCCCCTCCAGTCCAGATAATCAGATATATTTGCCATCGCTTTCCTCCGATGTCAGATGATACAGGCCCCGGCGGAGCCGTCTGATCTACAGCGTCTCCGCTCTGTGCAGAATGTTCTCCCTGAAGTTGATGACTTCATGATTATATTCCTCATTGATATAACTGGATGTCATCAGAAAATCCGCCGTCGCTTTATTGTTCGCAATGGGAATATCGTACACCTGAGCAATACGCAGCAATGCCTTCACATCGGGGTCATGCGGCTGTGCCGTCAGAGGATCGGAGAAGAAAATAATCAGATCCACCTGTCCCTCCACAACCTTCGCACCGATCTGCTGGTCTCCGCCCAGAGGGCCGCTGTTGTACCCCCTTACCGGAAGTCCTGTCCTCTCGGTAATCATTCTGGCCGTGGTACCTGTTCCGCACAGAAAATGCTGGCTCAGAAGCTCCTTGTGTTTTGCGCACCACTCGATCATCTCCGCTTTCTTCCCATCATGGGCAATCAAGGCGATATTTTTCTGCTTTCCAATGGTCAATGTAATCCGGCTGTCTTCCATTTCTTACCTCCCGTAACAACTAAAACGCTGCGGTAACAAGTATTACCACAAAATTTACCAGTCCATGAGCCGCCATGGGAATCCAGAGCCTCCGATATCTCACATAGATATACCCCAGTGCAAGCCCCATGACAAACCCATACAGAAATTGTACCACATTAAAGTGCATGATGCCAAACAAAAAGGCAGAAAAGAACACCGCCTTCCACTGGCCGTACCACTGCAGCAGTTGCCCGCAGACAATTCCCCGGTAGACAACCTCCTCGAGCATCGGTATCAGCAGCGCGTTTCCGACGATCTTGATGAGGAGCCCGCCCGAAAACAGAGTGCTGTTGGCCTCCTGATATCCCACCGACAGATCCGCGAGGGGCGTATTTGAGATCAGAATATTCAAAAGAATGCCCACCGCCACCGTCAGAAGAATCGCTCCGGTCCACTGCAACACCTGAGCAATGGTCCATTTCTCTGAAATCGCTCTGGTAATCGGCAGCTTTCGATAACATACCACCATGACCACAAGAGTGATGGCGGACGCCAGCGTCAGGCATTCCAGTGATCCCAGTCTTCCCCCCGTTATGACAAGAAACAGTATGTGCAGAAAATGGTACATCAGATAATAGACCGCCATAGGGTAAGCGATCTGCCAGAATCGGTTTGCTCTCATCCCTTCAACTCCTTATACAGTTCCGACACACTCTTCCCTTTCCAGGGATGCACCCACCAGGGCGCAATCTCGACCAGAGGCTGCAGCACAAACAGGCGATTGTGCATATCCACGTGGGGGATGGTCAGTGTCCTGCTGTTGCATGTGAAATTATCGTAAAACAGAATATCCAGATCCAGGGTTCTGGGGCCCCACCGGATTATCCGCTCCCGGTTCCTTCCCGCCTCAATTTCATGCAGGAAATCCAGCAGTTCCTCCGGGGTAAGACAGGTCTCAAACACCGCCGCCGCGTTGAGAAAATCCTCCTGGTCTTCATATCCGTAAGGCTTCGTCACATAGTATTCCGAGACGGTAAGTTCGCGGACGGTATCTGCGTTTTCCAGACAGCGAACCGCGAAATCCAGATGTTCGCTCTTCTCTCCCATATTGGAACCAAGGGAGATGGCCACAGGGCGCCAACGGCGTTCCAGCCGCACCCCCACATTGGCAAACTCCATGGGAATCGGCGCCTGGGGTTTGCCGATCTCGAGAAACAGGCCGTCGATGGCCGGAAATGTCCGCAGAATTTCCAAGGCGAGTTCGTTCACGGCAGTCTCCAGCAGATCATATCTCTTTTCCCGGAAAAAATCCCGGATCAGCAGACACAGGGAGCCGTAATCCACAGTCTCTCCCAGTTCATCGGACGCCGCCGCCCGGGCAAAGGACAGATCCGCCCGGGCCTGCACGAGGAAATGCTGTCCCTGTTCCTTCTCCTGGCTGTACACCCCGTGATACCCATATACCTGAAGATCTCTGATAAAAATCTGTTCCATCTGCCGCTCCTTCCTGAATCTATACGGTTCCCGTCTCTCTGCCGCCGTCCGCTCGCGCCTGCCTCTGCCACGCCGCGTTCCGATCCCTCAGCGCCTCCATCATCCGAATAAAGCGCACGTTCTCCTTCACATCGTGAACCCGGACAAAGGCAATATTCTGCAGCACGGCCCATGCAGTGGTGGCAAGTGTTCCCTCCAGCCGCTGGTCTGTGGGCAGATCCAGAATATAGCCGATACAGGACTTGCGGGAAGTTCCCAGAAGCAGCGGCAGTCCCAGTTCCCTGCACTGCCTCAGATTGGCAATGACCATCAGATTCTCCTCCTGGGTCTTGGGCAATCCCACCCCGGGATCCAGAATGATCCTGTCCGTGGCTATCCCGGCATCCAGCGCTCTCTTCACATCCTCGCCCATCTCCCGGGTCAGACGATCCATGGTCAGTCCCGGGAGCGGATCTCTTCGATTGTGCATCAGACAGCAGGCGACCCGGGAGGAGGCGATGACCTTACCCATGGCCTCGTCCGCCTGGAGCGCCCAGATATCGTTGATCAGATCCGCGCCGGCGTCAATCCCCTCCCGGGCAACCCGGGCCTTGCAGGTGTCCAGGGATACCGGTATGTCAAAACGCTCCTTGACAGCCGCGATAACCGGGGCGACACGTCCGATTTCCTCCTCCTCCGGGACGCGCTCATACCCGGGCCTGGTGGATTCTCCTCCCACATCGATGATATCCGCCCCCTCCCGGATCATCTCCTCAGCCCGAAAAAGAGCCGCGTCCAGCCGGTCATATTTTCCCCCGTCCGAGAAGGAATCCGGCGTCACATTCAAAATCCCCATCACATGGGTGTGTTTCCCAAACGTAAACGTTCTGTTTCCGATGATCATATCAAGTCTCCTCCTGTTGTCTTTTCCTCATCTTTCCATTTGCAGGATTCTCTGGCCTCGCAGGCAAAACAGTTTCTGGAAAGCTGATCCGCAAGGGCGATTATCCGGGCAAGAAGTTCTCTCCTATCTCGCGCCATTTCATCCGAATCCTTCTTTGCGGATTCGCCGCTTCGCCCTCTCTGCTCCCGCAGATTTACCCTTCCACTGTGATGGGAAATGGCATAGCAGATCTCCCGCGCTTTCTTCTCATCGTAGCCCAGAACGCGCAAAATCTCCCCTGCAGCGGCCCCAGAAGCCTCTGCATGGGAGATTCCAGCCCCGTATTCCTCCACGCGTCCCAGATCGTGGAGCAGGGCACAGAGGTAGACCTGTTCCTTATCCAGCTCCAATCCCTGTTCCACAGACAGAAGACAGGCGATGCGGGCCACATGGAGAAAATGATCCAGATCATGCCGGCAATATACACGGTCCTGTTCCATCTCCTTCAGCTTCCGCAGTCGATTTTTG
>ERZ1643246.2485-NODE-2485-length-17378-cov-10.981181_pt1 | contig 17378 bp, 13 predicted proteins | sample MGYA00579265_ERZ1643246 | MGnify/ENA primary metagenome ERZ1643246 (study PRJEB29033, sample SAMEA4952261) | chicken gut metagenome | biome: Broiler Chicken; feature: Gastrointestinal Tract; material: Caecum | place: Ireland | collected 2018 | study: Broiler...
ATAAGCTAATGTAGCTCAGTCGGTAGAGCAGCTGATTCGTAATCAGCAGGTCGTGTGTTCGAGTCACATCATTAGCTCCACAAAAAAGGACATCTGCTTTGCAGATGTCCTTTTTTGTGGGTTCCGCCGCCGCAGGGCGGCTCCACCCTTCGGGATTTCAATGCTCGGGGCGGCGGAGCCACCCCTGCGCCAAGGTTTTGGCCTACGGCCAAAACGCTTGTGCGGCGCACTTGCGCCGCGGCCCAGAAGGGCCGTTTAGCAGTTCTTCTGCAGCGGTTCCGCTCATCCAAAATATCGATTTCAACCGTCCCTTCCACAAAAGAAACCTGCTTTTGATTGAGTTCAAAAGCGGGTTTCTTTCTGTTTTGAGGCAATTCTTTTTCCAGAAACAGTAAAATCGGGGGATTATAACAGGAACAGCTTCCGGCGCCCTCTGGCAAGTTTATAATCCACATATCCCTGACTTCTCCATGATGCCTTAGGGAAAACTTCCAAATATGTAACATTCAAAATTCGGAGAGGAGTATCTTCGTCATGGGCGCCCCATACGGATAATATCTGCGTCAAATGGACATGTGGCCATCGATCGGGAAAAGGCAAACGTGTTGCGATGTTCCAGCTGGGCGCAAGCGATATTTCGCTTGCGCCCAGCTTTTTTTAAGGCACAAAATTGCTGCCGGGCAGAATGCCGAGGCCTCACAGTTCTGTATCGAATAGATACTTAATTCTTAGCTTACGTCGTAAAACGCTTTTCGCTTCCGGCCGATTTCGCCTCCCATTGCAGTGATCTCACCCTCCGTCAGGTTCAGCTCCTCGGCAATACTTGACAGCAGGCACCCCTCCTGAAGCATATGAACAAGCCTTCTTTCCTGGCGGGAAAGGCTGTCCAGAAATTGCTCCGCCATGATCCGGGCCTCCACCGCCGCAACCCCATCAAAGGAGGCACCCGCAAGAGTATCATAGAGGCAGAAATCATCCTCTCCGTCGCTGGTAAGCGGCTGATCCAGCGACAGGTGGGAATAGGCAGCGACATGTTGCTTGTTTTCCAGCAGGAGCTCTCGCTGGATCTGCTCTTGCAGATATGTTTCTAAATCTCCACAAGCCGGACAATATCTCTGCACGGCGGTATAAAACGCTTCCGCGGCACAGGCCCGGCGTTCCGAAAGCGGTGTACTCTTGGCCAGCTGACTTACCATCTGATCCACAAGGTGCTGGTAGAGAATGAGAAGCTGCTCCGGATCATACTGCGGCTGCGCAGAATTTTTATCCAGGCGTCGTCTTGGAATGATCCTTCCCAGGAAATAGCCGGTACGCTCGTCGCGGCTCAGACGAAAAGAGAGGGGGAAGCGCAGGCCGGTAGAGGCAATTTGAGCAGAGAGGGCTTGCGCCGACATAATCCCGCAGTGTGGCCGGCCAATCCCGGTTCCATGGCCGTCGGCAATGGCCAAAATCTTGAACTTTGAATCAAACCCGACCCGGATATACGGGGGAAGCACATTGCACAGCGGCTTCCCCAGACGAAGCTTGCCGTCCGTGCTGATAGAGGAACGGAGCGCCCTGCGATTATCCTCCTTCTCAAACCATTTAAAATTGTATTTTGTATGTACCATATGGAAGACCTCTCTTCATATAAAATGAGGTCTTATTTTATACGATTCTGTTGAAAAAAGGAAGCTGTTTGGACAGCGAGGCGCAGGGACGCTCTCCTTTTGAGCTGTTTTGCTCAAAAGGGGAGCTGAGAGGATGGCCTCTGGTAAACGAAGTGGTTTCTTAGATTTTATCAAAATAATTAAATGGCACTTGTTCTTCTGCAGTCAAGAAATGTGGTTTTTCAGCAAGTAGCTGTGATCCTGGTAAGTTGACAGCCGTACCGCCGGTCTATCGGGAATTTCCACACTACCTGAAGACCCTGGCACAAATCGTTTGCAGAGCTATTGGAGACAGCTGCCCGCTGTGTTTCGTGAGGAAATCCCGCGGACATGGAATGGACTGGATGCCCTCCATATGGTATGGTGACATCAATGGCAGAAAATGGAGGCGGGACTGGATGGCAGATGGGCAGGCAAAACGAATCAGGGAACTGACGCTAATGCTGATGTACCTGACCTCTAGGGAGGAGCATGACACGCCGGGACTCAGGGCGGTATAAAAGAAAGAACTGGGGCAGTGCCCCCTTGTCCGTCGGTGCTGGAAAGGATGCGATTTCCAAATCCTGAATGAACTGGCAGAGGACGGGCTGATTTGTGACAGCGGATGCACCCGGCCCGCTCAAATCACCCCCGCGGGTGAGGCTGAGGCGCAGAGGTTGTTGGAGCAATATGGAATCAGATTGGAAGAAGGCGGGGGTGGCAGTGCCAGACCATGTACCAAAGCATCCGATCCGCTCCAGCGCGGCGGAATACCTGGCCTTCGCCGCCGCCACCGGCAATGGCGCGGAAAGCATGGAGATGCGCTACGAGGACGAAAATATCTGGTTGACGCAGAAGATGATGGCAGCTCTTTGTGATGTCTCTGCAGCGGCCGTCAATCAGCATCTGAAAACCATTTTTGAAGAGGGGGAACTGAACAAGGAGGCAGTTATCAGGTATTTCTTAATAACTGCCTCAGCTGGGAAACAGTACAACACGAACCACTATAATCTGCAGGCCATCATCGCTGTGGGCTTCAAAGTCAACAACGACCGGGCGGTTCAGTTCCGCAAGTGGGCCAACGGTATCGTCAAGGACGATACGATCCAGGGCTGGGCCATAGACAGCGACCGCCTGAAAAACGGCGGCAGCGTACTCACCAAAGAATACTTCGACCACCTGCTGGAACAGATCCGGGGATTCGGATGTCTGAGCGCAGGTTCCACCAGAAGATCACAGATATCTATGCCACCGCGTTGGATTACGACAAGTCAGCCAAGACAACGCGCCTGTTCTTCGCGGAGGTGCAGAACAAGCTCCACTGGGCCATCCACCGCCACACGGCGGCGGAACTGATCATGGAACGGGCCAACGCGGAAAAGTCCTACATGGGGCTGACCTCCTGGGAGCGGTATCCGGATGAGAAGATCCAGAAGTACGGTGTATCTATTGCCAAGAACGACCTCTCCAAAGAGGAACTGCAGGCGCCGGAGCGCATCGTCGCCATGTATTTGGACTATGCGGAATATCAGGCCAGCCGCCACATCCCTATGGCCATGCAGGACTGGTCTCAAAGATTGAACCGCTTTCTGGGATCCAATGAGCACGAGATCCTCCACGACACTGGCCGGATGGCCCATGAGATCGCCAAAATGTTTGTGGAGAGTGAGTTTGAAAAATACGGGATCGTGCAGGATCAGTTGCTTGAAAGTGACTTTTATCGTTTCCTTGCTTTAGAGGAGGAAAGGCGTGCCCGGTCTTTCCAAAAACGGCGGACATCCACAGGATGTCCGCCGTTTTGCGTTTTGCATCTGCAAGTCTCAAAAGCCCGGGGCAGAGGGCACACATTCCCGGAAGACTGCCTGCGGCCGCCGGGGAGCGGGGCTCACGCGCCCTGCAGCCGACCCCGCACCAGGCGGCAGAGATACTCCACGCCGTACTTCAGCGCCGCCTCGTCCATCAGATAGCGGCTGTTGTGGTGGGGGACCGTACAGCCGGTGGCCTCGTTCCGGGCGCCCAGCTCCACAAAGAAGCCCGGACAGTTCTCCTGCAGGGCGGAGAAGTCCTCTCCCGGCATCAGGGGCTCGATCTCCAGGGCCGCCTCCTTACCGAAGGTGTCCTGGACCAGCTGACGGCCGAATTGGGTCAGATCCGGGTCGTTGATGACCGAGGCGTAGCCCAGGGAGAACCGGAAGGTGTAAGAGGCGCCGGCGGCGTCGCAGACGCCCCTGACGATCTGCTCCAGCGTCTGGGGCAGTGTCCGGCGGGTCTCCCGGTCAAAGGTGCGGGTGGAGCCGGTGATGGTGACCTCGCCGGGGATGATGTTGTAGGCCTGCCCGCCCTGGACCATGCAGACGGACACCACGGCGGGCTCCACCGCCCGGATCCGGCGGGCCACCACGGTCTGCAGGGCCGTGATGATCTGGGCCGCCGTCACGATGGGGTCCACGCAGGTTTCCGGAAAGGCGGAGTGTCCGCCCTTGCCGATGACCTGGATATCGAACCGGTCCGTGGCGCTGGTGAGGGCGCCCGACCGGATGCCGAAGGTGCCGGTGGGGAAGCTGGAGCTCAGGTGTATGCCGTAGACCTCGGAGACGCCCTCCATCACGCCGGCCCGCAGCATCTCCGCGGCGCCGCCGGGAGGCAGCTCCTCCGCATGCTGAAAAAGGAAGCGCACTTCGCCGTGGAGCTGTTCCCGCTGCCCGGCCAGGATCTGTGCCGCCGCCAGCTGCATGGCGGCGTGGCCGTCATGGCCGCAGGCGTGCATGACGCCCGGCGTCTTGGAGGCGAAGGGCAGTCCCGTCTCCTCGGTGATGGGCAGGGCGTCGATATCCGCCCGCAGGGCGATGGCGGGGCCGGGGTGGGCGCCCCGCAGCACTGCCACCACGCCGGTCTTGGTGGGGCGCTGGAGCTCCAGGCCGGGAATGGCCCGCAGATGCTCCAGCAGAAAATCCGTGGTGCGGAACTCCTGGAAAGACAGCTCCGGCGCCGCGTGCAGCTCCCGCCGCCAGGCGATGAACTGGGGCTCCAGAGCCAGGACCTCTTGTGAAAACATACGCATCCTCCTTGTCAAAAGCTGCTGCGGTCCACGGTCCCGGCGCAGAAGCGGTCCCAGAACTGCAGATACGTCTCCCGGGTGAATTTCGGCCGGAAGGACTCCCGGATGGCCCGGGCCTTGGCGGCGCCGTCCCACAGCAGGTCGATGACCGTCATGGCCATGGCCCTGGCCGGCATCACATAGGCCATCTCCGGATCGCAGATGGTGAAGTCCTTGCTGTGGGCATCTCCGTCGTAGCCGCCGGTGGAGATGTGGATGAAGGGCATGAGGGAGCTGACATCACCGGCGTCCGTGGCGCCCATCAGCTCCTGGCCGTAGATGTTGGTGCCGGCGCCCAGCAGGGTCTCGGCATTGGCGGCGAACAGGGCGGACAGGTCCGGGTCCTGGATCAGGGGGAGATAGCCGGGCATCTCCTGGATGTCCACCTAGGCCCCGATGGCATAGGCGCAGCCCCGCAGGGACCGGTTCACCTTTTCGGAGGCATCCAGGATGGCCTCCAGATTGGTGCCCCGGACATAGGTCTCCATCCGCACGTCCGCCGGGACGATGTTCACCAGATCCCCGCCCTTGGTGATGATGGGGTGGATCCGGATGCGGTCCTTCTCCCGGAAGGTCTCCCGCTGGGAGTTGATGGCCAGCAGGGAGAGGGCGGCGGCATTCAGGGCGTTGATGCCGTCAAAGGGCCGGGCGCCGGCGTGGGCCTCCCGCCCGGTGAAGCGGATCAGCTTGCCCAGAAAGCCGGAGCTGTCGCAGCCGATGAGGAAGCGGCGGTCCCGGACGCCGGCATGGGAGTGGATCATCATGCCCATGTCGATGTCGTCCAGGATGCCCTGCCGCAAAAACTCCTGCTTGCCGCCGAAGAAGCGGATCTGCCCCTCCTGCTGCAGCCGCTCCCGGTACTCCAGCTCCACGTATTCCTCCGCCGGCACGGCCACGAAGGCCACGTCCCCGTCCAGCTGGTCCGCCAGGGGTGCCAGGCCCATGGCGGCGCCCAGCATGGCGGCGATCTGGGAGTTGTGGCCGCAGGAGTGGGCGGCGCCGGTCTCCCGGTCCGCCTGGGGGTGCAGGGGGCAGACCACCGCGTCCAGCTCTCCCATCACCATGACCCGGGGGCCGGGCGCCCGGCCCTTCAGATCGCCCCGGACGCCGGTGATGGCCAGATGGTCCCGGAACGGGATCCGGAGCTGCGCAAAGGTGCTGCGCACCAGCTCCGCCGTCCGCCGCTCCTTGAAGCCCAGCTCCGGGTGGGAGAAGATCTCCTGGCCGATCCGGATGATGGCGTCCTGATGTTCATCGATGGCCTGGAGACACTGCGCTTTCAGCGCCTCTTTCGTCATATGAAGACCTCCTTGAGATCGATTTTACCAATTGCCGCAGAAACCCACGGCTGCCTCTCCATATTTTATATAAAATGCGAAAATTTGCAAGGGTTTGTTGACAGACGGGGAAACATGGGATATGATAAACCAGTTCAAAAGGTAGTATCATTAGGGCGGCGGCCTTGTGCCGCCTGGAGTTGAGGAGAGAAAGAACTGCCCATGCGCACACGGGTGATCGGCGCTGTCCAGGGGCGCAGTCCCTTTTCCCTGGTGATCCGCAACGTGCGGATCGTGAATGTGTATAATGATACGGTGACAGAGGGCTCCATCGGCATTGTGGATGACCGCATCGCCTATGCGGGCCCCATGGACTTTGCCTGTCAGGCGGAAGAAGAGCTGGACGGCGGCGGCTGCTATGCGCTCCCGGGGTTCGTGGACGCCCACATGCACCTGGAGAGCAGCATGCTGACGCCAGCGCATTTTGCGGAGGTGGTCCTGGCCTGCGGCACCACCACGGTGGCGGCGGACCCCCATGAGATCGGCAATGTCCTGGGCCTGGAAGGCGTCCGGGCCCTGATGGAGGCCGCCGGCGGCCTGCCCCTGCGGGTGCTGATGATGGCGCCCTCCACCATCCCCTCCGCGCCGGGCTTTGAGGACTCCGGCTATGACGTGGGGCCGGAGGAGGCTGCCCGCCTGCTGGATCTGCCGGGCATCTCCGGCCTGGGCGAGGTGATGGACTTCCACGCCGTGGCCGCCGGGGAGACGCGCATCCTCTCCGTGGTGGAGGAGGCGCTGAAGCGGGGATGCCTCGTGGACGGCCACGCCTCTCTGCTGACCGGGCGGGACCTGCAGGCCTTCCGGGCCGCCGGGATCGACAGCGACCACACCCTGCGGACGGCGGACAAGCTGCGGGAGGAGCTGGCTCTGGGCTTCAACGTGCAGATCCAGTCCGGCAACCTGAGCCGGGAGATGGCAGAGGCCATGAACAGCGCGCCGGTGCAGGATCAGATCTGCCTGGTGACCGACGACGTTCCCCTCCCGAAACTGATGGAGCGGGGACATTTGAACCGCGTGGTGGCGGAGGCCGTGGCCCTGGGGCTGGACCCGGTGCGGGCCGTCCGGTTTGCCACCATCAATCCCGCCCGGCGGCTGCGGCTCTATGACGTGGGCGCCATTGCGCCGGGCATGGCCGCGGACATCCAGCTGGTGCGGGATCTGCGGGAGCCCAGGCCGGAGGCCGTGTTCTGCGCCGGCCGTCTGGTGAGCCGCGGCGGGCGGCTGTTGGAGCCGCTGCCCCGGCCGGACCTGTCCGCCGTGCTGGAGGGCACCGTCCGGTGCGCGCCGGTGGCGGAGGGCGATCTGGTGATCCAGGCCCCGGCGGGGGAGACTGCCCTGGTGAACGTGATCCGGGAGGACGGCGTGTCCGCCCGGACGACCCGGGCCCAGAGAGAGCTGCCGGTCACTGCGGACGCGGACGGACATCCGGCGCTGGACACCGGCGGCTATCTGAAGATGGCAGTGTTCAACCGATATGGGAAGCGTCAGCACGGCCTGGCGCTGATCGAGGGGATGGGGCCGGTCTCCGGCGCCGTGGCCCTGACGTACGGCCATGACGCCCACAACCTCACGGTGTTCGGCGGGAACGACGCCGACATGGCCCTGGCAGCCAACGGCGTCATTGAGATGCAGGGCGGCATCTGTGCCGCTTCCGGCGGCCGCCTGCTGACTCAGGTGCCGCTGCCGCTGGCGGGCCTGCTGTCCCCGGAGCGGCCGGAGACGCTGCTGGCCCAGCTGCGGGCGTTTCTGTCCGACTGTGCGCGCATGGGCTTTCACCATAAGGACCTGATGTCCTTTTTTACCATCATGCCCCTGGCGGTCTCCCCGGAGATCAAGTGCACGGACCGGGGGCTGGTGGATGTGGCGCACAAGCGGTTCCTGCCGCTGATCGAAGAAAGGAGGGGGTCCTGATGGAGCGGAGAAAGCAGGCAATTCTGCTGGCACTGCCGGCATCACTGGCGCTGCTGTTTTTCTTCATTCTCCCCATGGTCTATATCCTGATCCGGACTCTGACGGAGAATGGAACGGCGGATTTCACGGAATTTTTCACAGATCCCTTTTACCTGGACATCCTCTGGACGACGATACGGGTCTCCCTGGTCTCCACGGCGGTGTCGCTGCTGCTGGGGTATCCCACGGCCTATTACATGGCCAGGACCACCTCCCGGCTGAAGCAGGCTATGGTGATCGTGATCCTCTTCCCGTTCCTGGTGAGCGCGGTGGTCCGGTCCTACGGGTGGATGGTGATCCTGGGCACCAACGGCCTCTTGAACCAGCTGCTGCTGGGGCTGGGTCTGATCTCCGAGCCGCTGAAGCTCCTCAACACGGAGGCGGCGGTGATCATCGGCATGATCCATCTGCTGATCCCCTATATGATCCTCTCCCTGGTGGGCGTGCTGCAGAGCATCGACCCCAATGTGGAGTACGCGGCCTACAGCCTGGGGGCCTCCCCCATGACCACCTTCCGGAAGGTGGTCTTCCCCCTCAGCACGCCGGGCATCATCTCCGGCTGCGTGCTGGTGTTCACCATGAGCATGACGTCCTATGTGACGCCGAAGCTGCTGGGCGGCTCCAAATTCCGCATGATGGCCACCATGGTGGTGCAGGAGATCAATGTGAACTTCGACTGGGGCGCGGCCTCCGCCATCAGCTACATTCTGCTGGCGGTGATCCTGGCGGTCCAGGTGGTCGTGGTCCTGGTCACAGGCAGATATATGAAACGGATGGGAGGCGGGAAAAATGCGTGAGCGCCGTGTCAACTGGCTCTGTACACTGGTGGCCATTCTGGTGATGATCTTCCTGGTGGCGCCGCTGGTGGTCATCGTGATCGCCTCCTTCACGCCCACGGCACTGGTGACGTTCCCGCCCCAGGGCTTCTCCCTGAAGTGGTACGCCAACATCTTCACGTCCTCCACCCATTTCATGGACGGCCTGGTGAAAAGCCTGGAGATCGGCCTGCTGGCCACGGCGCTGGACGTGCTGCTGGGCGTGACGGCGGCCCTGGCCATCTGCCGCTACGACTTCAAGGGGAAGAACGTGCTGCTGAACTACTTCACCTCTCCCATGTATGTGCCCAGCGTGGCCTTCGCTTTCGTGCTGCTGCAGGTGTACAGCCAGATCGGCGGCGTGCCCGGCATGGCCCGGGTATTCATCGGCCATTTCATCATCATCCTGCCCTACATCGTGCGGAACACGGTCTCCGTGCTGCACGTGTTCAACTGGACGCTGGAGGATGCGGCCACCTCCCTGGGGGCAAACCCGGTGCAGGTGTTCTTCAAGATCACGATCCCGCTGGCAAAGCCGGGCATCCTGGCGGGGGCGCTGCTGGCTTTCCTCTACTCCTTTGACGAGGTGGCCCTCAGCAGCCTGCTGTCCACGCCCCGGTTCATCACCCTGCCCATCCGGATCATGAACTACATGGAGCTGACGTTTGATCCCACGCTGGCCGCGATCTCGACGCTGCTGATGCTGGCCTCCCTGATCCTCATCGTGCTGATGGAGCGGCTGGTGGGCCTGGACATGTTTATGAAGTGAGGGGGACGCCAAATGGCAACACTGGAATTACAGCATCTGACCAAAAAATTCGGCGATTTCACCGCCGTGGATGACATGAATCTGTCGGTGGCGGAGGGAGAGATGATCGCCCTGCTGGGCGGCAGCGGCTGCGGCAAGACCACCACCCTGCGGATGATCGCCGGCTTTACCGAGCCCTTCTCCGGCGCCATCCTGGTGGACGGGAAGGACGTGCGCAAGATCCCGCCCTACCGGCGGAACGTGGGGATCTTCTTCCAGAACTACGCGCTGTTCCCCCACATGACCGTGTATGAGAACGTGGCCTTCGGCCTGAAGCTGCAGAAGCTGCCCAAGGACGAGATCCGGCAGCGGGTGGAGGAGATCCTTTCCCTGGTGAAGCTGGTGGGCCTGGACCGCCGCTATCCCCGGGAGCTCTCCGGCGGGCAGCAGCAGCGGGTGGCCCTGGCCCGGGCCCTGGTGACCCGTCCGGCCATCCTGCTGCTGGACGAGCCCCTGAGCAACCTGGACGCCAAGCTGCGGGTGGAGATGCAGGTGGAGATCAAGCGCATCCAGAAGGAGCTGGGCATCACCACCATCATCGTCACCCACGACCATGAGGAGGCGGTGTCTCTGGCGGACCGGGTCATCGTGATGAACGCCGGCCGGATCCAGCAGATCGGTACGCCCCAGGAGATTTTTGACCGCCCGGTGTCCCCCTTTGTGGCGGACTTCATGGGCTTTTCCACCTTCATCCACGGCACGGCGGGAGCGGTACAGAACGGCCTGCTGCCGGTGACGTGCGGCGGAGAGACGCTATACGTCCGGGCGGACGGCACCGGGGACATCGCCCCCGGAGACGCCTGCGTCCTGACCATCCGGTCGGAGAACATCGCCCTGGCGGAGGCGGAGGATCAGAACGTGGTCTCCGGCCAGGTGCGGGCGGCCACCTACAAGGGCCACACCACCCGGCTGGAGGTGACCGGCTGCTTTGACGAGACGGTCTACCCGGCACTCAGTGAATATACGGGGCGCGGAGACGGAGAGACAGTGCGGCTGTACTTCCCGCCTGAGCGCATCTGTGTATATAAGAAAACGAGCGATATGGAGGATCAATAAGAGATGAGAAAGAGACTGCTTGCATTGCTGCTGTCCGCCCTGATGCTGCTGAGCCTGGCGGCCTGCGGCTCCGACACCCAGGAGGAAACGTCCGGTGAGGAGACCACCGGCGAAGAGACCGGCACCCAGGACTTCGGCGGCGCCGAGCTGGTGGTGGCCACCTGGGGCTGGGCCGAGGCCGGCCTGATGGAACTGGCCGCCGACTTTGAGGAGACCTACAACTGCACCATCGTGGTGGATCCCACCAGCGGCAACGGCGACCGGCTGAACAAGCTGATGGCGGAGCGGAACGATCCCACCGCCGACGTGGTGATGCTGACCAAGAGCTTTGCCGAGACCGGCGCCCAGGAGGGGCTGTTCGAGCCCATCGACACCTCCGTGGTCACCAGCCTGGACCACCTGTATGACTTCGCCCTGGACGCCAACGGCTATGGCCCCTGCTACTCCCTGTGCCGCTACGGCATCATGTACAACGCCGATGCCCTGGAGCAGCTGGGCCTGGAGCCTCCCACGTCCTACCAGGACCTGTTTGACGACAAGTACGCCGGCATGGTGGCCCTGCCCGACATGACCTCCACCGCCGGCCCCTACATGCTGGTGGCCATGGCTGAGGCCATGGGCGGCAGCCAGGAGGATGTGACCCCCGCCATGACCCTGATGCAGGAGAAGAAGGACAACATCAACATCTGGTACACCGCCTCCTCCGACGTGGTGAACGCCTTCACCACCGGCGAGGCCAACATCACCGTGTTCATGGACATCAACATGCCCGGCCTGATGGAGTCCGGCCTGAACATGGTGTGGGTGGACGCTGAGGAGGGCTCCTTCGCCGCTCCCGCCACCATCAACGTGGTGAAGGGCTGCCAGAACCCGGAGCTGGCCCAGCTGTTCGTGGAGTATATGATCTCCGACGAGACCCAGAGCAAGGTGGCCGAGGCCATGAACGAGGCTCCCGTGAACAAGAACGCCACCATGCCCGACGAGCTGAAGACCTACCTGGCCTTCGGCGAGGATGCCATGAGCTCCCTGAAGGAGTTTGACGAGACCTATATCAGCCAGGCCAAGGAGGAGTGGATCGACACCTTCCAGCGGACCGTCGCCGTCCAGTGAGCGGCGCCCAGCAGCCCGGTTGACGGAGAAAAGCAGGAGGAGGCCGGAGACGGCCTCCTCCTGTTGCTGTCCGGATGGCGGGGCTGATGGGAAACGACAGAGAGACCGCCCTGGGACCAGATGTCCCGGGGCGGTCTCTTTACCGCTGCGGAGGAATGGACGTTGTCAGTTCTCCAGAAGATGGATCTCGCAGCTGCCCAGATCATAAAAGGGCTCTGCCATGGTGGGGGTGAGACCGGTGATGGAGCCGGACTGGTACAGAACGGAGGAGGTGCTGAAGCAGACCGGCAGGATCGGCGCCTGTTCCAGCAGCCGCCCGCACAGGGCAGACAGGGCGGCCGCCCGGTCCCCGGCAGCGGCGTAAGCCGCCAGCAGCTGGTCTGTCTCCGGGTCTGTCCAGCCGCCGTAATTCAAGCTGCCGCCGGTTCCCACCAAAGCGGAGAGATCCCAGTCTGCCGTCAGCTTCACCTCTCCGTAGTACAGGTCAAAATTCCCGGCGGCCAGGGCGGCGGTATACTCCTCCCATGGAAGGGCCTGCACCTGGATCTGCAGGTCAAAGTCAGACAGAGCCTCGGCAATGGACTCTGCGGCGGCTACCTTGAAGCTGTTTTCGGAGTTGACCAGCATGGTCACGGTGCGGGTCTGGCCGGAGGTGAGGCCGGCCGCCTCCATGGCCGCGGAGAAGTCATCATAGGCATACAGCGTCTCCAGCTCCGCCGGATAGAGGGCGGAGACCGGAGAGACCGGGAACTGGGCCGCCCGGGCATGGCCGGACAGCACGGCGCTCACCAGGGTGGGGCGGTTGATGCCCAGGCCAAGAGCCTGCCGCACGGCGGCGTCCTGGAAGGGTTCCCGGCGGGTGTTGATGCCCACGTACTGCAAAATGGTGGTGTCGGCATCCTGATAGCTGATGTTGCCTGTGGCTGTGATGGGATCCGTACCGGTGAGGTCCGCCGTGATCAGCTGGATATCGTGAGAGGAGAACTGATACAGCACTGTTTCCCGGTCCCGGGCGGAGGAGAGGCCGATGCGGTCCACGGGCAGGGACGCCCCCGCCCACCAGCCGGTGTGGGCCGTCAGGCAGACACCCTCTTCATCCGAGGAGACCTGGTACGGCCCGGTCCCCACAGGCGTCAGGCTGGTCTCCGTCCCGGACTTGACGATGGGAATGTCCAGCAGTGCCGGAAAGCCCGTGTTGGCGCTGGAGAGGCGCACATACACCACACCGTCCCCGGCGGAGACCGCCGCCACCTGGGCCAGGCGGGCGCCGTACCGCTGAGACGTCCGGGCCCGCTGGAGGGTGGCCGCCACATCGGCCGCTGTCAGCGCAGACCCGTCGGAGAAGGTGACACCGGAGCGGAGCGTGAACGTATAGGTGAAGGTGGCGGGATCATAGCTGTAGGACCGGCACAGCCAGGGCTGTGGCTCCAGCTGCAGGTCCAGGCGGAAGAGCCCCTCGTAGAGCAGGGAGCCCACGGTCTGCTGGATCCCGTCGGGGCAGGTCACCGGGTCCAGCGTCTGGTCCGACGCGTAGGGGAGGGCAAAAGAGGTGGGAAGGGCGACTTCCTCTTCCGGTTCCTCCTGGGATCCCTGACCCGGCAGTTCCATGGAGTCCATGGGGGGATCCGACCAGCAGCCGGTCAGCATGGACAGGGTACACACCAGGCACAGGAGCGCAAAAAGACGTTTTTTTCTCATGGGCAGGGTCCTCCGGCTGGAAATTTAAAGGGAGATCACGGCGGCCTGGACGCCCCGGGCCTCCCCCATCTTCCGGTGGGACCAGAAGAGGTCGGGGCGGCAGGCGGTACAGAGGCCGCAGACATCAATATGGTCCGGCGCGACGCCGGCGCGGAGCAGCCACTGGCGGTTCAGCCCCGCCAGATCCACGTGCCATTTCTCGCCCCGCCGTTCCCAATACGGCTCCGCCTCCGCCCCCAGGGCGGAGGCCCGCATGGCCTCCGGCACGTCGCTGTCGGTCTCAAAGCAGCATTTCCCGATGCAGGGGCCCAGGGCGGCCAGGATCCGCTCCGGCCGGGCGCCCAGCAGGCGGACCATCTCCCGGACCGTTTTCTCCACGATCCCGGCGGCGCAGCCCCGCCACCCGGCGTGGACGGCCCCCACGCACCCGGCATCCGGGTCGTGGAGCAGCACCGTGCCGCAGTCGGCGGAAAACACCACCAGGGGCAGGTCCCGTTCGGCGGTGATCAATGCGTCGGCTTCGTAGTCCCGCTCCCGGAACAGGCCCTTTCCGGCGTCATCGGCCTTACAGAGCCGCACATCGTCCCGGTGGACCTGCAGGGAGAGGACGGCCCGCTCCGGCTCCACGCCCACGGCGCCCAGCAGCCGGCGGTAGTTCTCCGCCACGTTCTCCGGCGCGTCCCCGCAGCCGAAGCGCAGATCGAGGGTGTCCCACGGCGCCGGGGACACCCCGCCCCGCCGGGTGGAGAACCCGTGGCGCACCCCGTCCAGCAGGGGAGCGGTGAACCAGACCAGTTCATTTTGATCATGGGTGACAAAGGACATGGCGGCCTCCTTTCTGTAAAAAGACCGCCCCCTGCCCTCCGGCAGGAGAGAACAGGGAGCGGAAGAGATAAAAGTGAAAAGATCAGAGATAAAAGATAATGTGGAGAGTGAAGAGATCGCTCTCAAAAGGAAGGGGGCTAGGGGAAACCCATCCGGGTTTCCCCAGTTGATCTGCCGGAGGCAGATCAAGAAATTCCAATCATTTTCGCCGCGGCGTGTACGTGGCGAAAATCCCTTGACCCGTGCGCCTTGGGCGCACACACCAGTCCGCAGACTGGTGGTGGGGGAGGTCGAGGGGGAGCCTGCTCCCCCTCGAGATCAGTTGTCGTGGTACTCCTTGCAAGTGCACTTCTTCCACTTCAGGCCGCTGCCGCAGGGGCAGGGGTCGTTGCGGCCGATCTTGGTGACCTTGACGGGCTGCTTCTTGGGGGCGGTGCCGTCGCCGCCCACGTTTTCCACCATGCCCTTGGCCACCCGTTCCCGCTTGACCTCTTCGTCCTTCTTCAGACGGACGGAGAACATGCGGCGGACCGTCTCGCTCTGGATGGCGGAGACCATCTCCTCGAACATGGTCAGGGACTCCTGCTTGTAGGCGATGACAGGGTCGGTGTTGGCATAGGCCCGCAGGCGGATGCCCTGCTTCAGGTCATCCATGGCGTCAATGTGGTCCATCCAGTACTCATCGACCACCCGCAGCATGATGACCCGCTCCAGCTCCCGCATGAGGGGCTCGCCGATCTCCGCCTCCTTGGCCTCGTAGGTCTTTTCGGCAGCTTCCACAAAGAGGTCCGTGAAGTCCTGCTGGCTCTTCTCAGCGGCGTCGTCCTCCGTAAACTGGAAGGTGTCCTTGGGGAAGTAGAGCCCTTCCAGGCCCCGCAGCATCTCCCGGCAGCCGGCGGCGTCCAGGGACTGATTCTCCCCGAAGGCCATGGCCACGTGGTTGGCGATGGTGGTGCGGGTCATGTTCAGGATGGTGTCCTTCAGATCCTTGCCGTCCAGGACCTCCCGGCGCTGCTGGTAGATGATCTCCCGCTGCTTGTTCATGACGTCGTCATACTCCAGCACGGACTTGCGGGACTGGAAGTTCCGGGACTCCACAGTGGTCTGGGCATTCTCGATGGCCTTCGTCAGCATCTTGTTCTCGATGGGGGTGTCCTCATCCAGGTCGAACCGCTCCATCATGTTCTGGATGCGGTCGCCGCCGAAGAGGCGCATCAGATCGTCCTCCAGGGAGATATAGAACCGGGTCTCGCCGGGGTCGCCCTGGCGGCCGGCGCGGCCCCGCAGCTGGTTGTCGATGCGGCGGGACTCGTGGCGCTCCGTGCCGATGATGAAGAGGCCGCCGGCGGCCCGGACCTTCTCCGCCTCCTCCGCGATCACCGCCTTGTGCTGCGCCAGCTTCTCGGCAAACAGCTTCCGGGCGGCCAGGATCTCCTCGTTGTCCGTCTCGGCGTAGCCGGTGGCGTCGGCAATGATCTCGTCGGAGTAGCCGGCCTTCACCAGGTCCGCCCGGGCCAGGTACTCGGCGTTGCCGCCCAGCATGATGTCGGTGCCGCGGCCGGCCATGTTGGTGGCCACGGTGACGGCGCCGAACTTGCCGGCCTGGGCCACGATCTCGGCTTCCTTCTCGTGGTTCTTGGCGTTCAGCAGGTTGTGCTGGATGCCCTCCCGGGCCAGCAGGCCGCTGAGATACTCGTTCTTCTCGATGGACACGGTGCCCACCAGCACCGGCTGGCCCTTGGCGTGGCACTCCTTGATCTGCTGGATGACGGCCCGGTACTTGCCTGCCTCGGTCTTGTACACCACGTCGTGGTGGTCATGGCGCTGGTTGGGGCGGTTGGTGGGGATCTCGATGATGTCCAGATTGTAGATGGTGCCGAACTCCTCCTGCTCGGTCATGGCCGTGCCGGTCATGCCGGAGAGCTTGTCATAGAGGCGGAAGTAGTTCTGGAAGGTGATGGTGGCCAGGGTCTTGTTCTCGCTCTTGACGCCCACGTGCTCCTTGGCCTCGATGGCCTGGTGCAGGCCGTTGGAGTACCGCCGGCCGAACATCAGGCGGCCGGTGAACTCGTCCACGATGATGACCTCGCCGTCCTTCACCACGTAGTCGATGTCCTTCTTCATGACGCCGTGGGCCTTGATGGCCTGGTTGATGTGGTGGGAGAGGGTGGCGTTCTCCGGGTCGGACAGGTTGTCCACATGGAAGAACTCCTCCGCCTTGGCGATGCCCCGGGCAGTGAGCATGGCGGTCTTGGCTTTCTCGTCCACGATATAGTCGGCCTCGGTCTCGGCGGGATCCTCTTCCTCCTTGTTGTCCACCTGGACCACCACCTGCTTCTTCAGGCGGGAGACGAACATCTCCGCCATGTCGTACAGCTGGGTGGATTTCTCCCCCTGGCCGGAGATGATCAGGGGGGTCCGGGCCTCGTCGATCAGGATGGAGTCCACCTCGTCCACGATGGCGAAGGCGTGGCCCCGCTGCACCAGCTCGCTGGCGTAGATGCACATGTTGTCCCGCAGATAGTCGAAGCCCATCTCGTTGTTGGTGCCGTAGGTGATGTCCGCAGCGTAGGCGGCCTGCCGCTCCTTGGTGGTCAGGCCGTGGACGATCAGGCCCACCTTCAGCCCCAGGAAGCGGTGGACCTTGCCCATCCACTCGCTGTCACGCTTGGCCAGATAGTCGTTCACCGTGACGATGTGGACGCCCCGGCTCGTCAGGGCGTTGAGATAGGAGGGCAGGGTGGCCACCAGAGTCTTGCCCTCACCGGTCTTCATCTCGGCGATGCGGCCCTGGTGCAGCACGATGCCGCCCACCAGCTGCACCCGGTAGGGGCGCATGCCCAGCACCCGGTCCGCAGCCTCCCGCACGGTGGCGAAGGCCTCCGGCAGGATGTCGTCCAGCGTCTCGCCCTTGGCCAGGCGCTCCTTGAACTCCGCGGTCTTGGCCCGCAGGGCCTCGTCGCTCATGGCCTTGTATTCATCGGCCAGGGCCTCGATCTTGTCCACGATGGGGTAGATGGATTTCAGCTCCCGGGAGCTGTAATCGCCGAAGAT
>ERZ1643246.2488-NODE-2488-length-17367-cov-3.982844_pt1 | contig 17367 bp, 20 predicted proteins | sample MGYA00579265_ERZ1643246 | MGnify/ENA primary metagenome ERZ1643246 (study PRJEB29033, sample SAMEA4952261) | chicken gut metagenome | biome: Broiler Chicken; feature: Gastrointestinal Tract; material: Caecum | place: Ireland | collected 2018 | study: Broiler...
CAAAACAAAATCTGATTTATCCATTTAGGCCGAAAAGTGGTACACTAAAAGAAGTAAAGGAGGCAGTATCATGGAATACAGAAGATTTGAAAATACCATTATCGCAAGAATTGACAAGGGGGAGGAGATCCTGGACAAGGTGAAGGAGATCGCCCTGAAGGAGGACATCAAGCTGGCGTCCGTCCAGGCCCTGGGGGCTATCAGCCAGTTTACAGTCGGCGTGTTCAAAACAGACGAGAAGAAATACCTGGCCAACGAGTTTGAGGGGGCTTTTGAGATCGTGTCCCTGACAGGGACTATCAACACTATGGACGGAGAGTTTTACGCCCACCTGCACATGAGCGCAGGCGATGAGAAGGGGCAGGTCTTCGGAGGCCATCTGAACCGGGCGCGGGTCAGCGCCACCTGCGAGATGGTCATAACAGTCATTCCGGGGAATGTGGACAGAAAATACAGCGAGGAGATTGGATTAAACCTATTTCAGTTTTAAGCGGAGGCGGTGATCGCATGTACGAGGAGGAAGTAAGAAAGCTGCAGGAGATCATAGATGACAGTGAGAGGATTGTCTTTTTTGGAGGGGCGGGCGTCTCCACGGAGAGCGGGATACCGGACTTCCGGAGCGCGGACGGCATCTACCACCAGCACTACAAGTACGCGCCGGAGCAGGTGGTGAGCCACAGCTTCTTTAAGGCCCACCCGGATGTGTTCTATGACTTTTACAAGGAGAAGATGATGTGTCTGGACGCGGAGCCCAATCCGGCCCACAGAAAGCTGGCCCAGCTGGAGGAGGCGGGGCGCCTGACGGCGGTTATCACCCAGAATATTGACGGACTCCACCAGAAGGCGGGAAGCAGGAAGGTGTATGAGCTCCACGGCAGCATTCACAGAAATTATTGCCAGAAGTGCGGCCGGTTCTACGATGCGGCCTACGTAAAGGCGGCTCCTGGCATTCCCAGGTGCGAGTGCGGAGGCGTCATCAAGCCGGACGTGGTTCTCTATGAGGAGAGCCTGGACGCGGTGACAATCCAGAGAAGCATCCAGGCCATCAGCGAGGCGGACACCCTCATCATAGGCGGTACATCCCTGGTAGTCTACCCGGCGGCCAGCTTTATCGACTATTTTCACGGCAGGCATCTGGTGGTCATCAACAAGAGCGCCACGGCCAGGGAGGTGGGTGCTGAGCTTACCATATCCGCTCCCATAGGAGAGATCCTGGGACAGATCACAGTGAAGTGATGCCAAAGCCCATGTTGGGGGAGAGAAAGGAGCAGGCCAGATCCAGAAGGAAAATGAGAAGAAGGGCGCCGCAGAGCACGTTCTTCTGAAGCTCTGACAGGCGCTGGAAACGGCTATCCAGCACAGGGGCGGCGATGTAGATGATGAAGAGGCCTCCTGCGCCGAAGAGGAGCAGTCCCTCCAGGCATACCCGGCCCTGTATCTGGAAGAGCATGCCGCTGTAGTTCCACCAGCGGACCCCGAACAGGGTTTCCAGGAAGAGGCCGGCGAAGTACTCCACCGTGCCGCACAAAAGCAGGATCAGGCCAAAGGACAGGAGAGGGCGGCTCCGCCATCTTTTCAGAAGCACGAGGATGAGCACGCCTCCTGTCCCATAGATGGGGAGCCAGGGGCCGGTCATGAAGCCCCTGTTGAAGAACATGCCGTCCACCACCAGGTGGAGGCCTACCTCCCAGAGCCAGCCTGCAAAGGAAAAGGTAAAGAACATGAGGATCAGGGAGGACGCAGAGTAGTCCGTCTGGTAAGACAGTCCGGGCTTGTGTGTGACCAGTATATTTTCCATGCGACCTATGGCAGCTCTCATAAAAATCCCCTCCTCAAAACTCAGAAAAAACAGTGTTTCTTTTTGTTGTCTCCAGTATAGGAGAAAGATATAAAGATAAAGAGCAGGAAATTATGAAGAATTTCGAAAGAATTTTATAGAAAAGATGAAGGGAAGACCGGCTATGGAAAGACATCTGGATTATTTTGAGATCGAGGGGGCCTACGGCGGGAACCAGGACTGGTTCACCAATATCGTCATGCACATTGGCGGCTGCGGGGCGGCCACAGCCTGCGATACCTGCATTTACCTGGCCCTGCGAAGAGGGATGACAGGTCTTTACCCGGGGGATGTGCGCCATCTCACAAAGCAGGACTACAAGGACTTCAGCATGAAGATGAAGCCCTACCTGAAGCCAAGAGCGGGAGGAATCGACCGGCTGGAGACCTATATAGAGGGATTTCAGGCTTATCTCAGAGATCTGGGAAATGAAGACGGAAAGGCCCTTGTCATGGAGCCCCTCCACGGGGAGAAGGACGTGGAGGAGGCCAAAGAGGCGGTGAGAAGGGAAATCGGCCAGGGGCTGCCGGTGCCCTGCCTTCTCCTCTATCACAGGGACAGAAAGCAGTTCGGGGACTTTACCTGGCACTGGTTCCTCCTCACCGGCTATGAGGAGAGAGGAGGGCGTTTTTATGTGACAGCAGCCACCTACGGGGAGGCGTCGGAGCTGGATTTTGAAGAAATGTGGGATACAGGCTACGAGAAGAAAGGGGGACTGGTGCTGTACTCCCTGGATGAAAAAACGAAAGACAGGCAGTAAAAAAGGACCGCACAGCGGTCCTTTTGATCTGGATGTATCTCAATGGATCTCCTGGTCTGTGAACTAGTCTACAAACTCAAAGCCAACCTTTTCCAGTGTCTCGTCAACCCATGGACGGGGCCACTCGCCGCGGGTGTGGATACCCTCCAGCTGTTTCTCCTCGCCTGCGTGGTAGGCTTTTGCCTTCTCAGCCAGCTCTTTAGCGAACTCAGGCCGGATGGCGATCAGTCCGTCGGAGTCACCGACGATGATATCGCCGGGATTGATGATGATGCCTGCGAAGGACACGGGGAAATTCATTTCTCCGGGACCGTTCTTGTATGGCCCGTTGGGGGTTACGCCTGTTGCGTATACCGGGAAATCCATCTGGCTGAGAGCGTAGCTGTCGCGCACGCATCCATCGATGATGATACCCGCCAGACCTCTGGACTTCGCGTAGCTGCTCATGATCTCTCCGCATAAGGAGCGGCTCATGCTGCCCTTGTTTGCCAGGACGATGACATCCCCCGGCTGAGCCATATCAAGTGCCTTGTGGAACAGGAGATTGTCTCCTGCCGGCGCGTTTACGGTGAAGGCGGTTCCCAGAAGGCGAGCCTTGGGATTTAAGGGATAAATGCTTGCGTCTACCGCAGCAATCCTGCCGCACTGGTCGTCAATGTTGGCTACCGGAATTCCGCGGAAGGCTTCCACCAGTTCCTTGGCCGGTCTCTCAAAGTTTCTCTTAATTCTGCATCCTACTGCCATGTTTCTAACCTCTTTCCTTTTGTTGCTTTATTTTTTCAGTTTTTCAACAGCGTCCTTAATCCTGCGGATTGCCTCCTGAAGATCCTCGTAGCTGCAGGAGTAGGACAGTCTCAGATAGCCCTCTCCCTCGGAGCCGAAAGCGGATCCGGGAACCATGGCCACCTTGGCCTCCTCCAGGAAGTACTCGGCCACCTCCATGGAAGGCATGCCCAGGCTCTTGACATTTACAAAGATGTAGAACGCGCCCTGGGGATTGTTGCAGCTGATGCCGTCGATCTCGTTGAGGGCTTTCACTGCGTAGTCCTTCCGTCTCTGATACTCCTGCCGCATAGCCTCCACATCGTCTGCGCAGTCCCGCAGAGCAGTGATGGCTGCATCCTGTACAAAGGAGGAAGCGCAGGTGATGGTGTACTGGTGTACTCTGACGCAGGCGGCGATAATGCCCTTGGGAGCACACATGTATCCGAGACGCCAGCCGGTCATGCAATAGGCCTTGGAAAAGCCGCCCAGTGTGATGGTTCTCTCCTTCATGCCGGGAAGGGAGGCAATGCTGACGTGTTTTGTGTCATCGTATACGAGCTGGCTGTAAATCTCGTCCGCCACGACAAGAAGGTCGTTCTTGATGGCGATCTGGCTGAGCTTTTCCAGAGTCTCTCTGGAGAGAACCCCACCTGTGGGGTTGCTGGGGTTGACGATGACGATCATCTTTGTCCTGTCTGTGATCTTGGACTCCAGCTCCTCCATGTCGATCTGGTAGTTGTTCTCCTCCTTCAGGCTGTATGTCACAGGGACAGCTCCCAGGGAGGAGGGAACGTGGATGTAGTTCAGCCATACCGGATTGGGGACAAGGACTTCATCGCCGTCCTCCAGGAAGGCTGCCATGGAAGCGTAGGTGGCTTCTCCGACACCCACTGTCACCAGAACCTCATCGGCCTCATACTGCACGCCGTGGTGCTCGGTCTCCCACTTGGCGATCTCTTTTCTCAGGGCCGGTATTCCGTAGTTGGAGGTGTAAAATACATGTCCCTCCTTCAGGCTTTCATAGGCGGCCTCCTTGATCTTTTCCGGGGTGTCAAAATCCGGACGTCCGATCTCCAGATGAATGACATTTTCTCCTGCCTGCTGCATTTTCGTGGCTTTCTCCATCACCGCACGGATCTCGGAAAAAGGCAGGCTTTCCATACGTTTCGCTGTCTTGTACTCCATAGCTCTTCCTCCAAACTGAATTGCAAAATGTTTTGTAAACTTACTACTATAGAAAAATCGTATCATTAAAGGAAAGCAAAGTCAATTTCATAATTTGTATCTTTAATATTAAAAAAATTTATATTTAATCAACATAAATAAAGCCTGAGAGAGGAGGAACCCTGTTTGTGAGTTGACTGCTCCGATTGCAGTATTTTTCCTGCTGTGCTACAATACCCTGGAAAGACAGTTTCTGAAAAAAATAGGAAATGAGGTAAATAAACATGGCAAACCCAATCGTTACATTTGAGATGGAAAACGGAGACATTATGAAGGCGGAGCTCTACCCGGAGATCGCGCCCAACACAGTGAACAACTTTATTTCCCTGGTGAACAAGGGCTTCTACGACGGCCTTATCTTCCACCGGGTCATCAGCGGCTTTATGATCCAGGGCGGCTGTCCGGACGGGACAGGCATGGGCGGCCCGGGCTACACGATCAAAGGTGAATTCAGCCAGAACGGCTTCGCCAATGACCTGAAGCACACGGAGGGAGTCCTCTCCATGGCAAGGGCCATGCACCCGGACTCGGCAGGCAGCCAGTTCTTTATCATGCACAAGACCTCTCCCCATCTGGACGGGGCTTACGCGGCCTTTGGAAAGATCATCGAGGGCATGGACATTGTGAACAAGATTGCCGAGACGGCCACTGACTACAGCGACAGGCCCCTGGAGACACAGCGGATGAAGAAGGTGACAGTGGACACAATGGGGGAAGACAGCGGGGAGTGTTTTTTGTGGGACAGACAATGGAGAGCACATTAGAGAGACCAGCGGGGAGGATCTTCCTGGCGGAGGACGATGAGGGACAGAGGGAGGAGCTTCAGTATGCCCTGGAACGGGAGGGCTACCAGGTATTCCTTGCGGAGGACTTTGGACAGCTTGCCCAGGAGGCAGAACGGCTTGCGCCGGATCTGATCCTTCTGGACATCCAGCTCCCCGGCGGGGACGGCCTGGCCGCCTGCAGGCAGATCCGCAGCAGGAGCGATATCCCGGTGATCTTCATCACGGGGAGGGGCTCCTCCATGGACGAGCTGACCGGGCTTACCAGCGGGGCGGACGACTACATCACAAAGCCCTGCTGCGTCCCTGTGGTGATGGCCCGCATCCGGGCCGTCCTGCTGCGGTCCGGGAAAAAGGAGGAGCTCCACACTCTGACCGCAGGGGGCTGCACCCTGAACATTCTGGACGCCACAGTCACGGCCCGGGGAACGGCGCTTCTGACAAGAACGGAGCTTCGGATCCTGTACATTCTCTTCCTCCACAGCGGCCGGATCGTGTCCAGGCAGGAGCTGCTGGACGGGCTCTGGGACGACCACATTTATATAGATGACAACACTCTCAGTGTGAATATAGCCCGGATCAGGGAAAAGCTCAAGGACATCGGAGCCGCAGAGCTGATCCGCACGAGGAGAGGACAGGGGTATGAATTATGCGTTTGAACGACTATCTGAAAGATAAAATGCAGTTCCTTTTATTCCAGATCCTGTGTATGATGGCGGCGGCAGGCTTTTTCTGGGCGTGCAAGGTGAAGGCAGGGCAGATGGCCCTGTTTTTTGCTGCCTGGAGCCTTCAGCTGGCCGCCTTTCTTGGGATGGACTTTTACAGGAAAAAGAGATATTTTGACCAGGTGTTCGCAGCCCTGGAGCGACTGGATCAGCCCTGGCTCATCGGGGAGCTGCTGCCGGACTCCCCAAGGCTCACAGACCGGCTCCACCGGGAAATCCTCCGAAGAGCCGGGAAGTCCCTGGTGGATGAGGCCCGCCACCTGGCGAGGGAGCACAGGGAGTACAGAGAGTTTATCGAGGGATGGATCCACGAGGCGAAGAGGCCTCTTTCGGCCATCACGCTGGCGGCCACGGCAGGCGGGGCGGATGGCTCCCCTGCGCCCATGGCTGCGTCGCCCATAGCTGCGCCGCCCATAGACGGACGGCGCATCCAGCGGGAGGCGGAGCTTCTGTCGGTAGCAGTGGATAGGGCCCTCTTCTACGCTAGGTCGGACGGGGTATACCGGGACTATGTCATCCGCCGTATAAAGCTGCTCCCCTGCGTGTACGGGGCAGTGGACAGGTGCCGGTACTACCTTATGGACAACCATATGGAGATCCGGGCGGAGGCGCCTGAGGACATGTCCGTCTACTGCGACGGCAAATGGCTGGAGTTTATCCTGGTGCAGCTTCTCATGAACGCGGTTCAGTATAAGAAGGAGGGGAGCGGGCTCATCCTCATCCGCGGGGAGAGCCTGCCCCATGGACAGAGCCTCACCGTGGAGGACAGAGGGATCGGCATCCCTCCGGAGGAGGTGGACCGGGTCTTCGACAAGGGATTTACCGGCACAAACGGCCGGGACAGGGGAGGCGCCACAGGCATCGGCCTCTACCTGTGCAAAAAGCTGTGCCGCCAGCTGGGGATGGAGATAGAGGCCTGGTCGGAGAGGGGATCCTGCACGCGGATCACTCTCCTCTTCCCCGACGGGGGCAGCCTCTTTACCAGAGATGAGTAAGGGGAGCGGGGCGGCCGGCCGAAGTCTTTCAAGATTGTAAGAATAGTGAAGTCTTTCATGCGGGCAGAGGACTCTCCCGCCTGTTATACTGACAGACATACAAGACAGCGGGAAAGGAGAGAACTGTTTATGCGGGAACTGATCCGTGTGGAAGACATTGAAAAATACTATGGGACAAAGGACAATCTGACCAAGGCCCTGGACCGGCTTTCCTTCCAGGTGGACAGGGGCGAGTTCGTGGGCATCATGGGGGCATCCGGCTCCGGAAAAACCACTCTTTTGAATGTGATGGCCACCATCGACCGGGTGACCAGCGGACACATCTGGTACGGCAGGGAGGATATTACAGCCCTTAAGGAGGAGCAGAAGGCGGATTTCAGGAAGAACAATCTGGGCTTTGTGTTCCAGGACTTCAATCTGCTGGACACCCTCACCCTGGGGGAAAATATTTCCCTGGCCCTGTCCCTCACCGGCAAGGGGAAAAAGGAGATACAGCAGCGGACGGAGGACATTATGGGCAGGCTCGGGATCCTGGAGCTGAAGGATAAATTTCCCTTCCAGGTGTCCGGGGGACAGAAGCAGCGGTGCGCCTGCGCCAGAGCCCTCATCAACCATCCGGCTATCGTCTTTGCCGACGAGCCCACCGGGGCGCTGGACTCCCGATCCTCCCGCATCCTTCTGGAGACGCTGGAGAAGATGAACCGGGAGATGGCGGTGACCATCCTCATGGTGACCCACGACGCCTTCTCTGCCAGCTGGTGCCGCCGTATTCTCTTTTTAAAGGACGGCCGGATCTTTCACGAGCTGAGGAGAGGGGAGAAAAAGAGAAAGGATTTCCTGAGCGAGATACTGGACGTCCTCTCCCTGACAGGAGGTGAGACGGATGCTGGGTAAGCTGGCGTTTCGGAACATGAAGCGGTCTCTTCGGGATTATTCCATATACCTCTTTACCATGATCCTCATCAGCGCCCTCATGTTCTCCTTCAACTCCATGATTTTCTCGGAAAATGTCCGGAGACTGTCGGCGGAGGCCGGCTTGTTTGGAGCCATGATCGGAGTGGCCACCTTTTTTGTGGTGCTCATCGTCATCTGGCTGATCCACTACATGGTGAAATTCATGGCGGGGAAGCGGAGCCGGGAGTTTGGTATCTACATGCTCCTGGGCTTTCACAAGAGACAGATCGCCAGGCTGTTCCTGCGGGAAAACCTCCTTCTCGGGGTAATCGCCTTCGCAGCCGGCATCCTGCCGGGACTCTTCCTGCAGCAGGTCATGCTGACCGCGATCTACGGTATGCTGGACATAAGCTATGACCTCTCCATGGACTGGGGCTGGGAGACCTTTGCCCTTACCGGGGGAATCTATTTTGGCTCCTATGTGCTGGCCCTTCTGCGGAACCACAGGCGGTTCCGGAGGATGGACATCCGGGACATGCTGGACGAGGAGAGAAGGGGCGAGGAGGCAGGTCAGGGAGGGGACCGCTCCTGGTGGATCTTTGCGGGCTCCCTTGTCTATTTTCTCATCTTTGCTTTTCTCCTTCTTGACGGACGGATCACCATGGAGACCGTGTGGCCTCTGCTGGCCGGCCTGTCGGCGGCTGTGTACGGCCTGTTCGCCGGCCTGTCCGGCTTCCTTGTAAAATACATCCGGGCAGGAGGAGCGGGGCTATGGCGCCATGAGCGCATTTTCGTGCTGCGCCAGCTGGCCTCCAAGGTGCGGACCATGCGGTTTACCATGGGGACTCTCACCATCCTCTTTGCCGCCGCCTTTGTGGGGGCCTCCTGCGCCCTCATGCTGAACCAGTTCCAGCTCACCCAGGCAGAGGAAAAGTGGCCCTTTGATGTGATGGTCTACAGCCCGGATCCAGGGTATGATTTCCGGCAGGAGGAGCAGCTGACAGAGGAGTACGCATCGGTGGAGTCCAGCCGCGTTTACCAGATCTACGAGAACGGGTCGTCCCGATGGAATGACTGGCTGGAGAGCCAGGAGACGGGAGCGGACGGGGCCTATTTCCACTATGATACCTACATGAAGCTGAGCGACTACAATGCCCTCCGGGCTATGCTGGGAAGGGAGCCGGTGTCTCTGGGGGATGGAGAGTACCTGGTGCAGACAAAGGAGCGGCTCCGGGAGAACGTAGAGCCCATGACGGAGAAGCCCCTTTCGCTCTCCGGCCCCGGCGGGGAGAGACAGGACTACACATGCGCCGGCATAGAGACAGGGGGCTTTGAGCAGAACGGCCACAACGGCGCGGATTACGTGCTGGTGGTGCCGGATGCGGCGGCGGACCGGATGCAGCCCTACTACGCCCTTTTTGCCGCTCAGGCACAGGGGCGGCAGGAGGGAGATAAAGAGAACCTGCGCTCCATGAGAGAGCTGCGGGCGGCTCTCATGGAGCTGGAGGGGGCCGCGGCAGGGACGGATGACTGGTACGGCTGGGAGGAGACGACAGAGGACTACGGCTACGGGTCAGATATCATGTACGTGTCTAACAGCTTTGTGCTTGTCCGGGAGCCGGAGACCTTTGACATGCAGTTCCTGCTCTCTACCTTCATGTTTCCACTCTTCTATATTGGTCTTGTCTACCTGTGTGTAGCTCTGACCGTGCTGGCTGTGCAGCAGCTCTCGGACGCGGCGAAGCACAGGAGACGGTACGACATCCTGCGGAAGCTGGGACTGGTGGATCGGGAGCTGTCGGGTCTGATCCTGCGGCAACTCTTCATCTACTATCTGTGTCCCTTCCTGGCAGCCCTGGCACTGGGGGCTATGTTCGCCGGGTATATCGGGGAAAATTTCGCCCGCTACTCCGGCGTGACGGCTCCGGCCTGGTCCTATTTCGGCCTGTCCGTTCTCCTCTTTACCGCCGTGTACCTGATCTATTTTGCTATGACCTACATAGAATTCAGGAGAAATGTCACGGTCGGCAGATGACAGAAGAGCCCGCGGAAATGAAAAGGAAGACGGCAAACCTTGCAAAATAGCGCATAATCACGTAAAATAGGACACAGTATGTAAATGCTGTGTCTTATTTTTATGGGAGAATGAAGAGCGTACATGAAAAAGGAAATGATCCAGACAGAGAAGCTTGTATTTGAATATGAAAAGAGAGACGAGGAGGGAAATGTCATCGGCACCTCCCGGGCCATCGACCAGGTGGACCTTGGGATCGAGGAGGGACAGTTTATCGCCATACTGGGCCACAATGGCTCCGGCAAGTCCACCCTGGCCAAGCATATGAACGCCATCCTTGTCCCCACCGGCGGGACCATGTGGGTGGACGGCATGGACACGAAGCGCCCGGAGAACCTCTGGAACGTGCGCCAGAGCGCGGGCATGGTGTTCCAGAACCCGGATAACCAGATCATCGGCACCGTGGTGGAGGAGGATGTGGGCTTTGGACCGGAGAACCTGGGCGTCCCCACGGATGAGATCTGGAAGCGGGTGGAGGACAGCCTGAAGGCGGTGGGCATGATCGAGTACCGGCACCACTCCCCCAACAAGCTCTCGGGAGGCCAGAAGCAGCGGGTGGCTATTGCCGGCGTCATCGCCATGGAGCCCAAGTGCATTGTCCTGGACGAGCCCACTGCCATGCTGGATCCAAGCGGCAGGAAGGAAGTCCTGAAGACTGTGCGGGAGCTGCGCCACAGGAAGCATGTGACGGTCATCCTCATCACCCACTACATGGAGGAAGTAATCTACGCGGACCGGATCTTTGTCATGGATCACGGCCACATTGTCATGCAGGGGACGCCCCGGGAAATTTTCTCCCAGGTGGACACCCTGAAATCCTACCGCCTGGATGTGCCCCAGGTGACCATGCTGGCGGATGAACTGAAGAAGCGGGGGCTGGATATTCCGGCCGGAATACTGAAAAAGGAAGAGCTGGTGGAAGCGCTATGTCGATTAAATTAGAACATGTAAACTATATATACAGCCCGGGCACGGCCTACGAGAAGAAGGCGCTGTCAGACATCTGCCTGGAGATACCCCACGGCGAGTTCGTGGGCATCATCGGCCACACCGGCTCCGGGAAATCCACCCTGACCCAGCACCTGAACGGCCTCATACGGGCCACCAGCGGGACGGTCTGGTACAACGGGGAAAATATTTACGGGGAAGGCTATGACATGAAAAAGCTCCGCGGCCAGGTGGGCCTGGTCTTCCAGTACCCGGAGCATCAGCTCTTTGAGGTGGACGTGCTGACAGATGTGTGCTTTGGCCCGAAGAATCAGGGCCTCTCCCCCAAGGAGTGTGAGCAGAGGGCGGCCCAGGCCCTGCGGCTTGTAGGGCGGAAGGAGAAGTACTGGAAATCCTCGCCCTTTGAGCTGTCCGGCGGACAGAAGAGAAGGGCGGCCATCGCCGGCGTCCTGGCCATGCGCCCCGGCGTCCTTGTGCTGGACGAGCCAACGGCCGGCCTGGACCCGAAGGGGCGGGATGAGATCCTGGACCAGATCGCCTATCTTCACAGGCAGAGCGACATGACAGTTATCCTGGTGTCCCACAGCATGGAGGATATCGCGAAATACGCGGACCGGATCATTGTCATGAATAAGGGGCAGATCCTGTACAACGATACTCCGAAGCAGGTATTTTCCCACTACCAGGAGCTGGAGAAAATAGGCCTTGCGGCGCCCCAGGTCACCTATATCATGCACGATATAAGGGAGGCCGGGTTCGATGTGGGGGTGACGGCCACCACAGTGGAGGAGGCTGCGGACGAGATCATGGAGGCAGTAAAGAAAAGGCGGGGGATAGGATAGATGATACGAGATATTACAATAGGACAATATTATCCGGCCCAGAGCGTCCTGCACCGGCTGGATCCCAGGGTGAAGCTGGTGGGAACCCTTCTCTACCTGATTTCCCTGTTTCTGTTTAACAGTATCCCCGGGTACCTGGTGGCCACTTTGTTCCTGGCCGCCATCATACGCATGTCAAAGGTGCCCTTTTCCTATATCATGAAGGGGATGAAGCCCATCATCATGTTGCTGATGATCACTGTGATCTTTAATCTCTTCCTCACAAGGGGGGGAGAGACCCTGTTCCACGCCTGGATCATTACCATCACGGAGGAGGGACTGCGGACAGCTGTGTTCATGGCGATCCGTCTGATCTACCTGATCGCAGGCTCCTCTCTTATGACCTTTACCACCACTCCCAATGCCCTGACAGACGGCATTGAGAGCCTTCTGCATCCCCTCAATAAGATACACGTGCCGGTTCACGAGGTGGCGATGATGATGTCTATTGCCCTTCGGTTCATCCCCATCCTCCTGGAGGAGACGGACAAGATTATGAAGGCACAGATCGCAAGGGGAGCGGACTTGGAGAGCGGGAACATCATCCAGAGAGTGAAAAATATGATCCCTATCCTTGTGCCCCTCTTTGTGTCCGCCTTTCGGCGGGCCAACGACCTGGCCATGGCTATGGAAGCCCGGTGCTACCGGGGCGGAGAGGGCCGCACGAAGATGAAGCCCCTGCGGTACAGGAGCAGGGACCGGATGGCCTACCTTGTCATGGTGATCTATGTGGTGGCTGTGTTTGTTATCGGAAGATACGTGCCCTTCCACATATGGATCTTCTAGAATGAATGTTCCGGGATGGTTTTTGGGGGATGGATTTTCCGGGTTATGTGTGATTGCCCCAGCATAGTTTAGAGAGGAAAAGAGACTTGAGACGGATAAAGCTGACAGTTGCCTACGATGGCACCAACTACTGCGGCTGGCAGATCCAGCCCAACGGGATCACCATTGAGGAGATTCTCAATAAAAAGCTCAGCGCGCTCACAAAGGAGGACATCCGGGTCATCGGGGCCAGCCGCACCGACTCCGGTGTCCACGCCCTGGGAAATGTGGCGGTCTTTGACACAGAGAGCACTATTCCCCCGGAGAGGATGGCGCTTGCCCTGAACCAGAAGCTGCCGGAGGATATCGTGATCGTAAAGTCCGAGGAGGTGCCGCTTTCCTGGCATCCCAGATACCAGGACCACATCACCAAGACCTACGAGTACCACATTTACAACGCCAGGACAGCCAACCCCATGAAAAAGCGCACCAGCACCTTTGTGTACGTGCCCCTGGATGTGGAGAAGATGAGGGAGGGGGCCGCCTTCCTTGTAGGCGAGCACGACTTTGCCAGCTTCTGCTGTATCCGCACCAACACGGAGGATACGGTGCGCTGTATCCACAGCCTGGAGGTGGAGGAGTTGCCCTGCACGGAAGGCGCTTTCTCCTACAGAGAGGCGGGGGCCAGAGAGATTGTCATTCGGGTCACAGGCAACGGATTTCTCTACAACATGGTCCGCATCATCGCCGGCACTCTGATCCGGGTAGGGCGGGGCTTTTACGAGCCGGAGAAGGTGAGAGAGATACTGGAGGCCAGAGTGCGCACCGAGGCCGGCGTGACAGCGCCGCCCCAGGGACTGGTGCTCATGGAGATACGGTACGGGGAGGAGCGCTAATTTCGGGAGCATTTCTCCGCATCGATAGCCAGAGTCAGCATGAGGGCGCACAGGGCGTCCCCGGGATCATCCACATCTATCACATAGGTGTCTGTCAGGTTGAGGAGCTGTTTAGAAATCCGGGCGATGCGGGCACCTGTCCCGTCCATGATACTGTAATCCCATTCGAGGAAATCTCCCTCCACATGCCAGCCGTTGCAATCGATGTTGTATCTTGGCTTCAGGAAGGAAAGCTCCTTGCTGATACAGCCGACACAGGTGTCTCCCCTGTACAGCTCGAACCTGGGCAGCAGGGAGAACACCTGCTCCTTTACTGTGCCCATCTCACAGCCCGAGGAGTCGAAAATCTTCAGACAGTGGCCCCAGGAAAGCTGTCCCTGTACCACATAGACCGTATTCCCTGCCTCGTCATAGATGTCATAGCTGTCAAACCATGAAAAAAGCCTCTGTTTAAAAAGCAGCTGCATAGATTTACCCTCCTGTCATTTGTCATGTCTGATTTTCTCCCATTATATTTGTATGCCCTGTATATAACAAGAAAAAAATCTCACAAAGATATCGCTCATATTTTGTGCACTATTTCGCCTTGCCAGTAATCATAATCACGTGTATAATGTAAACCACTCACAGAGAAGGTCATTTCTCTGAGGCTGCCTGGCAGCCATTCTTATTTACTATCATCCGGCGTTTGTCCGGGGCGGGTTCCGCCACATGAAATTCCTTTTTCTGAAGTCTGCAGACAGGTGAAAAGGTTGCAGTCCGTTGTTTTTATGTCTATAATGGAGGTGTGACATCTTTATGTGCACGACGAAAAAAGTAAACATGGTAAATGTGGATGACTCAGAATATCCCACTGCTGACCGGGAGTACAAGAAATGTGCTCTATCTTTCCATGAAAAATGACATTTCCTTCCTTGTCAGCGGCACCCTGAACCTGTACGAGCATCAGAGCACCTACAATCCCAATATGCCCATGCGGGGCGTGCTGTACTTTGCAAGGCTGTACGGGAAGATCATTGCCCGGCTTTAGTTTCCCGGCGGAGACAGAAAAATCGAAAAAAGGAGAAAATATCTCCGGCGTCTTGACATGTATAGATGACCGATATATTATATAGATAATCGATATATCGAAAATCTATATAATGAGTCCTGCCTGCGTGACAAATGGCAGGGCAAGGGAGGAGGAGACGACTATGGCAGTAGAGAAGAGTCTGATCTCCGGGAGTACGGCCATGCTGGTGATGAAGCTTCTGGAAGAGAAGGACATGTACGGCTATGAGATGATCGAGACGCTGCGGGAGAAATCAGAGAACGTCTTTGAGCTGAAGGCGGGGACCCTGTATCCCCTCCTGCACACGCTGGAGGAGAAGGGCTGTCTGGTTTCCTATGAGCAGGATGCCGGGGGAAAGACCCGAAAGTACTACGGGCTTACAAAGACAGGGAAAAAGCAGCTTGCGAAGAAGGAGGAGGAGTGGAAGGAGTACTCCCGGGCCGTGGTGAAAGTTCTGGGAGGTGCATGCCATGAATATGCATAGCTACCTGGAAATCGTGGCGGAGCAGATCCGGTGCAAAAGAGCCAGATCTGCGGTCCTGGAGGAGTTGCAGGGGCATATTGAGGACCAGAAGCAGGCCTACATGGCAGACGGTATGACCGGACCGGAGGCAGAGGAGGAGGCCGTCCGGCAGATGGGAGACCCGGTGGAGACGGGAACAGAGCTGGACCGGGTTCACAGGCCCAAGATGGACTGGCTTCTGCTGGGAGTCATTCTGCTTTTAAGCGCAGCCGGGCTCTTCCTGCAGTGGCTGACCTACCAGCAGCCGGACTCCGCCTACAAGGCAGGGGAGATATGGAGACAGGGCAGGTATCTGGCCCTGGGACTTGTGCTGATGCTGGGAGTGTGCCTGGCGGATTATACGGTGATCGGAAAGCACGCCTTTCGTCTCTGGCTGGGAGCTGTGGGTCTGAATGTGATTGGCAGGTATCTGGCCGTGTCGGATTTTGGCATGTCATACCCGTTTAGGATCAACGGAGTCTGGAGTGCGCCATGGCTATGGAATTCTCTTGTTCTTCTGGCCTTTGCGGGAGTTGTGTGGCAGAGTGGCAGGAAAGGGAAAAAGGGACTTGTAAAGAGCGGAATATGCCTGGCAGTTTCCGCCGCCGGGTGGCTCTTCAGCAGTGGGAGCGGCTTTGTGGCGTGTATATTTACGTTGATCGGTGTTATCCTGCTGATTGCGGGAACCGCAAAGGGCTGGTTCGGCGGGAAGGTGCGTCCCCTGTTGATGCGCCTGGGAACGGCCGTGGCCGCCACCCTTCTGTTCGTCTGCATAGCCAGTTGGGCTAGCGGGGCGCTGGGGGAGCGGGACGGTTACCGGGCGGACCGGACAGCGGCCTGGCAGAGCTTTTCCGAGACATCCTATTATCAGGATGCGAGGGAGGATATGAAAGATCTGGCCGCCGCTGACAGGGCGGGGGAAGACCTGACTGGAACCCAGCTTGAGTGGGCACGGTTTGAGGCCAGGAGCACCTTCCTTTGGATGTACATTCTGCGGTACCTGGGAGCGGTGCCGGCCGTTTTGCTGACGCTGCCGGCGGGACTGTTCCTGGCTTTTCTTTTCCGGATCGTTTTCAGGCAGAGAAACCGCCTTGGCTTTCTCCTGGCTCTTGCAGGAACGCTGTTTTTCTCCCTGCAGATCATCTGGTATATTGGTATGAACATAGGACTATTTCCTGTGACAGAGGCCTATATGCCCTTCTACACGCTGGGGGGATCCAATCTCTGTGTGACCGGTCTGTACGCCGGCATCCTCCTCAGTGTCTACAGGAACAGCAGCGTAGTCAGGTGTTGACAGACCGAGCAGGCTGTGCTATTTTTGACAGGAAAGAAAAGATGAAGGGGTGAAAGGATGAAGAATTTCTGCAGATAATATATGAAGTTCATATAGGCGTAACATGTCCCGGCTGCGGCAGTGCCTGTGGCTGGAGAGATTTTGTGCGCATGCAGAAATGAAAATCCTTGTATCCATATAAAAATGTGATCCATACGATCCACGAGAGAATGTTATGCTGGGACGCGGGAATTTTCCCGTGTCCTTTTTGTGCGATACGCCCGGCAATGCCGAGAGAAGACCGGAAGGGAAGAAGGAACGTGAAGGGATGTCTGCGTGCGCTCTGAGAGGAGGAATGACGCTATGTCAATGATACAGGTTGAACATCTGACCTTCTGCTACGACGGAGGGATCGAGCCGGTCTTTGAGGACGTGTCCTTTGTGATAGACACAGACTGGAAGCTGGGGCTCACAGGGAGGAACGGACGGGGAAAGACCACCCTTCTTAAGCTTCTTGCGGGAGAGTACAAGTACAGCGGAAGCATACGGGCCAGCGTGGAGATGGACTGTTTCCCCTTTCCTGTGGGGAATATGTCGGCCAATGTGATAGACGTGATCGAGGAGGCAGACCCGTCCTATGAGCTGTGGAAGGTGTGCAGGGAGCTGACCTGCCTGGACATGGACCCGGAAATCCTGTACCGGCCCTTTGACACCTTAAGCGGAGGCGAGCAGACGAGAGTCATGCTGGCGGCTCTGTTTGCCAGGGAAAATGCGTTCCTTCTCATCGACGAGCCCACCAACCATCTGGACATGGAGGCCAGGGAGAGCCTGATGAAATATCTGCGGGGAAAGAAGGGATTTATCCTCGTGTCCCATGACCGGTATTTCCTGGACGGGTGTGTGGACCACATCCTGGCCATCAACCGGAGGAATATGGAGGTGGTCCGGGGAGATTTCACCACCTGGGAGGCGGAGAAGGCGAAGAAGGATGCCTT
>ERZ1643246.2489-NODE-2489-length-17365-cov-3.673079_pt1 | contig 17365 bp, 11 predicted proteins | sample MGYA00579265_ERZ1643246 | MGnify/ENA primary metagenome ERZ1643246 (study PRJEB29033, sample SAMEA4952261) | chicken gut metagenome | biome: Broiler Chicken; feature: Gastrointestinal Tract; material: Caecum | place: Ireland | collected 2018 | study: Broiler...
GCTTTCAAATGCCGGAAAAGGAGCTGACATTTGTCACAGCCCCTGCCTTCGGGGCACAGGGCATCGGACAGGCTGCCTTTTGGTCGTCTACACGCTTATTCGGTACGGCATGTTTGTCTTCGGAGCCAAAGCTCCCAAAAAATGATCAACCATCAACCTACCGTGTGGATGGTTCCCTGATAGCTCTCCTTGAAGGTCCATCCGCCGGTCACATCAGTGCTCGTAAAGACAGCCTTTGTGTTGCCGGCTGTCCCCTGTCCCAGGGTCAGTGTGAACACACCGTCCTCCTCTGTGAGAGTGTCCACCTTGTCCAGAAAGCTTACGCTGGAGGGAAGGCTCTCCCAGGGGAGGACAAGCTCTGTAAAGGAGGCGCCTCCGTCAGTAGTCACGCGAAGAGCCGGATACTGCTCGTCCCCGTTCACCGTCTGGAGGCTCGCCACACCGTTTGAGGTGTCCGCAAAGGCAAGGCCGTCCAGCATCATACTGTCCTCATAGAGGCTGGTGGAGGAGGTCCATGTCGCTCCCCCGTCATGAGTCCAGTACACATAGACAGCGCCCCCTGTCCCCATAGTCCAGTCTGTCCCAAGCCCCGCGTAGCCGTTCTCACGGTCCAGGAACCGGACGATCCTTCTCGTGCAGAGCCTTGGCATGTAGTCTGTAAAGGGAATATCCTCCCAGGTCTGCCCTCCGTCCCCGGAGAGGCGGAGCACAGGCGTCTGCCCGTAAAACACGGCGTAGAGGCCGTTTTCCTTGTCCCCGTAATAGCTGTCCTCAAAGAGCAGTCCGCCCCGGCCGTAGGTCTCCACTATCTCATCTACCTGCTCCTCGGTGAGCCCTGTATCAACCCAGGTCTCTCCCGCGTCTCCTGTCAGGAGCAGTTCCCCTCCGTTTAGCCGGTAATCCATCATCATCACAGACTCCGGGTGCCCCGCCAGGGCCTCCTGGTCCGCAGCCTCACAGTAGTATTCCAGGCGCTCTCCTGTGGCTCCGGTGCCGTCCGTCAGAGAGATGACCATAGCGGAGGAGCCGTCGCTAACACCGCCCTCTCCCCGCTCATACTCCTCCCAGGTGAGCACCGGGAAATCCTCTCCCCCGCTTCCGTCCAGCACAGGAGTCCCGGCGGGGAGCTGGGTGTCCTGCTGGTACTCTACCTTATATCGGTCAAAGGAGAGGAGGCGGATCTGGGCCTCAAAGGGAATTCGCCGGATCTGGCTGTCGATATAGGCAAAATCCGCGTTGGGGTCATAGTAGGTGGGAAGAGCCGTCTCACTGTACTCCCGGCAGGACAGCTCCCCGGCTTCCTCATCCCAGGTGTAGCCCACGTGGGAAATGTACTGGTCCTGGCTGTCAAAGCCGATGACTGTCAGGGTGAAGTCCGTCACCTCTCCCTCCTCTGTGATGTCCGCCCCCAGATAGGCGATATTGCAGTTTTCCGGAAACTCCTCCGTCTCCCTCACTTTATCCAGGATGGAGGAAAGTCCCTCCTGCTCCAGTGTCTCTTCTCCTCCCCGCTCTGTCCACGTTTTTATCAGAAACGCCGCCAGGGCCGCCGCGACCAGTATAGCCGCCACAAGCAGGATCTTCTTTTTTCCCTTCATAGTCTGTCCCCTTTCTGATCCTATACTGTCTGTCCTACGCTCTGTCCGCCAGGGCGGCCGTCTGTGCTATCCGGCCGCCCCGTCCATGACTCTTCTGAGTGTCACCGGCGTGGTGTCCTTCATGCTGACCCGGCACAGAGTGACCGTTCCCCCGTCATTTACCGTTGTCTCCCCGCTCTCCAGGATGCAGTCACGGTTCAGCACAAGAGTCCATTTCGGCCCCTGGCCTGGCAGGACGAGGGCCAGCGTCCCGTACTGCAGGCAGTCCTCATATTCGTAGAACTCCGTCCCTCTCGGAGTTTCAAGGATGATCCCTCCATCCGGACCGCCTGTCAGCTCCAGACGGTATCCGTCTTCTCCCACCCATGTGCCAAGGAGGGCATTTGATACATAGTAGTAAGCGACGCCATCGCTCCTGTCCCCGTAGGTGGCCACAAACTGATGCACGCCACCGTCCTCCTCAGACTCATAGGTGACCGCGCACACATCCTTCTCAAGCCACTGGGTCTTCACCTCCCCCGCAACCGTAAAGGGAATCTCCTCCGCCGGTCGGACAAAGGGGCCGGCGGCAGGCCGGTACAGCCTTGCCGCCCCGCTGTCCTCCCTGATCTTTAGAACCATACAATTGCCTGAAAGCCCAGGCGAAAGGCGGATGACCTCCCTTTGATCTGTCCCTGTCAGGAAGGCCGCCGCCAGGTTGCCGCAAAAAAGAAGGCCAAAGACTGCCGCCACAGCCGGCTTCAGGGCAAAACGTCGCAGCCGGCGGACACAGATGCCGCCCAGCAGAAGGAAAAGAAGAGCTCCTGCGTTTACCACATAGAACATCCACCAGGCCATGTACTCAATCTGGTACCTCCCCCGGTTCAGAAGGAACCAGACCTGCAGGGCCAGGCAGAGCACCCCCAGCACAAGCAGCACCCACCCGGCTCCCTCAGACAGATAGCCGCCCAGCGAACAGGTCTTTTGGAAATTTATCTGTTTCTTTTGATCGCTTTTTTCTATCACATATAATGGATTGGTTTCTCCGACAGTCTCATAGGCACTCTCCTTGGATCCGCCACGGAGGATCTCCTCCACAGGCACCTCCAGTACCCTGCCAAGCTCAAGAAGGACGCTGATATCCGGCATCCCCTGGCCTGTCTCCCATTTGGAGACGGCTTTGTTGGTCACCCCCAGCCTGTCGGCCAGCTCCTTCTGAGTCATCTGCTTCCTTTTCCTGCAGGCCGCAATATATCTGCCTGTCTTTTCCGCATCCATACACCTGCCTCCCTTCGCTGTTTCTGCTCCTATCATACCCCGGCCCAGGAAATCTGGCAATATACGCAGGGAAGAGCGGGAGTCCACGGACAGTGGAGTCTCCCGCTCTTCCCTGCTTTTCAGCCCTTCCGGACTTTTATTTTCTATTCCCCAATCACCTGTCCGGCCAGCTCTTCATACCAGGAGAGGGTGGTCTCCTCCTGGCGGCTGTTTGCGAACACAGTCATGTCGTCGAGCTGTATCTCCAGGATGGGCTCACATCCCGCGTACAGGAACATCATGCATCTTCCTGTCTCCTTTCCCCTGAAGTATCCCACATGATACTCCTCCGTGCTGCCTCCGTTTGTTCTTGTAAAATTTTCCTCCGGCATACTGTCCAGGAGCTCCACGGACCGGATCCTGGCCCTGTCAAAGGAGCAGTCGTACCCGGCCGCCTCAAAGGTAAAGGTGTCCCCCTCCTGTGTGAACACCACCTCCACGTTGACAAAATCTGACAGGAGCACCGCGGTCCAGACCAGGCCGCCCAGGATGACAGCCGCCAGGACTCCTGTGATCACCTTGGCCGCCGGCCGCCCGTAGTTCATGGACATGTTCATGCTGTTGAACCTGTCCTGGACGAAGAGATGCCGGTCGCCCGGATTGTTGTACCAGCCCTTCTTCCAGTACTCGTCATCGTCAATGCAGCAGGCGGAGGTGTCCGCCTCCAGCACCTCCCTGCGCTTTCCCACGGACAGTCCCAGGGGAAGGAGGAGGACGGCGACGGCCAGGAATATAAGCCCTGTGTAGATAACATACACAGCTCCCGGCATGTCCGGGCCGTAGCGGTAATAGGAAACAGCCAGGAAGATCCAGGAGACGCCGTTCACCCAGGAGGCGTACACAAGCCCCTCGGTCCAGGACCGCTTCGTCAGCTGGTTGGCCGCCAGATTGATCTGGCTGTCCTCGCTGTACACCCGGTTGGGACGGCGCTCCACTCCCACATGCATGGCCAGGAAGAGAAGGCAGAGCCCCACGCCGGTCCCGTAGAGCAGCCAGAAGGGCCAGGCCTCCGGGGTGTCCACCTGGAATTTTCTCTCCGCCACGGCCACAAAATACGCTGTGGCCACGGTCAGAACAAGGATGGGCAGATGCCACTTCCAGTCAAGGGACAGCTTCGAGGAAGCCGCCGAGACGGCTGTGTCAATGCGCACGATCTTCCTGCTCCTCTCATCCATCCAGCCGTTCTCCATCTTCAGCCTGTACATCCGCCTGTGGGGGACGATGATCAGATACTCCAGACCGCACACGTACTCCAGCAGCCAGAGCATCCACACGATGAGAAAGGCCATGTAGTCCAGAAAGCAGACAAAGCAGATGAGAAAGCTGGCCGCCAGGTTGATCCGGTGGAATAGGATCCAGCTTTTTTTATGCCTTTCACAGAGCTCCCTCACCCGGGGGTGCTGGACACAGGTAGCCGGAATATGGACCCCCAGCACCATCCCCTCCCGGTATGCCCACAGCTTTCCGTAGGAGTACTGGCAGAGTGGGACAATGATCAGATTGCAAACAAGAAAAATAAAAAACATGGCAATTTTCATCCCTTACCCCTCACTTTCCGCCGGGTGCATACTGGCAAACATCGCCTCACAGATGCCCATGAACTCGTCCTGTTTCATTCCCTTCAGGCAGGCCTCCGCCGACAAAAGCTCCAGCTCTGCCTCCAGCTTTTCCCGAAACCTCTCTTCCGCCTGCCCGGCCGGCAGGACCGTGGCCCCCTTCCTCCGGTCGATCTCGATAAAGCCCTCCGCCTTCAGGATCTGATAGGTCTTGTTGACCGTCATGGTGTTGACCCCCGCGTCCCGGGCCATCTGCCTCACGGAAGGGAGAGTCTCCCCGGCCCGCAGCTCCCCTCTCCCTATGCCTGTGACGATCTGGTTGCGAAGCTGCACGTAAATCGCGGTCTCACTGCTCATATCCAGCGAAATGATCATGGCTGACACCTCCTCTTTGCAATCCATTTTCCCCTTTGTAATCTATGCCACTATAAAAAAAGTATTATCTGTATTACATTATATAATACAGATAATACTTTTTGGCAAGTACTTTTAGAAAGAAAGATCGCTGTCACAGCGCTTCTCCTGTCTTTATTTTCCATTCTTTATCTTTAATAGAAGGGATAGAAGACAGGCAGGAGTACCATGCTGACCACAAAGCACACAGCGCTGACTGCCAGGCCCGGTTTGATGAAATCCTTAAATCTCACATTTCCCGGCTCCAGGATCATGGAGTTGGCAGGAATAGCCATGGGTGTGCACACCGCCACGCTGCTGGCAATAAACACAGCGATAACCACCGCCCGTGGATCTGCTCCGAGGGCTTCCGCAATAGTCCAGGCAATAGGACACAGAAGGGTGCAGGCAGCCGTGTTGCTCATCACCTGTGTCAGTCCCCATGTCAGGATCCAGAGAGCTGCCATCAGGATAATGGGGCTGGCATTTCCCGTCAGAGAGATCACAGCATTTGCGATCATCTCGCCGGCTCCGGTGTTGTTCAGAGCGTCTCCAAGGGGCATCATGAAGGCCAGCATGAACACGGTCAGTATCTCAAAGGAGGCAAATGCCTCTTTCTCCGTCAGCACTCCCGCAAACACCAGCACTGCGGCCCCCAGACATGCGGTAATATGGATCGGGGGCAGGAAGTCCAGATAATCCTTCAGTACCATTCCCACAATGGTCAGTATCATGACAACCAGTGTAAACGTCCTCTTCCACTGAGGAATGTGGCTGTAGTCCGGGTTGTCCTCTATCTTTCTGCCGCTCTCACGCTCAGCGATCAGCTTGTCCCCGAAGAAGTAGTACAGCACGCCCACTGCGATCAGCATGGGAATTCCGATCTTGGCATACTCGAAAAATCCCACTGTCATTGTGCCTCCGCTGAACTGTTCTATCGTATTCTTGGCAATCAGATTACCCGGAGACCCGATGATGGAGATGTCCGCTCCAATGGTGGCACCTGCCACAAGCGGAATCAGGAGCTTAATCGGCTTGATGCCCGCTCCCCCCGCGATCCCCATAACAATGGGAAGAAGGATGGCCACGGTGCCTCTGTTGGACACAAAGCCGGACATGACGCCAGAGAAAAGGAAGACCACCAGCATCAGCCCTCTCTGGCTTTTCGTGTGCTTCAGCATCATCTGGCTGGTGGTGTAGGCCAGACCTGTCTTGAAAAAGGCCGCCCCAACCACACACATGCCAAGGATCAGGAGTACATTGGAATTGACCACGCTGGCAAAGATTTCTTCAGCCCCGATAACCCCTGTAAAATAGAGGGCCAGCGGGACGCAGAAGGCCACAAGCCCCATGGGCAGTTTGTCTATGACAAACAGGACTATGGCCGCCACAAGAATGATCAGTGTAATAGCTGCCTGAGACATAACCGCACCTCCCTATACAAACCTGCAGACATGGTCTACAGCAATGTCTGAGAACCCGAAGGCCTCAGCCTTTGTCATCTTTCCGTTGCAGATATCCCTGATGGTTCCCACCATCTCCCGGCCCATTTCCTGGTAGGTCTTCTCCCCGCTCACAATGGGACTCAGATCGATATCCATATTGTCCTCCATCTTCTCAAATGTCCGCCTGTTGGCCGTCACCTTCAGCACAGGGACGATGGCGTTGCCTGTGGGCGTTCCCCGGCCTGTGGTAAAGATCACAGCCTGGCAGCCTGCTGCCACCATAGAGGTTACAGAGGAAATGTCGTAGCCCGCCGTGTCCATGACAATAGCTCCGCGTTTGGTGGGGCGCTCCGCCTGCTCCAGCACCTCCACGATGGGCCTTGTCCCGCCCTTGCGGATACATCCGAGACTCTTTTCATCCAGCGTGGACAGACCCCCGGCCTTGTTGCCCGGTGTAGGCTGCCCTGCCCGGCAGTCCTGGCCGGCCGCCGCCAGATGCTCCTCATATCTGCGGCATACATCGATGACCTGGTCGTGGATCCTGCGGTCTGCCGCCCGCTTAGCCACCACGTGCTCACCGCCGATCCACTCGATGGACTCGCTCATCATGGAGGTAGCCCCCATGTCTACCAGGATATCGCTCAGCTCTCCCACCGCCGGGTTGCTGGCAATCCCGGACGTGGCATCCGAGCCTCCGCACTCTATACCCAGGAAAAATTCAGACACATCGAACAGCTCCTTCTGCTGCATAGCCGCCTCTGCAGCCATATCCCTGGCAGCCCTCACAGCCTTCTCAATGGTCTTCAGCGTGCCCCCTTCCTCCTGTATTCCAAAAGACACCACCGGCTTGCTCGTCATGGATTGGATCTTTTCCCTCAGCTTATCATGGGGCACTGTCTCGCATCCCAGTCCGATAATGACCACGCCGTACACGTTCGGATTGCAGGCAAATCCGGTCAACACCTTCTGGCTCATGGCTGTGTTGGCCTCCACGTCGGAGCAGCCCGTGTTGAACACGATGTTCACCGCTCCCCTCACCTGACTGGCCACAACCCTGCAGCTCTCGCTTCCGCAGGCGCAGGTAGGAAGAATCAGCACGTGATTTCGGATGCCGGGACGTCCCTCCGCCCTGCGGTAGCCCCAGAACTGAAATCCCTTCATGTCCGGCGCCCCCTCTGACTGTCTGGCACACATCTCAAAGTCATTCCCCGCCAGCTCGCTGTCGTAATCTCTGGGAACGCTGAACAGATTGTGGTCAGCTACCCAGCCGCCTGTCCTGATCTCACAGGAGGTCTCTCCAAGGCTCTCCCCGTATTTGATAACCTGCCCTCCCTTCGCGATATCTGCGACCGCAGCCTTATGGCAGTAGGGAATGGGCTCAAGAGCCGTGACTGTACAGACCTCTCCGCCTTTTCTGTAGACGATCTTCTCTCCTTTTCCCACCTCACTGACACAGGTAACTACATTGTCCGTGGGATCCATCATCAGCGCATTAATTTCCATAAAAATATCCTCCTCTTTTTCCTGTTCCCAACTGCTCTTTGCCGGCTTTCGCAGATTGTTTTTCTTTTTGTATCTTTACAGTAACACGGAAAATCTATATAATCAATTTTATAAAATTTATATTGGTATTAATCAAATTTATACAGGAGGAAGTCATGGAACAGGAGATGAAATACATTTACACAGTCTACAAACACGCCAGCTTTTCCAAAGCCGCAAGCGCGCTATTTATGACTCAGCCCGCCCTGAGCCTTGCGGTCCAGCGGGTGGAGGCGAAGGTTGGCATGCCCCTCTTTGACCGCACCTGCAAGCCTCTGAAGCTGACCGCCGCCGGGGAGCTGTACATCCGGAAATACGTGGAGATCGAAAACCTGGAAAACGAGCTGGAGCAACAGATCAATGATCTGTCTACTTTGCAGGCGGGGACGCTGCGGATCGGCGGCTCCCACTACATCAACTCCTACGTTCTCCCTCCCGTTCTGGCCGCCTTTGCCCGGGAATACCCGAAAGTGCGCCTGGAACTGACAGAAGCCGGATCCAGCGATCTTCTGCAAATGCTCTACGACCACGACATTGACATCACCTTCAACTGCACCGAAAAGCCAAACGACTCATTCCGGAGAGCCCCCTGCTTTATCGACATGATCCTTCTGGCCGTCCCAGCGGATTTTCCGGTCAACCGGCGTCTGGCTGACTGCGCCTTCACCTCCGATGACATTCTGGAGAAAAAGCACCAGCTCTTCGGGACGCCCGGCGTTTCAATGGCAGAATTTGCCGACACTCCCTTCATCCTTCTGACTCCCGGCAACAATCTCTACAGCCGGAGCAGCCGTTTCTTCGAGGAGGCCGGCGTGACACCGGATATCCGCCTCCAGGTATCCCAGCTGGTCACCGCCTGGCACCTCTCCTGCGCAGGTATGGGCGCCGCCTTTATCAGCGATTTTCTCGTCACCTCCCGGACCGACAAGGTCCTGTTCTACAAGATCAGCTCCCCCGGCACGATCCGCGTCTTCGATATAGCCATGTCCGGGCGGCACTATGTCTCAAACGCCATGAAGGCCTTTGAGGAGCTGTTCCGCGAATGGTACGGGATGAATATTCCGGACAGAGAGCCGGAGAGATAAAAAAGCGGGAGGAACCGCAGGGGCTGTATGCCCGCGGTCCCTTTCCAGCACTTCCCACATTACATTTACCTTACATTTCTGTCATTTTCACAAATTCTTCGCCATGATGTGCTACAATACGACCCGTAAAAGAAAACACACGGAGGAAATGCTTATGGGTTCCTATGTACACATCATACTGACGGCTGTGATCGCCTTTCCCTTTATCGCCTTTTTATTTACCTTTCCATACATCATCTACAACTACCGGAAGTACGGCTCCGTGCTCAGCTTCCGCATCCTTGTGGTGTACTCCTTCATCCTGTACCTGCTGTGCGTCTACTTCCTTGTCATCCTGCCCCTCCCCTCCATCCACGAGGTGGCGCAGATGACAGGGCCCCGGGTGCAGCCGGTTCCCTTTATGTTCATACGGGACATTTTTAAGGAGTCCTCCTTCCGCCTGGGGGATCCGTCCACCTGGCTCTCTCTTGTCAAAAACGCCGCCTTTTTCCAGGTGTTTTACAACTTCCTCATGGTCATGCCCTTTGGCATCTATCTGAGGTACTACTTTCGGTGCAGCTTTAAGAGGACTCTCCTCTTCTCCTTCCTCCTGTCCCTGTTCTTTGAGCTGACTCAGCTCAGCGGCCTGTATTTTATCTATCCCAGAGGATACAGGCTCTTTGACGTAGACGACCTGATGAGCAACACCCTGGGCGGCGCTGCCGGATACCTGTGCGCGCCTGCCCTCATGCGGCTTCTCCCCTCCCGGGAGAACATGGACAGAGCCAGCCTGCGCAGGGGCCAGGAGATCTCCCTGACCCGGCGCCTGCTGGCCCTTGGCTTTGACCTTTTTCTCATCTTTATTGTAAACAGTGTACTCCTTGCGCTGATCCAGGAGGAATGGGCAAAGGACAGCCGGCTTTCTCTGCTCCTCGCCTTTCTCTACTACACCCTTGTCCCCACCCTGACAGGGGGACGAACGCTGGGGAAGCTCCTCCTGAGGATGCGCATCGCGGGGACAGACGGGGCTCGCCCGAAATGGTATCAGTATGCCCTCCGCTGTAGCAGCCTGCTGGCCTATCTCTTCGCGTTGCCCCCGCTTCTGTCCCTTCCCACCTTTCTTGTCTGGTTTTTCTATCTGCTGTGGACAGCCATCCTGGCTGTCCGGCACCGGGAGCTGTTCTACGAGAGGCTGTCCCGGACGAAAAATGTGAGCACCGTGCCCTGTGAGGATCCGTAATCGGCAGGGCGGCATCTCCAGGCATTGGCCGCTCGCTGTCAGAGCAGCTCTCCCCTAGAACATGGGCTTCAGGCACCTCACGATCTGCTCCACCACCCGGACAAAGCTTTCCGTATCTACAGACGGATTGTTCAGATAGGCGTGGTAGGTCCCCTGGATGCAGTAGGACAGGAGAATATCCTTCTCCGGATCCCTCTCATACTCCGGGTATTTCCTGTAGATCACCTTCTTCAGCTCCCCCTCCAGCTGCACGCCAAACCGGCTCTGCTCCTTCCCTGAAAACAGGATTTTTATAAGAGAAATATTGGACAGAAAGGCAAGGCAGAGGGCCCTTGTAAACACGTCCGGGTTCTCTGCGGAGTGTCCCTTCAGATCCGGGATGCTGCTCACAATGGAGGCCACGGTCTCCTTTTCCAGCGTCTCGGACAGGGCGTAAATGTCCGTGTAATGGGCATAAAAGGTTGATTTGTTGATGCAGGCCGCCGCGCACAGCTCCCTGACCCTGATCTTCTCCAGAGGCATCCTGGCCCGCAGCTCCATAAAGGCGTTTCGAATCGCCCTCTCCGTCTTTTCTATTCTTAAATCCATAATATCCTCCCATACCTGCCGCTTTTAACCGACCATTTTTCAAAAGGGTTGGTTTTCCGACATATTCGGTTTATTGTCGGTGGACATCCCTCTGTGACCTGTGATAATTATAGGATATAAAACGACTTGTGTCTATTATCTATGCGCATGATTTACGGAGGATAGCTATGGATTTTTATGGATTTTATACAGGGAAAATTTTTGACGCCTACGAATATCTGGGGGCCCACGCACAGAAGGACGGAACCACCTTCCGCACCTTTGCTCCCTCTGCCTCGCGGGTCTCCCTCATCGGGGAATTTAACGACTGGCAGGAGACGCCCATGGGGAAGGTACATGACGGAAATTTCTGGGAGGTTCACATGGAGAAGGCGCTGCCGGGCATGATGTACAAATACCGGATCTACGGCGGCGACGGCCGCTGCATCGACCACTGCGATCCCTACGGGTACGGCATGGAGCTGCGTCCCAACACCGCCTCCATCATTCGCAGCCGGGACAGCTTCCGTTTCCGGGATCAGGCCTGGATGAAGAAGCGGTCCGACTGTACGGACAAGCCTCTGAACATCTATGAGATCCACTTCGGCTCCTTCAGGAAGCCCTCCGGGGAGCCGGACGACTGGTATACCTATGAGCAGATGGCCGATATCCTGATCCCCTGGCTGAAAAAGACAGGCTACAATTATCTGGAGATCATGCCCCTGGCCGAATACCCCAGCGACGAGTCCTGGGGATATCAGGGAACCGGATTTTTCGCTCCCACCTCCCGGTACGGCACAGCCGACCAGCTCAAATACTTTGTCAACGCCTGCCATCAGAACGGCATCGGCGTGATCCTGGACTTTGTGCCAGTCCACTTTGCTGTTGACGACTATGCACTGGCCCACTATGACGGCACAGCCCTCTACGAGTATCCCCACTCCGCCGTGGGGCAGAGCGAGTGGGGAAGCTGCAATTTCATGCACTCCCGGGGAGAGGTCCGAAGCTTTCTCCAGTCAGCGGCCTTCTACTGGCTCTCCGAATTTCACATAGACGGTCTTCGGATGGATGCCATCAGCCGGGCCATCTACTGGCAGGGACAGCCGGAGCGGGGCGTGAACCAGAACGCGGTGGGATTTCTTAAGTACATGAACCAGGGACTGAAAAAGTTCTTCCCTGACGCCATCCTGTCGGCGGAAGACTCCACCTCCTTCCCGGACATCACGAAGCCGGCCGACCAGGGCGGCCTTGGCTTTGACTATAAGTGGGACATGGGCTGGATGAACGACACCCTGGACTACTTCCGCACAGATCCCGCCTCCAGGGTGCGGGATTACCACAGGCTCACCTTCTCCATGGCCTACTACGATCAGGAGCGGTACCTTCTCCCCCTGTCGCACGACGAGGTGGTCCACGGGAAGGCCACCATCCTCCAGAAGATGTACGGAGACTACGACGGGAAATTCCCCCAGGCCAGAGCCTTCTACATGTACATGTATGCCCATCCCGGGAAAAAGCTGAACTTTATGGGAAATGAAATCGGACAGCTCCGGGAGTGGGACGAAAAGCGGGAGCAGGACTGGGATCTGCTGACCTATCCCATCCACGATGGCTTTTACCATTTCATGCGGGATCTGAACCACTTTTACCTGTCCTATGCCTCCCTCTGGGAGCTGGACTATGATGCAGAAGGCTTCCGGTGGCTGGACTGCCACGAGGAGGAGAAATGCGTCTACGCCTTTGAGCGCAGAAGCCAAAGGGAACGCCTTGTGGCCGTCTTCAATTTTTCCGATAAAGCCTGGGTGGATTTTGATCTGAAGGTGCCCGGAGCCAGGGAGCTAAAGCCTGCGTTTTCCAGCGATCTGGAACCATACGGGGGCTCCCGCCGGAAGCAGGAAACGCCCCTGGCGGAAGAGGATCACGTCTTCCGGATAGAACTGGAGGCCTACTCGGCACAGTATTTTCTGGTAAAATAGCACAGATCCGTGCACGAAAAGAGGGATGTCCTTCCTCCGGTACCTGAACGAGGTACGCGTCACCCACGTCTACCAGGACCTGGTGAACACAGAGGAGCCCATCTCCTACATCATGGAAAAAAACGGATTTACCAATCAGAAGCTCTTCAACCGCACCTTCAGGGAGCTCTACGGGACGACGCCCTCGGCGGTGCGGAGAGGAGATAAAAAGTACAGCAAAAGGGGCTGCCATGATGGCATGCCCCTCTGTTACTTTATTACTTGTTCTCTTTTTTTCTTTTAGCGCTGACTGCAATAACCACAAGCGCAGCTACCATAACTGTCATTACCGCAATTGCGGATTGGGTGTCACCTGTTCTCACAGCTTTAGCTCCTTTTTGATCAGAAGCTGTTTCCGCTCCATTTCCGGAAGACGAAGACTGTCCATCTCCACTGCCTCCACCCGGTTTCTGCTCCGGCTGTTCTTCAAACACAATCTGTGCTCCTTCCAGCACGATATTTTTTAAACGCTCATAGCAGTCTTTGTCAGTTACAATGAGTTTTACGATCACACCGTTATCGGCAAATGCATCCTCTTCAATAATAGTCACCCCATCCGGAATGTTGATCGACGTCAGGGCATTTCCAGCAAAAGCTCCCTCGCCGATCTTCTGGAGTTTTTCCGGAAGTACAACCCCTGTAATTCCACATCCTTTAAATGCCCCAGGTGCGATTTCTGCCACATCAGTTCCTTCCGGTGTCTGCGACGGGATCACCATATAAGGATATACTTGCAACACTTCTCTTCCTTTATCTGTCAGGCCAGTAACAGTTGTCCCCTCATAAGTAAAACAGTCTGTTCCCCATTGTCCCTGATATACAATGCGGTGAGAACCTGAGTTTCCAAATTTTAGATGTTCCGGATTCATTGTATAGCACACTACGATATGGTCTCCATTGGTACCACTGTTCCCGTAAAATGGTTCTTCCCCCATTTCCTTGAGGCTGGATGGGAGCTGCACGCTCTCCAGATATCCTTCCTTAAACGCATATTTCCCAATCTTCTCAACCCCCTCTTCCAGAGTAAGGTTCCTCAAAGTGATAGCCTTGAAAGTTCCCTCGAAAGCAGACTCTCCGATTTCCTTGACACTTCCAGGAACTGTCAGCTCTGTCAAATGGTGAAGATGGAAAGCCCTTCTTCCTATCTTTTCCACGGAAGCCGGAATCTCCAGACTTGTCAGACGTGCGCCCGCAAAGGCCATTTCACCGATTTCTGTTACTGTATCCGGAATCGTCACCTGCTCCAGACGAATATTCATCGAAAAGGCTCCCTGCGGTATTACGGTGACATTCCTTGATAACGTAAGATCTATGATATTATTCTCGGAAAAGGCACCCGCTCCCAAAGCAGTCACCGTATCTGGGATAACAACTTTTGTCAGTTTATTTCCATGGAACGCACTTTCTCCAATGTCTGTAACAGCAGCGCCAAATCCCATTTCCACAAAATTGTTGTATTCAAAGGCCTTCTTTCCAATCTTTGTGACAGTCTCTGGAATTGACACTGTCTCCATCCCGTTTGGCGAATAAACACTGTCTTTCAGCTGCTCAATCTCATCATCCGGGATTTTGAACGCATTTTCTCCTATCTCTGTCACAGCCTCTCCTGTCTCAGGATTTATCTCTGGAAGTACAAGATTTTTTACTTCTTTTCTCGTCACATTTCCTTTGTCTGACCAACCTGTCAGCACAGATCCGTCAAATGTAAAGTCATCATAGGACCACCCTGTGCCGATCAGATTACTGTATACTACTTTATGTCCTTCACTCTCCGGGATGAATGTATCTGTCTTCTGCAAATGTGCCGGATTCTTCGAGTACAGGATAACCTGTCCCGCTGCTCCGTCCTGGAAAGTATTCTCAGCAAGAGAAACCAACGTAGAGGGAATTTCCACAGTTGTCAGCGCACATTTTCGAAAAGCGGTTCTTCCGATTTCTTCCAGGCCCTCTCCTAAAACCAGCGTCTTAAGGGAGGAAGGTGACTGCTCAGAATATTGTGAAAATGCGCTGGATCCAATACTCTTTACGCTTCCAGGTATTGTAAGTTCTGTCAGCCGATTCGTTGCAAAAGCATTTGCACCGATTTCTGTCACTGTGTTTGGAATCACCAGAGATTCCACCGGTGCCCCGTTAAATGCCATTCTCCCAATTTCTGTGACTCCTTCCGGAATGCTGACTTCTTTTACCGCAGTCATCGCAAACACGGACTGTTCAATCTGTGTCATATTTTTAGAAAGAGTCACTTTTTCCAGATCAGTGCATGTTGCAAAAGCACCTGCCCCTACTTCTGTCACACTGTCAGGCAAAACTATTTCTGTCAAGCCAGATGCCCGGAAAGCTGCACTTCCAATTGTTGTCAGTGTAGATAGCAAATCCAGTTTCGTCATAGTATTCTGCGCAAATGCACTATTTCCGATTACCTGCAGCCGCGACGGAAGCGTCACGTTTTCGAAGGTCTCTCCTTCTGCTCCAAAGGTTCCATAAGCTCCTCCGTTTCCAATCTCCGTCACATATTCTCCGTTCGGCGTCAGATCCGGTATTCTCAGGTTCTGGTCCACTGTACGCTTGGCCTGTCCAGCCTCGGAGAGTCCGGTAACTTTTGTACCCTCGTAAGTGAAATGGATCGTGTTCCAGGGCTGTTCAGCCGGATCCTGTACACCAATTACCAGTTTCTGTACATTGGATTTGTTCCCCGTATTGTCAATGTGGGCGATCTGAGCCTCTGAATTCAGTACCTCATCCCCATACATATAGACGATACCGCCCTTCTTCTCCGCAGATGAGCCCTCAGTCACTGGCTCTTTTCCTGTATTCTGTAAAAAGGCCCATTTATTGACTTTTTCCGTCCTGTCAGGAAGTGCAACGGATACGATCTGATTGATTGCAAATGCCTGCGCATCTATATTCATCTTAAAATCGCATGTCGCAGGGAAGTCCACTATTGTAATCTGATTCTGAATAAAGGCTCCCTGCTCAATCCACCAGACAGTCTCTGGCAACGTCACATGTGTCAGTTCATTTTTGGCAAATGCCTGTCTCCCGACAAGGAGAACGCCTTCCGGCAGTGTTATCTCTTTCAATCCCTGGCCGTAGAAAGCCATACCCATAATCAGAAAGTTTCCTCTTTCATTCTTATCGGACAGCCGGCCCTCATATGCAGCTTTTACATTCTGTGGGAATGTAACAGAAGCAATCTTCTGCGGCATAGTATCCGCATCATATTTAAATGCATTGTCAGCTATAGCAGTCACCTGCCGACCTTCCGGATCTTTTTCCGGAATGACAAGTTCCGGGTTTCGTCCCAGTTTCTTCAGGCCATTTTCTGTAAAACCGGTTACTCCCCAGCCGGATACCTCCACCTCTTCTGTCATAGCCACATCATATAAAGTCTTCGGTTCAACTTCTCCATATGTAAAATCATAGGCACTCCATACAATATCAGACGGATCATCTCTGAGTACAAACTTGTGATATTCTGAATCCGGGAAATTCGTCTTATCCGAAATCTGTGTCTCATTCACATAGATCAGAGTTACCATCGCCTGCGTAGAGTCTGAATATTCTCTTGTAAACACATTCGCAGGAAATGCCTTCACCGTCTCCGGAAGTTCCAGGGTCTCTACAATCTTATTCCTGAAAGCATAGGATCCTATCTTTTCCAGGCCTTCCGGAAGAGTGACTGTACACACAGTATCTTTCAAATAGTTTTTTGTAGAGAAAGCATAGTTTCCAATTTCCTTAACTGTAGACGGGATGTTGATCTGAGTAAAATTGTTACCGGCAAATGCATTGTTCCCGATGACGGTAATTCCTTCAGGTATCTCAATCTGTGTAAGTCCAGCCATCCACTCGTCTGCCGTGCTACATCCGAATGCGCCGGCTGGTATCTCTGTCAAGCCTCTGGAAAGGATGATCTGCTCCAGCTGAGGATTAGTGCCAAATGCACCTCCTCCCAATGTCACTACGCTGTCTGGAAGAATTACACTGGTCAGTTTATTTCTCTGAAATGCGGCAATACCGATTTCTTTTAAGGTCAGCGGAAATTCTATTCTCTGGATACCGCTGTTGCAAAAAGCCCTGTTGCCGATGCGCTCCAAATAGCAAGGAAGTACTACGGATTCAAACTGCTCGCCTTCTGCTACGAAGAGTCCCGTATCATTTGTGGTATCTGCCAGCTCTGTTATATACTCTCCTGATGCATTCCTGTCAGGGAGAACAAGATTTTTATTCACCGCTCTCTTCCCTACTCCTGAAGGTGACAGTCCTGTAATCGTTGTCCCTTCAATAGTGAAATCATCAAGGCTCCATGTCTGGTTCGCATTTGGGTCTTCCCCTACGATCAGACGCTGATGATAGGACTTCTGGGAGGGTGCTGTCCTGTCAATATGGTGTATTCTTTCCATATTCACAAGATTCGGATTGTCCGTGTACATATACACAACGCCGCCAAACTTGGCCCCTTCATTTTCAGGCGCATCCGCCGGGCAGTCTTCCATACCCGGATTCCAGTAGAACGCTCTCTTATCTACTACCTCCGTATAGTCGGGCAGACGTACAGATTGAATATTGTTCTGGGCGAATGCCATGGCATGAATCTGTAACTGAAAATCACATGTCTTTGGAAAACCAACCGTTGTAAGCTGATTCTT
>ERZ1643246.2491-NODE-2491-length-17343-cov-30.858225_pt1 | contig 17343 bp, 16 predicted proteins | sample MGYA00579265_ERZ1643246 | MGnify/ENA primary metagenome ERZ1643246 (study PRJEB29033, sample SAMEA4952261) | chicken gut metagenome | biome: Broiler Chicken; feature: Gastrointestinal Tract; material: Caecum | place: Ireland | collected 2018 | study: Broiler...
CCATATTATATCTTCTATTATTTCTTTTTGCATATTATTTGGTTTAAATATATATAGAAATGTTAATCTCACTTTCTCACCACCAATCTATGTTCTAAGTATATCATAGCGAACATTGTTTTGTAATAGTATTAATTGACTTTTTTTAAAACATTTTGTTGTACTTTCCTATAATATAAAAAATTGCTCTATACTTTTGTATAAAGCAATTCTTTTTCTAAACATTCTTCCAAAACCATTGTAAACTATCATCCACGCTCTTTTTTCCTAATTTCTTAGCCTCTATGTCATCTACCCATAAATAAGCAAAAAATGTAATAAATACAAATACTAAATCAATTATCGCACATTTTATTAATTCTGATAAATAACTTGCATTTTCTTGACTTAATGTAATTATTTGTCCTACATGTACAGCTAATAATATTAAATAAAAAAACAATGCAATACCTGAAATATAGCTTTTTTTCAATTCTTGTGATAAGAAAATAAGCAATACTGTTGCAATCAATAAAAGTATCAATGTAAAAATGTTAGATACATCTAAAAAAAACATTTCTGCTCCCCCTTATTCAATTATATGTTTATATGTTATCACTTATAAATATATATATCAACTAACTTATTTTACATTTATATTACACTTGTATTACATTTTCATTGCACTTCTAATCAAAAAACTAATACATATATGCCGTAATATACAATACATCATCTATACATAAATAGCCATCTTTTTCTTGTTCCAAATATATATTTTTTTCAGCCTCAGTAGGTTCATATTTTTCTAAATTTTCACCAGTATAATAATTATAGCACCCCACTATTGACCACTCAGTTTTTATAGCACTATGTGTTACAAAAACTCTATGATAAGTTTCTGGATAAAATGCCTTTGAAGTATGTCCTTTTTCTACTACAACTGCTATTTTTGTAATTTCTGTATTATTTTCTTCTTCATATTTTTTTACTTCTTCTTGTATTTTATATACTTCTTGTTTATCATTTTCTTCTACTTGCTTACTTTCTCGCATGATGCACACATAATTTACAGAATTTACTATACCATATAATATCAATATACAAATTAGTATTGTATTAAATATATCTTTTTTATTTTCTACAAAATCTGTTTTTGCCCATAAATGTAAAAATATAAATCCTACAATTGCTCCCATTGCAAAGCGAATTCTACCTGACAGCAAACCTGAAGTACTAATTACAGACACCATGCATGAAAATAATATTCCACATATTACAATAAAAATTTGCTCTATCATAATTTTCTGATTACTTTTATCTGGATTCTTTTGATTTTGCTTTAATAATTTAATAAATATTAACAATTCTATAATTACTACTATTATTGCATATGACCAATTAGGGAAATATCCTCCAGTATATCTAATAATATTTAAAATATTATCTAAGATTATTCTTATATTAAAATAAATAATTATGTATGATGTAATTCCTCTATCTTGTTTAATATTATAAGTATTTTCAATAAACATTATTTGCAAATTATTTATCAATATTCCTAATAAAGTAATAATAACAGCTTTAATCATTGTTATTATAATTCCTTTTAGCGTATTTTCCTCACACATTGAAAATACCAAAACAGCTAAAAAGAAAAGAGAAATTGTTCCTTGATATGACATTATTCCTAAAGTAACTAATATAAAAGACTTAAGCAAATACATTTTAGTTTTTTTAACCAAAATTCTTGCTGATAGAATATATAGTAAAATACTTAATGCCATTACTAGTGCTTCTATATAATATAAATTTTCTATATATAATAAATTAAATATTGCATAATATGAAGCAACATATAAAATGATTTTTGATGATAATTTTTCTACTTTTTTAAAATTTTGAAATGTATTTGCTAATACCATAATTGCAATACATGATAATATTATAGCTATTTCCGAAGATATAATGGAACTAATTACAATCGGTATATCAAAATATGCAATAATTTCTACAAAAATTCCTGAAAATACCCTTCCATCTAAGAAAAAGTTTCCTATTGCATATTCTTCATATCCTTTATTAAAAATATTATACGAGTCTGTTGACATATGTCCTGATAAAAATGGTATAAAAATTGTATTTGTTACAATTAACAAAATAAGAAATATTAGCACTGTTTCTCTTTTGTTGCTTTTAATTTTTTCCATAAGTATATTTTCTCCTACATATTAAATTCTTTTATTTTTCTCCTTTTCAATCTTTTTCTGATATCTATCTTCCTCTGAAAATATGCAACCACAATATTTTTGCATATATAATCCTAATTCTCTTGCTTTTGCTTGTCCTTCTCTAAAACCTACTCTAAAATCTCTATACAAAAATTGTAAATCATATTTTTTTGCAATTTGTTCTGCGATATTTGCTAATATTTCATGTTTTTGATATGGACTTACAAGTAAAGTTGTGGAAATCGTATCAAATCCATTTTCTTTTGCATATTTTGCAGTTTGTTCTAATCTTACAGGATAACAATAATCTTGACATCTAGTATCCAAATTGTTTACAACATTTTTGCAAAAATCTCTTAATCCATAGTTTTCTTCAAAAATAGCTTCAACATTTATTGACTTAGTATATTCTTTTAAACAGTCTCTTCTTGCCTTATATTCCATATAAGGATGTATATTTGGATTAAACCAATATACTGTTGGCTCTATATCTTCTTTTCTTAATGAATCAATGCAATATACACTACATGGCGCACAGCAAGTATGTAATAATAATTTCATTTTTACTATCATTCCTTTCTTAAAGCAGAAATCCGGCCTAAAAAATTCAATAATTACTATTCAGCCTTTTCTCCTTCCAATACTACATATCCATCAAATTCTGTTATTTTAAAATTAGTTGTATCCAAGTTTTCCAATTCTGATTTTTCTATTAAATATACATTTTCTTCTAAAGCATCAATATCTTTTATTTCTTGGAAATGATATTTCCCAAAAGAAATCACTTCTCTAAAAGCTACTGTTGGATCTCTATATTCTACTGTATTTACAAAATCTTCTGTATTATATTCTGTATAAAATAATACATAAATATATGGTTCTTTAATCTTGTTTGTAACATATATTTGTTTATCTTCTAAAGAATCTACATATTCAATAGGTTGTTCTAATCCTTTTTCAAAGGTCCAGTAATTTCCTGCATCTTCCTTTATATATGCATTAATAAACATTCCAAAAGAAACTGCATAAAGAATTGAAACCAATATTATCAAAACTTTTCCGTGTTTAATTACTTCATAAATTCCAATTACTGTATAAAATATCATTGGAAACATTAATATATTTAACCTGTTTATATTAGGTTCACAAATAAATGTTAAAACAATAGAAACAATTCCCCATGTTCCAAATAAAAATCCATATTTAATATCTTTTCTATTCTTTATCGCAAAAACAATTCCAATAATTGTAAATATTGTAGAAAATATATAAATTGTACCATATGGATAAATTGAATTCCATCCCAAACCATCTACTTGTTTTATTAAAACATTTAAACTTCCAGTAAAATTATTTATACTTTTACTCAAAAATTCACTACTAAATATTGATGTTACTTCTTCATATCTATTTACTGTCATTCTAGGTATTGTCATAAATGGTAAATTTATTTGTGGCAAATCAAAGGTATTTATTATAACAAAAATTATAATAGGCAATGATATTATTCCTACAATAATCAAACTTAAAATTGCCTTTTTCACAGTTATATCTTTTCTTTTTACTAATATTATTAATACTGGTATTAAAAATAATGGCAAGAAAAAGTATGATGTACCATATGCATATGCTGTGAGTCCAAAAAATACAAACGATATGTAATAAATCCATCTTTTATTATCTTGTAATCCCTTTACTAATAAAAATATTGCAAGCAATACAATATCTGGAAATAAGTTAGACTCTAATCCCCATCTTGACTTCATTATATGCCATGGACAAATCGCCAAAAAGGCTAAACCTATCAATGCTATTTTTCTATTTGTAATTCGCTTTAACAAACAATAAAATACTACTAATGAAATACAACCTAATATTGCCATTGGTAATCTTATTGCTAATGCACTTAATCCTACTATCTTTATAAATGGTATTATCAAATATGAAAGTAAAGCATTTTGTCCACTTCCCCATGCTACTAAAAATACTGGCAATTTGTTTCCATTTCTATCTATTCCATAATTTAATATTGAAAATGCTTCATATCCTGCTGAAGTCTCGTCAACATTTAATGCATTTGGCTTTTCTCCGATTCCTATAAGCCTTACTAAAAATCCTATTATACAAATTAATATAACAATTGCTATAAATATTTTATCTTTGTATTTTTTTAATATTTCAATATTCATTTATTATTTCCTTTCTTAAGAATTATACTTGTGGATTGATATATATTAAAATGTAGTGAACGCGCAGTTTGGGAGGATGCCAATTAGTACAGACCAGTCCTGCGCAACTGCTCATAGTATGAAATTATTGACCAGCTACCTTATATGATAAGTCCGACCAGCAAGGAACGAAATTTTAATATATATCAATCCAAAATTAATAATTCATAAAATTTAGTTATATATATCGTATATAGAAACTTCTCCTATTTTTTCCAAATTATCCTGTACATAATGTATTACTTCCATTGGAGTTTGCCAATTGTAATTATATGATGGATTTCTTACCAAATAAATACAGTCATCAGCCTCTCGTTCATTTTCTATTCTTTGGATTATACCTTGCACACCATCTTTTCCTAAATTTCCAAGTAAAAACATATCATAGTCCTTATTATATATATCTAATGGAATATTATAAACTGCTGCCTCTGCATCTAATATATACACCTTTTTTCCATTTTGATTTACAATAAATTCATCTATTTCTTTTATCCTATCTAATAAATATGGCTCTATAATAATATTTTCGTAATGCCTTATTTCATGATTTTTACTAGATTTGCCGCTTTCAATATAAATCATTACATTTTCCACTATTGATGCTGCTGAATAAACAATCATTATCATGCAAATTATTATTTCCAAACCATATATTACGATATTTTTACTTTTAAAACTAATTTTTTCTATAGTCCACTTTAATATTAAAAATAGTAAATATAATATTCCAATAAAAACTATATATGATCCAATTAAAAAATGTATTTGGTCTGAAATTGGATATATTACTATTAGTGGCACTAAAGAATATATTGTTAATATTTTAAAATTTGTACTTATTTTTATTTTTTTAGAAAAGATAGAAATTACTATCATCAAGATTACTGAAATAGGTACAACAACAGCCAATAATCTTATTATTAAATTTCCTTTTAACAATACTGAATATGGAATTTTATTACTAAATGTAAAAACGCCAAATATTGTATAACTAATAAAATCTTCCAAAGAACCTGTTACTAACAAATATATTAATAATATAAATAATGGAAAAGCTATTCCCAATATTCTTTGAAAGGCAATTTTTAAAAACTTTCTGAAATCCTTTTTATTTTTAATCCAAAATATAGGATAAATTACAACTGCAAATGATAATATAGCTCCTATTGTTTGTTTTGATAATATTACACAACCAGCTAAAATACCAATTAAAACATTACTTTTAAATACAGATAAATTTTCTAGTAAATTATTATCATTATCATTTTTTCTTAATTCTAAATATAGAATTATCAAAATTATAAACAAAGAAAAGAAATTGTAATCAATACAAAAATCTTTAATCATTAAAAATCCTATCAATAAAGTAAAGATTACACTTATTTTTGTTTCTTTTATCAACAACAAAAATATTCTAAATGTTAAATATAAAATTGTTGCACATAATAAAGATGCAAGAATTCTCATTACTATAAGGTTATTTCCTAATATTGATAAAAAACCTGCATTTATAAATGGCAATAATGGAGTATTTACCATACTTACTTCTTTATATGGGATTAACCCTTCAGCGATTGCTCTCGCCATATTATAATTCCATAATTCATCTAGATTTCCTAACGGTTTTACTATAATAAATGAAAATACATATGCCATTAAAAATATAAAAAATAAGTATTCCTTTTTTAAGATTTTTTTCATATTTAACCCCTTCTAAATCCTATTTATTATTAAGTTCTATTCGCCATTATATTCATATCCAAGATGTTTATATGCTGCTGGTAAAACTTTTCTTCCTCTTAATGTTCTTGCAACAAATCCCAACTGTATCAAATATGGTTCATATACATCTTCTATAGTATCAACTTCTTCTCCGATTGTAGCTGCCAATGCTTCTATTCCGACTGGTCTTCCTGAATATTGGACAATCATTGTTTCCAATAATTTTCTATCTATTTCATCTAAACCTAGTTCATCAATTTCCAATTTATTTAATGCTACTTTTGTTATTTTCAAATTAATATTTCCATCACCTAAAACAATAGCATAATCTCTTACTCTTTTTAATAATCTATTCGCAATTCTAGGCGTTCCTCTTGATCTTCTTGCAATTTCTACAGCCGCTTCTTCATCAATACTAACATTTAATATTCCAGCTGACCTTTTTACAATTTTAGTTAAGTCTTCTACACTATATAATTCTAAACGATGTACTATTCCAAACCTATCTCTTAGCGGTGTAGTTAATGAACCAGCTTTAGTTGTTGCTCCTATTAAAGTAAATTTAGGTAAATCTAATCTTATTGACCTTGCACTTGGTCCTTTTCCTATAATTATATCTAAGGTATAATCTTCTAATGCTGGATACAATATTTCTTCAACACTTTTGCTTAATCTATGAATTTCATCTATAAATAAAACATCAAATTCTGATAAATTTGTAAGTAACGCTGCTAAATCTCCTGGCTTCTCTATAGCAGGTCCTGAAGTTATTTTGATATTTGAATTCATCTCATTTGAAATAATATTAGAAAGTGTTGTTTTTCCAAGTCCCGGAGGACCATATAATAAAACATGGTCTAGTGGTTCTCCTCTTTTCTTTGCAGCTTCAATATATACTTTCATGTTCTCTTTTATTTTATCTTGACCTATATATTCATCTAATGTTTTTGGTCTTAATGAATTTTCTAATCTTTCTTCTTTTGCATCTTCTATCTCTGGATTTATTATCCTATCTTCTCCCATGAATCCACCTTCTTAAATCTATTTTAATAAATTATGTATATTAATTGATTTAGAAATATCCAGTTCAGTTCTCATATCTTCTTCATACTCATTTAACAATTCCTTTTCATCGTCTGATAACGAATTTAAATCTACTAAATTTCCTGTACCAATTTCAAACCAATCTCCATCATAATAATATCTACTTGAAACAATTCTTTCATTATTAAGACATATAAAATCTTTTCTTGCAAACATATTTGTTCCAAGTGACATGCCATCATTCAAGTTACACAAATATGCAAAAGTAGGCTTTATGTCTAATTTGCTTACGGGCTTTTCTATCTCTAAATGCTCTATTCCTGGTATCTTCATTCCACAAGCAACTCTTATATAATTTAATCTTATATCTACATCATTCATATCAGGATTTAATTGTGTTAAAAAATCAATCATTTCTTCATTATACATTTCAAGTCCATTATGATCACCATATAATAATATAACAGTATCATCATACAAGCCTGCATCTTTCAATTCTTCTATAAATAATCCAAATGCATAATCTGCATAATTTACAGATTCCAAATAATTCCCAAAAAATGTCCCTTTATATTTTCCAACATCTATTTGAACTTTACTTGGATCTTGCAAACCATCTAGTGTAAAAGCTGTATGTGAAGATGCTGAAACAATATATGACATAAATGGTTTTTCATAATTTTTTATTTTTTCTACTGCTTGCTTATACAATAATTCATCTGACAAGTAGCCCATTATATTTTCAGATATCTCTTCAAAAGAATCTTTAAGTTCTAAATGATCAACAGGCAATAAGCTATATACATTTCCTCTATTCCAGAAATATCCATAATTTCCATGCATATATGATGTTGTATAATTATCTTGATGGAACATACTAAAAATATCATCAATTGAGTTGGTATAATATCTACTAAATGAAATTCCATTTTCCATTGGGTACAATGATGATATTGTAGAAAACTCTGAATCTGCTGTTGATGAATAACTTTGCATAAACATATTTGAAAATTCTATATTTTCATCTAAAAATTTATTCAAATTTGGCGTAATTTCTTTTCCATTTATAGTTTTATGTAATACAAATTCTTGTATAGATTCTAGCTGTAATATTATAACGTTTTTGCCTTTCATTGATCCTTCAAGATAATAATTACTTTGTCCATATTTTACATTATAATCATCTTTTAATTCGTTGTAAGCTATTTCCATATCTTCTCTATTACTATATTTTGCTTGCTTCTTTATTTGAAAAGCACTTTGTATATCTGCAATGTGATATCCATAAATAGTTGCTGTTTTTATTTGCAAATCCTTATTATATGGATTTTCCAACGCCTTTACTGTATATTTATTTCCAACAAAACAATATATCAAAACCGCAATTACACATGATATTATTCTAAATGAAATTTTTAATTTTGTTGCTTTTTCTGCTTTTTTTATTGTTACATATTTACTGATTAACAATATTAAAATAATAATTATATCCACAAAATATAGAATATGTCTTAAATCCATAATCATTGGCAATGTTGTCATTATTTCCTCGCCATATTGTAAATTTGTAATTTGAGAAACCGAAAGTACACTACTTGAATATGAATAATATAAATCATCTCCTAATAATAAAATGCTAATAAAAATATCTGCAATAAATATTGTGTAAAATCTTGTTTTATTAGGTAAAGCTAAGCAAATAAACAGTAAAATTACCACAAAACTAATTGTTCCTATTATTATATCAAAGTTTAGTTGCTCTCTTATCATAATTGTATCATAATAGAAAAATATTGTTTTTAATACAATTAATATGCAAATAAATATAGCAAAAAATATTGAATTAAAAAACTTATTTGTCATTTCTTTTAATTTTTCCAACTTTATTTTTGTTTTTTCTTGCAATTTATTTCCTCTTTCTTCATTTTTTATATCATTTAAAGTCCATTTTTTGCTAAAATTGTTTGAACTAATTTATTTATTCAAACTAAATCTTATCTATAAATTTTTCTATTGTATCTAACATTTTATGATTGTCTAGTTCATATTTCTTTGGTGTGAAATTTTTTACTTTTTCTAATGCCTCCTCTAGTTTTTCAACATCAATACATCCTATTATATACCCTTTTTTATCAAATAATTCTACTATCTCAATTTGATGATTATTTACATGTTCACCATGTTCGTGCAATCTTGGTACTGCTATAACTTTTTTGCCTAATTTTAAAGAAGTTATAATAGAACCAACTCCTCCATGAGTAATTATTAAATCTGCCTGTTTTTGGTATTCTTCTAGCTCTTCCCTTGATATCATATCAAAAATTTGCATATAATCAGACTTAAATTTTGTATATCCAGCCTGTACTATTACTTTGTCACTTATTATATTCTTTTTTATCAATCCTTCAATCTTTTCTAACAATCTGTGAAAACTATTATTTTGAGTACCTAACATTACTAATATCATTAATAAATTGAACCTCCATATACTGCTTTTGGATATATTTTTAACATTTCCTCCCATTGAACTATAAATAAATCTGCAATAGGGTAAATTAATCTTCCTGTAGCAGTTTTTCTATTTGTATTTGCAAATGTTTCTATGTATATAATTTTACTTCCAAATATTTTTCCGATTATGCACATTGGCCCTGCTGTATGTGTGCCAGTAGTTACTATTACTTTTGGTCTTATTTTAAAGTATAAATAAATTGTTTTAAAACATAAAAATAAATATTTAAAGATGTATGAGAATAATTTTGCTCTAGTCCCATATGGTAAAAAATATACTTTGTCTCCATATTTTTCTTTTAAATTCTCATTTGCTTTATCTTTTTCTGTTATTATATGATAATCATATTTTTCAAATAGAGGACTTAGTTGTAATAATTCATTTAAATGCCCTCCTGTACTTGAAATAAATAAAACTTTCTTTTTTTTCATACTCTTCTCCTATATCCCTTATTCTACTATAATACAAGAAAAATAGCAAGAAATTCTTGCTATTTTTACTTTATATCATATTAAAATAATACTATTAGCTCTGTTCCAGATCGACCAAAAATGTGGTTAAGTGGAACCTGGATTTGCCATTAATATATTGTATTTAATGAATTTATTGTTGAATCAAATGCAGCTCCAAAAATATAAACTCCAAGTATTACTGCAAATATAAATAATAATACTAATAATACTGTCATTATAATTCCAATTACCATTCCTGCTGTTCCTAATCCTTTAGCTCCTTTTTGACGTCCAACTGCTCCAAATACTATTGCAAGTATTGAACATATTATTGAAACTATTGGATTTATAAAAACCAATATTATTGAAGCTATACTTAAAATAAATCCTGTTATACTAAAACCTGTTTGTTCTTCTTTTACTGCTTCACTATTTACTTTTACTTCTTCATTGTTCACTTTTACTTCTTCGTTTGTTTTTACTAATTCTTCTCCGCAGTTTGTGCAAACTATTGTATTATCTGGTAATTCTGTACCACATTTTGGACAATTCATAAAATTTCCCCCTTCTAAATTTATATTATTTGATATTTCTAAAAATAATCATTTCTTATGTATTTTTATATAATTTCTTTTGCATTATTCCGAAACATCTCTCGACATAATAATACATTTTTATACAATTTTTGTCAACTTTATTTTTATAATATTATAGCATTTTTTAAACTAAAAGTATTATAATATAAAATAAGAAAATAATTTTAGGAGGTAAGGTTGAAAAATAATTACAATTTTGGCGTCGTCAACCTGCATTTGAAATTTAATCAACGTACGCATGTACGACTCATAAATTTCAAATTTGTTTTCCTAGCCAAAATTTAATTCTTTTCCAACCTAATTTGTGCCTTAAGAAAGGAATGATTGTAATTATGAATAATTTTGTTGAACAAGATATTAAAAATTTTATGTGTAACCCTTTTACCAAAATAGGAAGTGACTGGATGCTAATTTCTGCTGGTAATAATAATAAATTTAATACTATGACAGCTTCTTGGGGAACTTTAGGGATAATGTGGGGAAAAAATGTTGCCATTTCTTTCATTAGACCTCAAAGATATACTAAAGAATTTGTAGATAGTAATGATACTTATTCTCTATGCTTTTTCCCTGAAGAATATAAAAAAGATTTAGCCTATCTTGGAAAAGTTTCTGGACGTGATGAAAATAAGATAGAAAATTGTAGTTTAACACCTGTATTTTTAGATGATACTCCTTGTTTTGAAGAAGCTAATTTGATTCTTATCTGTAAAAAATTATATCACCAAGAAATTAAACCTGAGTGCTTTATTGATAGCTCTTTAGATTCAAAATGGTATGAGAATAAAGATTATCATACAATGTATTTTTCTGAAATCACAAAAATATATGTTAAAAAATAAGAAAGGCATTTCGCTAAGCAAGTCTTTGTAGCGCGTGCGAAATACATGCCACTCACTTCGTTCGGGCGAATTAAGGTAGCCTAACCTTGTTGTATACGGAAAAATCCACATAGGGGTCAAGATAAAAGTCGATTTTTCCTATACAATAACAATGGGGATGTAAATTTTTGACAACTTTATTAAGTATTGTCAAAAATCTCCGTCCCCATTGACACTATCCAAATATTCCTCTTTTCTTTATTGGAGGTTGTTCATTCATAGTTTTTGCAAGTTCAACTAGCAATTCTCTTTGTTCTTTTGTTAATCTTTTTGGTGTTTGAACTACTACAGTAAATATAAAGTCACCATATGAAGCTCCATTTACATATTTAAATCCTTTATTTTTTATAACAAATTTTGTACCTGTTTGAGTGCCTTCTGGAATTTTATAATGTTCTTTTAGTCCATCAACCATTGGAATTTCAATATCTGCTCCCAATGTTGCTTGTGTTATTGTAATTGGTATATTGCATAAAACATTATTTCCGTTTCTAGTAAATATGCTGTGTTTCTTTACTCTTATTGTTATATATAAATCTCCATTAGGTCCGCCTTTTTCTCCTGGGTCTCCTTCTCCTTTTAATACTACTGTTTGATTATCATCAATTCCTGCTGGTATTTTTACTTTTATTTTTGGTTGCTTTCTAATTGTTCCTTTTCCTCTACAAACATCACAAGGCTCTTGTATTATTTCTCCTGTACCATGGCATGTAGAACATGTTCTTGTTGTTTGTACTTGACCTAAAATAGTGTTTTGCACTTGCCTTACTTGCCCTGTACCTTTACAGTCTGGACATTTTATAGGGCTAGTTCCAGGTTTGGCTCCTGTTCCATGGCAATGTGTACATTTTTCATTTCTTGTTATTATTATTTCTTTTTCTACACCTAAATAAGATTCTTCAAAAGTTATATCCATATGTAAATTTAAATCTGCACCTTTTCTTGGTCCATTTGATTTTCTTGAATTTTGTCTACTTCCAAAGCCACCTCCAAAAAATGAAGAAAATATATCTCCTAAGTCTCCAAAATCGCTAAAGCCGTCAAATCCACTAAAACCTGAACCATTATATGAATAATATCCTCCTTGACTTCCAAAAGGTCCTTGACCTCCTCCAAATCCTTGTGGTCCATCTGGCCCAAATTGGTCATACATTCTTCTTTTTTGAGGATCTGATAATGTCTCGTAAGCTTCGTTTACTTCCTTGAATTTCTTCTCTGCTTCTTCTTTATTGTCTGGGTTAGCGTCAGGATGATATTTTTTTGCTAGCTTACGATATGCTTTTTTTAATTCTTCGTCAGTAGCATTTTTATTTACACCTAATACTTCGTAATAATCTCTCTTTCCTGCCATTTTTTCCTCCTATTAAAATGTCATTTTATTTTTACATTGTTAAATTTTGAGGTTGGAATTTTATATTGTACCTCCAACCTCTTTCTTCTTATTATATCCTATAATAATATTATTTTTTAATTTTAATGTCTGTCCCTCATTTCCTATATATAGGGATTTTGAGGTACGTCCCTAAATCCCTATTTGTCATCTTCTACTTTGTAGTCTGCATCATATACATTTCCATCATTGTTGTTTCCATCATTATTAGCATTTGCATCTGCTCCTGCTTGTGCTGCATTTGGATCTGCTCCTGCTGCTCCATTTGGATTTGCGTTTTTGTATAATTGTTCTGACATGTCATAGAATACTTTTGTTAATTTTTCTGTTGCTTCTTTTATTTTCTCTGTATCGTTTGTTTCTAATGCTTTTTTAGTATTTTCTATTTCTGTTTCTACTTTTGCTTTTTCTTCTCCACTTATTTTGTCTCCTAAGTCATTTAATGTTTTTTCACTGTTATATACTAGGCTTTCAGCATTATTTTTAACTTCAATTTCTTCTTTCTTCTTTTTATCTTCTGCAGCATGTGCTTCTGCATCTTTTACTGCTTTTTCGATATCTTCGTCAGATAGGTTTGTTGATGCTGTTATTGATACATTTTGTTCATTTCCTGTCGCCATATCTTTTGCTGATACATGTACTATTCCGTTTGCATCTATATCAAATGTTACTTCTATTTGTGGTACTCCTCTTGGTGCTGCTGGTATTCCTGTTAATTGGAATCTTCCTAATGTTTTGTTATATGCAGCCATTTCTCTTTCTCCTTGTAATACGTGAATTTCAACTGATGTTTGACCATCTGCTGCTGTTGAGAATACTTGTGATTTCTTTGTTGGTATTGTTGTATTTCTTTCAATTAATTTTGTAAATACTCCACCATATGTTTCAATTCCTAATGATAATGGTGTTACATCTAGTAATACTAGGTCTTTAACATCTCCTGATAATACACCACCTTGGATTGCTGCACCAATTGCAACACATTCGTCTGGGTTTATTCCTTTATCTGGTTCTTTTCCTGTTATTTTCTTAACAACTTCTTGTACACAAGGTACTCTTGTTGATCCACCTACTAATAGTATTTTATGAATATCATTGGCTGTTAACCCTGCATCTTTTAATGCTTGGTTTACTGGTCCTTCTGTTGCATCTACTAAGTCTTTTATTAATTCTTCGAATTTTGCTCTTGTTAATGTTATATCTAAGTGTTTTGGTCCTGTACTATCTGCTGTGATAAATGGTAAGTTGATTTGTGTTTGACCAACACCTGATAATTCTATTTTTGCTTTTTCTGCAGCTTCTTTTAATCTTTGCATTGCCATTTTGTCTTGTTTTAAATCAATTCCGCTTGATTTTTTGAATTCATCTACTAAGTAATCAATAATTCTATTATCAAAGTCGTCCCCTCCTAAGTGTGTGTTACCACTTGTTGCTAATACTTCGAATACTCCATCTCCAATATCTAGTATTGATACATCAAATGTTCCTCCACCTAAGTCATAAATTAAGATTTTTTGATCTTGTTCTTTATCCATTCCATATGCTAGAGCTGCTGCTGTTGGCTCATTTATTATTCTTAGTACTTCAAGTCCTGCTATTTTACCTGCATCTTTTGTTGCTTGTCTTTGGCTATCATTGAAGTATGCTGGTACTGTGATAACTGCTTGTGTTACTTTTTGTCCTAAATAGTTTTCTGCATCTGCTTTTAATTTTTGTAAAATCATTGCAGATATTTCTTGTGGAGTAAATTCTTCTCCATCTACTTTTACCTTTTCTGCTGTTCCCATTTTTCTTTTGATTGATATAACAGTATTTTCTGGATTTGTTACAGCTTGACGTTTTGCTATTTGTCCTACCAATCTTTCTCCATTTTTAGAGAATGCAACTACTGATGGTGTTGTTCTATTACCTTCAGCATTTGGTATTACAACTGGTTCTCCTCCTTCCATAACTGCTACACATGAATTTGTTGTTCCTAAATCAATTCCTATAATTTTTCCCATTTTCTTTCATCCTTTCTTTTAATAAAAAATTTGTATAAATAAAATTAATAACCAATTTAACAATAATGATACTCCAAATTGTACTAATATACTTATTGCAATAAAAGGAACTCTATCAAAATTATCGTATAATTTACGCAATATGAATATCATTATTAAACCTATTACAAAATATCCTCCAAAGAGTAATAAAAACATTATTACAGATATATACCCTGTTACTATCATTAACTTTATTTCCATACATATTGTATAAATAAGTACGTTTCCCAAATATTTAACATCTTTATCCATTGCAGAGTATATAAAATAAAATATTACTATATCTATTAATATTCCTATTAATGCATTTATTCCTAAATTAAAAATATTTAGCATTATTATTCCCCTTTTTAATTTGCTACTACAACCATTGAATGTCTAATTACTTTTGTTCCTATTTTATATCCTTTTCTGTATTCTTGTACAATTTCTTTTTCTCCTTTAGTTTCATCTTGTACACTACTTACTGCTTCATGTAATTCTGGATCAAATGTTTCTCCTACTGTTTTTATTTCTTCTACTCCTTTTGACTTTAGTGTATCTTGAAATTGTTTTAATACTAATTCAATTCCTTTTTTATATTCTTCATCTTTAGATTCTGCTTTTACAGCATTTTCTAAGTTATCTAGAATTGGAAGTATTGAGCTTACTATATCGGATAAAATCATGTTATATAGACTTTCTCTTTCTTTTCCGCTTCTTTTTTTGAAGTTTTCAAATTCTGCTAAAATTCTTTTGTATCTATCTGTTATATCATCTAGTTCTTCTTGTTTTTGTTTTAATACTTCTTTTTCAGTTTGTTTTTTTTCTACTTTTTCGCTTATTTCGTTTTTCTCTTCTTTAAATTCTTTTTCATTATTATTTTCTTTTTCAGCCATTTTTAACCTTCTTTCTCAATATTTTTCTTATTGTTTAAATATTTTTTTCATTTAGTTTTTTGCTGATATATTTCATAACAGAAATAACTTTTGAATAATTCATTCTTTTAGGTCCTATAATTCCTATTGTGCCTAGGTCTTTGTCTCCTACTTTATGTTTAAATGTTATTATACTAAAATCTTTTAATTCGTCTTTTTCATTTTCATCGCCTATATACACATTTATATCTTTTGCAAATCCTGAATCTAACATATCTGTTACTAATTCTCTTTCATCTAATATGTTTACAAAGTTTTTGGCAACTTCTAGACTATTAAATTCTGGTAAATCAAATGATTTATTTGCACCTTCTAAATATATTTGCCTATCTTCAACTATAACTTTCTTGATTTGCTCTATAATAGGTTTGATAACTTTTACACTATATTTCATTTCATTTATAAGATATTTTTCTAATGGAACATCTATTATATCTAATGGTTTTCCTTTAAGTTTATTATTGAACATGTAATTAATAGTTTCTACCTGTTTTTCTGTTATATCTTCGTCAAATTTTATTATAGTTTCTTTTATCATTCCTGTATTTGTTAAGATTATAGCCATTAACATTCTTGGACCTAATAATACAAATTTGATTTCTTGTATTAATTGATTATCTGTTCCAGGTCCTATAGCTACTGTTGTATAATGAGTTATTTCTGATATTGTTGTTGTTGCGATTTTTGTCAAGTCTTCAATTTCATTTACTTTTGTTTCTAGCTTTTCACTAATATATTTGATTTCTTCTAAACTTATATTATCATCTTGCAATAACTCATCCACATAATATCTATAACCTTTTTCTGATGGTATTCTTCCACTAGATGTATGTGTTTTTTCTAGGTACCCTGCTTTTTCTAGGTCTGCCATTTCATTTCTTATTGTTGCACTACTATAGTTTAAGTCTTCATGATTAGTTAGAGAACTAGAACTTACTGGTTCGGCAGTATTTACATATTCTTCTACTATTGCCTGCAAAACTTTTTTCTTTCTGCCGTCTAACATTTTATCACCTCTTTTAGCACTCTTCGTATTCGTTTGCTAATCTTCATATATATTATAACCATTTTTAGCACTTGTCAATACCTTTTGCTAAAATAATTGTAAATTTTTTGTGAAAATGTTGCAATTCACAGGCTTATAAAGTAAATAAGCTTGCAAAGGGTTAATTCATATTTTTCGAATGAGCTTGTGTGGGGACCGACAAATTATAAGCTGTTACAAAATTTTCGTAAGTAAAATTTTGTTTACAGCTTGTTATGCAGTTGGGACGAATGAGATAAAATATTATAAAAGTCAATACCAAAATTACCAAAAAAGGGAAAATAAAAATTACCAATTT
>ERZ1643246.2492-NODE-2492-length-17337-cov-30.456487_pt1 | contig 17337 bp, 16 predicted proteins | sample MGYA00579265_ERZ1643246 | MGnify/ENA primary metagenome ERZ1643246 (study PRJEB29033, sample SAMEA4952261) | chicken gut metagenome | biome: Broiler Chicken; feature: Gastrointestinal Tract; material: Caecum | place: Ireland | collected 2018 | study: Broiler...
GAAAAAAGCCCTGCAGGAATCTGTCGGAAGACAGAAGCTCCTGCGGGGCTTTTTTATATGTGCGATACGCCCGGCAAGTGACTGCCGTGCTTGCACGAACAGGCATTTGCCGGGAAACGGACAGCGACAGGCTTTGCCTGGAGCTGCCCGCAGTATCGCAGTGGATAGGGAAGGTCTCTTTCCTATCCGATTAAAAAAAGATCAGTGGCCGGAAGTTGCTTTTAATCCGATAATACCAATTAGAAGAAAAGCCACAAAAACAAGGCGTGTCGGAGACGCAGATTCTTTAAAAAGAATGATCCCTATGATAACAGCGCCCAGTGCTCCGATGCCGGTCCACACAGCATAAGAGGTTCCCAGGGGGAGAGTCTTAGTCGCCTGGGCCAGGAAAAGAAAACTGAAGATCATGCCGATGATGGTCAGGACAGTAAAACGCATAACGCTGAAACCGTGAGACAGCTTCAGACAGGTGGACCAGAAGACTTCAAGCAGTCCTGCAAAAACTAAAAATATCCATGCCATAGAAAATTTCCTCCTTAAAATAAAAAATGCATTTACGATGTATCTTCAACGGCCTAATGATACATACATAAATGCAATCTACTTACTCGGCAGCAAGTAAACTCATATTATGATAACACATTTTTTGAAAAATTCAAGCACATTTTCAGATCATCCGTCCAGCAGTACCCCGCCGGTCAGAGCATGAAGATAATCAATATTATCATAACTTTTCACAATCTCCTGAAGTTTCAGGATAGGATCCGACAGAAATTTGTCTTTGTGGTAGACGAAACTGAACTGACGGTTCCATTCGTGGCCGGAGCTGGTAAAGACATAGACCTGATGGTCCTTCAGATCCTTTTCCAGAAGCCGCAGAGAGATCACCGCCAGACAGCCGTTGATCTTCACCGCATTGCGGATACCATCGGGCGTGGTTTCCTCGAAAGCTGTCCGGATATGGAGATTGTGACGGCGGATAAAGGTTTCAAAAAGTTCTCTGGTGCCGCTCCCGGATTCCCGCATAACAAAGCGCTGATCGTTCAGGTCGGTTACTTTAATCGAGGATTTCCCCGCAAAAGGATGGTCTGTGCCGCAGACCAGCACCAGCATATCCTGGACCATGGGGATGGCTACCAGATCTGGACTTTTTATCTGCCCTTCTACTATTGCCACATCCAGGTCCATGTTCAGCAGCTTCTGCTCAATGATCCTGGTATTATTTACATAAGAATACAGCTCCAGATCGGGACAGGCCTCTTTAAGATCCCGGATCATATAGGAGAGGATACTGCCTCCGAGGGTGATGGTCCCCCCGATGCGCAGACGTTTTATCCGGCTTTCCTGGGACATATTCTGTTCGATCAGATCGAACTGGGTCACCACAGGCCTGGCATAGCTGTAGAGCCGTTTCCCGGCTTCAGTGATAAACAGCTTTTTGGAGAGCCTCTCAAAAAGCAGGGTGTGATAATGCTCTTCCAGTTCACGGATCGCCTGACTTACTGAGGGCTGGGATATGTAAAGTTTCTCAGCAGCAGCGCTCATTTTCCCTGTGTCTGCCACTGTAATGAAAATTTTCAGATGGCGTATGGTCATAAAAATTCTCCTCTAGTACTTAGGACATTGGGGGCAAAAGCCCCCAGCTATGATGTCTACGGATTGCTCTGTGCTGTACACTCACGCAATCCTGCCCAATATTCGCATATCGTGGGATATACATCCCACTTTTATGCTCATATCGGGGCGGGTCCCAAGGCCCTTCGCCCACTTATGAGCAAGCTCATGTGGGCTTAGGCCTTTTGACCCTGACATCATAGGAGTTACCTATGAGTTATATATAATTATATTTCTTTTCTTATACTATTGCAAGTGTTATAATAAAGACAACCGAGAAAATGCCATAAGGCAGAACAGAAGAAAAGAGGAGAATGATCATGAAAGTTCTTATTATCGGCGGTGTGGCAGCTGGTACAAAAGTAGCTGCAAAATTAAAAAGAGAAGACAGGGGAACAGAAGTCCTGATCCTGACAAAAAGTGAAGATATTTCTTATGCAGGATGCGGACTTCCTTATTATGTAGGAGATGTGATCCATGAGAGGAGCCAGCTTATTGTAAATACTCCCCAGGCTTTCGCAAAGCTTACCGGCGCTGAGGTGAAGACCGGTATAGAAGTTACAGCTCTTGACAGAGAGGGAAAAAAGGTAACAGCCAGGGATGTTAAAACAGGGGAAACACAGGAGTATGCTTACGACAAGCTGGTCATTGCAACAGGAGCTTCTCCCATTGCCCCTCCTATTGAAGGAAAAGACCTGAAAAATATCTTCTTTATGCGCACCCCTCAGGATGCGGAAGATCTGAGAAAAGCGGTAGAGTCCGGCGGGATCAAACGGGCAGTGATCGCCGGAGGCGGATTTATCGGTCTGGAAGTTGCGGAAAACCTTATGAACAGAGGGGTTCGCACCACGGTCATCGATATGGCGCCTCATATCATGCCGGGATTTGATCCGGAAATGGCAGGTTATGTGGAAGATTATCTGGCAGACAACGGCATCATGGCTATGACTAATACAAGACTGGAAGGTGTGGAAGGCACAGAGTCTGTGGAAAAGGTAAAGACTTCCCGCAGAGCCATTAAGGCAGATGCCCTGATCATGTCTCTGGGGATCCGTGCCAACACAGGATTTCTGGAGGGAACGGGCCTGGAGCTGGCGCCGAACCATACTATTTTAGTAGACGATCATCTGCGGACGAACGATCCGGATATCTATGCTCTTGGAGACTGCGCAATGGTCACCAACCGGATGACAGGCAAGAGAGCCTGGTCTCCTATGGGATCTTCTGCGAATATCGAGGGAAGGATCGCTGCACAGAACCTGGCAGGAGCAGATCTGTCTTATCCGGGAGTCCTGGGAACAGGAGTAGTAAAGCTTCCGGGACTGAATGCAGGCCGCACCGGTCTTAACGAAGAAGCAGCCAGGGCAGAAGGCCATGATGTGATCACCGTGACTACCGTGGTGGATGACAAAGCCCATTATTATCCCGGCGCAGGAAACTTTATCGTGAAGATGATCGCAGATAAGACTACAGGAGAATTCCTGGGGATCCAGGTGCTGGGAAAAGGCGCGGTAGATAAGATGGTAGATATTGCCGTGACGGCCATTAGCCTGAAGGCTACCGTATATCAGCTGAGAGATCTGGATTTTGCCTATGCGCCTCCATTCTCTACTGCTATTCATCCCTTTGACCATACTATCAATGTTCTGATCAACAAGATGGAGGGTAAGCTGGATTCCTTCACTCCCGCACAATTCCAGGAAGGAAAGGCAGCAGGCTACACCATTCTGGATGCAGGTCTGGCTCCGGCTATCGAAGGAGCAGAGTTTATCAATCCTGCAGAGGTAGAGGGAGAGCTTCCTGGACATGACAAAGAAGAAAAACTCCTTCTGGTATGCACCAAAGGAAAACGGGCTTATCTCCTTCAGAACCGTCTGAAATATTATGGTTATACTAACACCAAAGTCCTGGAGGGCGGAACTACGTTTAACGGCACAGAGCTGTCTACAGAAGAGTAAAGAAGAGAAGTATCAAAAAAGAATACAGGAGGAAATTTTTATGGCAACACTTACCGTAAGCAAAGAAGATGAAAAGAGAGTGAAAGCTCTGGGCTTTCTCAGCAACAAAGGCACAGATAATTTTTCCGGAAGGATCGTGACCAGAAACGGAAAGATCACCGCTGATCAGCAGATCGCTATCGGAGAGGCTGCAAAGAAATTCGGAAACGGAAATGTTACATATACCACACGTCTTACTGTGGAAGTTCAGGGGATCCCTTATGAGAAGATCGATGAATTCCGGGCCTTTATCCAGGAGGCAGGACTGGACACCGGCGGAACCGGCTCCAAGGTCCGCCCTGTAGTTTCCTGTAAAGGAACTACCTGCCAGTATGGACTGATCGATACTTTTGCTCTTTCTGAAGAGATCCATGAGAAGTTTTATGTAGGATATCACGGAGTAAAGCTGCCTCACAAATTTAAGATCGCTGTTGGCGGATGTCCAAATAACTGTGTAAAACCGAACTTAAATGACCTGGGTATTATCGGACAGATGATCCCCAATTATGATGAGGACCTCTGCAATGGTTGTAAAAAATGCGGCGTAGTCAAAGCCTGTCCGGTGGGAGCTGTGTCAGTTGTAGACGGTCTTATGGAGATCGACAAAGACAAATGCATCAACTGCGGAAGATGTATCGGAAGCTGCCATTTTGACGCTATTGAAGACGGAACTAACGGATATAAGGTTTATATCGGTGGAAGATGGGGCAAGAAGATCGCCATGGGCAAGACTCTGAACAAGATCTTTACTTCTAAGGAAGAGATCATCAAGCTGGTGGAAAAAGCCATCCTTCTCTACAGAGAGCAGGGCAAGACCGGCGAACGTTTTGCAGAGACTGTAGAGAGACTGGGATTTGAAAATGTGGAAGCACAGCTGCTCTCAGATGATATCCTGGAGAGAAAACAGGAGATCCTGGAAGCGAAACTTCATGAGACCGGCGGAGCTACCTGTTAAAGTAAGGCAGAGAAAGTTGTCTGCAGACAGCGGAAAAGGACGGTTCTCCCGTTGACAAATGAAATACAGATTGCTATGATAAAGCAAAGTGAAGGAAGAGGGTATCTTAGGGAAAAGAGGCCCTCTTTTCCTTTGGAAAATTCAGAATACGGGAGGTATCAATATGAAGTTTACGAAGATGCAGGGAATCGGGAATGACTATGTTTATGTAAACTGTTTTACAGAGAAAATAGACAATCCTTCAGAAGTGGCTATAAAGGTCAGCGACCGGCATTTCGGTATCGGATCCGACGGCCTGATCCTGATCAAACCATCAGAAAAAGCAGACTTTGAGATGGAGATGTACAATGCGGACGGCAGCCAGGGAGCTATGTGCGGCAATGGCATCCGCTGTGTGGCCAAGTATGTCTATGATTATGGGCTCACTGATAAGACCAGTATCTCAGTAGACACCAAAAGCGGTGTGAAATATCTGGAGCTGACTGTGAAAGATGGAAAGGTGAAGGAAGTCCGGGTAAATATGGGATCCCCTATCCTGGAAACAGAGAAGATCCCTATGATCTATCCAAAAAGTCCGGTGATCAGCCAGCCTTTGAACGTAAATCAGGAAATCTATGAGGTGACAGCGGTTTCCATGGGAAATCCTCACGCAGTAGTTTATGTGGAGGATGTAAAAAATCTGAAGATCGAGGAGATCGGTCCCTGGTTTGAAAAAAGCAAGGCTTTTCCGGAAAGTGTAAATACGGAATTTGTCCGCGTGATAGACAGACATACGGTGGAAATGCGTGTCTGGGAGAGAGGCAGCGGGGAGACTCTGGCCTGCGGCACAGGAGCCTGTGCAGTGACTGTGGCCAGTGTGCTGAACGGTTATACAGATGAAGAAGTAACCGTACATCTTTTAGGCGGCGATCTGAAAATATTCTGGGACAGAAAGGAGAACCTGGTGTATATGACCGGCCCGGCAGAGGTGGTCTTTGACGGGGAGATTACACTGTAAGGATATAAAGAACTTAAGATGACATTCATAAAAAAGAACATGAGTATAGAAGACAGAAGATTTTACAAAGACGTATTTCGTCTGGTCATGCCTATGGCGGTACAGAATCTGATCAATGTGGGAGTTACTTCTACAGACGTGATCATGCTGGGAAGAGTGGGAGAGACTGCTCTTTCCGGCGTTTCTTTGGCTAATCAGGTATATTTTATCCTCAGCCTGCTGTTTTTCGGGCTGACCTCCGGGGCCTGTGTGCTGACTGCCCAGTACTGGGGGAAAAAGGATACCAGGACTATAGAAAAAGTAATGGGAATGTCTTTCCGTATTTCTATCGCTGCAGGTATCGTATTTGCAGTGGGAGCGATTTTCTTTCCCCAGTATCTCATGCTGATCTTTACTTCAGATCCGGCGATTATCGCAGAAGGGGTTTCTTACCTGAAAATTGTAGGCTTTTCTTATATTTTGTCGGCTTTTACTAACGTGTACCTGAATATTATCCGGAGTATTGAGCGGGTAGTGATCGCTACCGTGGTTTATGGGGTTTCTCTTTGTGCAAATATTATTTTAAACTCCATCTTTATTTTCGGACTTTTGGGATGTCCGGCTATGGGCTCCGCGGGAGCCGCCCTAGGAACCTTGCTTTCCAGGGCTATTGAGGTTATCATAGTAGTGTATTACGCACAGAAAAAGAATGATGTGGTAAAGATCCATATCCGGGATTTCTTTGTGAGAGATAAGGCTTTGGGAAGAGACTTCTTTACCTATGCTTTTCCGGTACTTTTAAACGAGTTTGCCTGGGGAGCGGGAATGGCAGCCATCTCTGCCATTGTAGGACATCTGGGAAGTGCTGCGGTAGCGGCCCATTCAGTAACCCAGGTGTGCAGACAGCTGTCTATGGTCATTGGTTTCGGTATCTCCAGTGCTACAGCCATTATGATCGGCAAGGCCATTGGAGAGAAGAAAGAAGATCTGGCCAGAGAGTATGGGCAGCGTTTTGTGAAACTTTCCATTATCTGCGGCATCGGCGGAGCTGTGGTGATCCTGGCGATCTCGCCTTTGCTGCCTCTGTTCCTGAAACTGACCCCGCTGGCAAAAAGTTATCTGTCTGCCATGATGGTGATCATGTCCTATTATGTGATCGGTCAGTCTTTAAACAGCACCATTGTAGTAGGGGTGCTCCGGGCAGGGGGAGATACCAGGTTCGGACTTTTTCTGGATGTGGGAGTTATGTGGCTCTGCTCTATTGTGGGAGCGGCAGTAGGAGCCTTTGTCATAGGAATCCCCATGCCGTGGGTCTATATCCTGCTGTGCAGCGACGAGGTGATCAAGATTCCTTTCTCCCTCTGGAGATATAAGAGCTATCGCTGGCTGCGGAATGTAACCAGATAAAAGGACACAAAAGATAGGAGATGTTGGCTGGATGAAATTAAATGAGACACCTATTGAGAAAGATTTCCGGGTGGCAGATGTCCGGGAAGATGAAAAGATCCTCCGCCGTCTGGAGGCCCTTGGGATCCTGGAGGGGACCAGAGTCCGGGTGCTGAACCGTAAACGAAATGGAGCCACCATTATCAAGGTGCGGGGAAGCCGCTGGGCTCTTGGAAACGATATTGCCCAGGGGATAGAAGTGGAGGAACTGACAGATGAAAAGTGAGATACGTGTAGGATTTGCGGGAAACCCCAATTGCGGAAAGACCACCCTTTTCAACGCCTATACAGGAGCCAATCTGAAGGTGGCAAACTGGCCGGGGGTTACGGTAGAGAAAAAAGAAGGGGAGACCGAATATAAAGGCAGAAAAATGCGGCTGATCGATCTTCCGGGAATTTATAGTCTGACGTCTTATTCCATGGAGGAAAAGGTTTCCAGAAAAGTGATCCTGGGAGATGAAGTGGATATTATCGTGGATGTGGTAGACGCCTCAGCCCTGGAACGGAATCTGTACCTTACTCTTCAGCTTCTGGAGCTTGGAAAACCGGTGGTAGTGGCGTTGAACATGATGGATATTGTGGAAGAAAGAGGTATGGAGATCGATCTTCACCGTCTTCCCGAGCTGCTGGGAAACATTCCCGTGGTGCCGGTTTCCGCAAGAAAACGCACCGGTCTGGATGTGCTTCTCCATGCGGTAGAACATCATTATGAAGAGCAGACAGCGGATCCGGTAGTGAAATATTCTCCGGAGATCGAGGAAAAGATCGAAGAGATCAGCGGCCGGATACAGAAACAGTATCCGGAAAGCAGAAATCTCCGGTGGCACAGTATCAAGATACTGGAAAATGATGAACAGATCATCGAAGAACAGCCGGTGGATATTTCAGATATTGCGGATAAGAATTATGAGAAACAGATCATTAATGAAAAGTATAATTATATTGAAGAGATCATAGAGGAATGTGTATTCTATAAAGGAAACCGTCAGTCTATGACAGAAAAAGCGGATAGGATCCTGACCCATCCGGTGGCGGGAGTTCCGGTGTTTTTGTGTATCATGGCGCTGGTATTTTTCCTGACCTTTACAGTGGGAGACGCTATTAAAGGCTGGTTTGAGATCGGACTGGACTGGGCTTTTGGCGCGGCCAGAACAGCGCTTACAGCCATTGGCGCTTCTGATTGGGTCTGTTCACTGGTGGTGGACGGTATCATGTCCGGAGTAGGAGGAATCCTTACTTTCCTTCCCAATATCTTTATCCTGTTCCTGGCCCTGGCTTTCCTGGAGGACAGCGGATACATGGCAAGAGTGGCTTATGTTATGGACGGGATCATGGGAAAGGTAGGCCTTTCCGGTAAGGCATTTCTGCCTATGGTGCTGGGCTTCGGCTGTACAGTGCCGGCGGTAATGGCTTCCAGGACCCTGGAAAATGAGGAGGACAGGAAGAAGACCATTCTTCTTACACCATTTATGTCCTGCTCTGCACGGCTTCCTATTTATGTGCTGTTTGCCAGTGTGTTTTTCGGAAAATTTGCAATGATCGTAGCCTTTTCCCTCTACGCCCTGGGTCTGATCGTAGCCATTTTACTGGCCCTGATCATCGGTAAGGTGTGGAAGACAGACACGAAGGTGCCTCTGTTGATCGAACTGCCGGATTATAAGGTGCCGAATCCCAGGACTATCCGGATCTATGTATGGGAAAAAGTAAAGGATTATCTGACAAAAGCAGGAACAACGATCTTTGTGGCTTCTATTGTGATCTGGTTTATCCTGAACTATAACTTCCAGGGTATGACCAGTGATGTGACCACAAGCTTTGGGGCTATGATCGGTAAGGTCCTGGCTCCGGTGCTGGTACCGGCGGGACTGGGCGCATGGCAGATCGTGGTGGCCCTGATCTCAGGACTTTCCGCGAAAGAAGTGGTAATTTCCAGCTTCTCCGTACTTTACGGCGTGAACAACATTAGTTCACCGGAAGGAATGGCAACTCTTTCCGGCGCTCTGGGAGCCATTGGTTTCGGACCGCTGAACGCTTATGCACTGATGGTGTTCTGTCTGCTGTATACTCCCTGTGTGGCAACTCTTGCCACCATCAGGAAGGAGACCCATTCTACGTCCTGGACACTGAAAATGGTGGTATTCCAGCTGCTTCTGGCCTATGTGGCGGCTGTGCTGGTATTCCAGATCGGAAGTCTTTTCTAAGTAAACAAAAGGAGAACAAACATGGATATTCTGCTTGCGGCAGTAAACGCAAAATATATTCATACAAACCTGGCAGTCTACAGCCTTCGGGCTTACTGCCGGGAATTCTCCCAGAGGATCTCTCTGAGAGAATATACCATTAACCAGGAAAAAGACCAGATATTGAAAGATATATACCACAGGGCCCCAGAGGTTCTGTGTTTTTCCTGTTATATCTGGAACATTTCTTATGTAAAAGAACTGATCCGGGATATCCGCAAGATCCTGCCGGATACTATTATCTGGACAGGAGGTCCGGAGGTATCTTACGATCCGGAAAATTTTCTTAAGGAAATGCCGGAAGTCTTCGGCGTTATGCTGGGGGAAGGAGAGGAGACTTTCCGGAGACTGGCAGAACATTATGTGAAGCAAAAAGAGGAAGAGGGATTGTACAAGATTCCCGGGATATGTTTCCGGGGAAAAGAGGGAACCGTAAATTCCGGCTTTCCGGAAGTCCTGGATATGGACCGGCTGGTATTCCCTTATGAGGATCTTTCTTCCTTTTCTCATAAGATCCTTTATTACGAGAGCAGCAGAGGCTGTCCTTTTTCCTGCAGCTACTGCCTGTCCTCAGTAGACAAAAAACTCCGATTTAAAAGCCTGGATCTGGTGAAAAAGGAACTGAAGGTTTTCCTGGAGGCCAAAGTTCCTCAGGTGAAATTTGTGGACAGAACTTTTAACTGCCGGGAGCGCCATGCTCTTGAAATCTGGCAGTATATCCAGGACCATGATAATGGGGTGACCAACTTTCATTTTGAGATCGGCGCAGATCTTCTCACAGAGAAGGAGATCGCTCTGATCCGTACTATGCGTCCGGGGCTGATCCAGCTGGAGATCGGCGTCCAGTCTACGAATGAGAAGACTCTGAAAGAGATCCGCAGATATGCTTCTTTTGAGAAGATCGCTGCTAAAGTTCAGGCTGTTCATGAGGGTGGGAATATCCACCAGCATCTGGATCTGATCGCCGGTCTTCCCTGGGAGGATTACACCAGTTTTGCCAGGTCTTTTAACCAGGTATATGCCCTGGCGCCTCAGCAGCTCCAGCTGGGTTTCCTGAAAGTGCTGAAGGGATCTTATATGCATGAGAAAGCCGGAGATTACGGCTGTCTGTATAAAGACAAGGAACCCTATGAGGTTTTAAAGACCCGATGGCTTTCCTACGGGGACATTATCCGGCTGAAGAGTGTAGAGGAAATGGTGGAGATCTATTATAACAGCGGACAGTTTTCCCATACTGTGGAAGCTGTGGTAAGAGAGTTTCCTGATGCATTTACTTTTTATGAGGCTTTGGGAGCTTTTTATGAGGAGAAAGGCTATGACACCCTGTCTCATTCCAGGATCCGCAGATATGAGATCCTTCTGGAATTCCTGGAAGAAAGAGGAACAGATTCTCTGGAATTTTATAAGGAGCTGATGATCTTTGACCTTTATGCCAGAGAGAATATGAAGACCAGACCTTCCTGGGCGGCAAAAAGAGATCCTTATAAGGAGAAGATCCAGGCTTTTTATGAGGGAGAGAAAGAAAATCCACGATACCTTACAGGGTACGAACAGTTTACTTCACGGCAGATGGAGAAGATGACCCACCTGGAAATCTTTACCTGGGATGTGCTGGAAGGAAAGAAGGAACAGGGATTTTATCCGGTGCTGTTTGATTATCAGAAACGAGATCCCCTTACTAATGACGGGCTGGCCTGTCAGGTGGAACTTTAGAAAGCAGGTGAAAAATGGCTTCAAAAAGAACGAAAGAGATCCTGGAAAAACTGGACCAGGTTTATACCAGAGAATATAAATGTTATCTGAATTATGAGACTCCGGAGCAGCTTCTTGTGGCTACTATGCTCAGCGCCCAGTGCACTGATGCCCGGGTAAATGTGGTGACCAAGGATCTGTTTAAGAAATATCCGGATATGGAGGCTTTTGCCAAAGCAGATCTGGAAGAACTGGAGCAGGATATCAAGCCTACAGGGTTTTATCACAACAAGGCGAAAAATATCATCGGCTGCGCCAGAAAGATCTGCCTGGAATTCGGCGGGAAAGTCCCCAAAAGCCTGGAGGATCTGGTAAGCCTTCCCGGAGTGGGAAGAAAAACTGCCAATGTGATCCGGGGGAATATTTTTCATGAACCCAGCGTAGTAGTAGATACCCATGTAAAAAGGATTTCCAGACGGCTGGGCCTTACCAAAGAGACCGATCCGGAAAAGATCGAGCAGGACCTGATGAAGGTGCTTCCAAAGGATCACTGGATCCTTTACAATATACAGATCATCACCTTTGGCCGTCAGATCTGCTTTGCCAGATCTCCAAAATGTGAGGAGTGTTTTCTGACAAACTACTGTACAGAGTATAAGGCCCTTCATCAAAGAAAGAAAAGCGGGAAATAACTATGAGAGAATATGTATCTCTGGACCTGGAGACCACAGGTCTGGAACCGAAGAAAGACAGGATCATTGAGATCGGAGCGGCGAAGATCAGAGACGGGGAGGTGCAGGAAACCTACAGTCTCCTGGTGGATCCCCGGATAAAGATCCCGGAAAGGATCACAGACCTTACCGGAATCAATGATCAGATGGTAGAAGGACAGCCCTTTGTGGAGGAGGCAGTAAAGGGACTGCTGGAATTCTGCGAAGAACTGCCTCTTCTGGGGCATAATCTGATGTTTGACTACAGTTTTGTAAAGCACAGTGCGGTGAATATGGGGATGCCCTTTGAAAAACAGGGAATGGATACCTTAAAGATCGCCAGGGTCCTTCTCCCGGATCTGGAGAGCAGAAGCCTTCAGAGCCTGCGGCAGTACTATCAGATCCCCCAGCAGGAGGCACACAGAGCTCTGGAAGATGCTCTCACCACTTTCCGTCTTTATGAAAGACTGCGGACAGAGTTTGTGGAAAAGTCTCCGGAACTGTTTGAACCTAAAACCCTGATCTATAAGGTGAAACGCCAGAGCCCCATTACGCCGGCACAAAAACGTTACTTGCAGGATCTGGTAAAATATCATAGAATAAACCTTGATGTAGAGCCGGAGAGTCTGACAAAAAATGAAGCTTCCCGGCTGATCGACAGGATCTTGGGAACTTATGGAAAGATTGTGAGGTAGAGAATATGAAAAACAGGAAAGATTCGAAAAAACAGCAGATTTTTGCGGCTGTACTGGCGATCATTATTGTACTGGCTATGGTCGTGCCTCTGGCGGCATATGCGTTATAAGAAAAAGCGATGGGTTTTTGTAACCTTTGATCGGAGGTTTGGAAGATGAAGATTGGAAAATTACCGGAACCTATGCTGATACGTTCCGTTTTGAAAGAAGTAGGACACAGAAGAGACGAGGTGCTGGTAGGCCCTGCGGTAGGTCAGGACTGTGCGGTAGTGGAGCTGGGAGAAGGAGAGGTTTTTGTCCTTTCCTCAGATCCCATAACAGGTACTACCAAAGATATCGGCAGGCACAGCGTCCATGTAACTGCCAATGATCTGGCAGCTTCCGGCGCAGATCCTCTGGGGATCATGCTGACCATTCTCCTTACTCCGGATACCCAGGAGGGAGAATTGAAAGAAATGATGCGGGGGGTGGAAGGCGCCTGCAAAGAGCTGAACATGGAAGTAATGGGCGGCCATACAGAGATCACCCAGGTAGTAAAGCAGCCTCTGATCTCTCTTACGGGAGTGGGAAAAATGAAGAAGGAAAATATCCTAACCACAGCTTCTGTAAAGCCGGGACAGGATATCCTGATCACTAAATGGATCGGCCTGGAAGGAACCTCTGTGGCGGCAAAAGAAAAGGAAGAGGAGCTTTTGAAAAAGTTTGCCCCTTCTTTTGTGGAGACAGCCAAGAATTTTGACCAGTACCTGTCTGTGGTCCCCGAGGCGAAGATCGCCAGGGAGTGGAGTATTTCCGCCATGCATGATATTACAGAAGGAGGCGTCTTTGGTGCCCTCTGGGAAATGGGAAGCGGTTCCGGAGTGGGACTGGATATTGATCTGAAGAAGATCCCTATCCGTCAGGAGACTGTGGAGGTATGCGAGGCCCTGGGTCTGAACCCCTATATCCTTATGTCCAGCGGTTCTATGATGATCGCCGCAGACGACGGATACGGTCTGGCAGAGAAGCTGAAACAGGCAGGGATCCCTGCTTCTGTAGTGGGAAAAGCTACTTCAGGAAATGAACGGATCTTAAGAAACGGAGAGGATACCAGATATCTGGATAAGCCTCAGAGCGATGAGCTGTACAAAATCTATCAGTAACAGAGGAAGAGAAAATGGCAAAGCTGAATATTGTATTATATGAGCCGGAGATTCCCTCAAATACAGGGAATATCGGAAGGACCTGCGTGGCTACAGGAACCCGGCTCCACCTTATCGAGCCTTTGGGATTCAGGCTTAATGAAAAGGCTATTAAGAGAGCGGGCATGGATTACTGGAAAGACCTGGATGTGACCACTTATCTGAATTACCAGGATTTCCTGGAGAAGAATCCCGGGGCAAAGATCTACATGGCTACTACAAAGGCCCCTCAGGTCTATACAGAGGTCCATTATGAAGAGGACTGCTATATTATGTTCGGAAAGGAAAGTGCCGGGATCCCCGAGGAGATCCTGCTGGAAAACCAGGAAACGGCTATACGGATCCCTATGATCGGAGACATCCGGTCTCTGAATCTGAGCAATTCCGTTGCCATCGTCCTCTACGAGGCCCTGCGGCAGAATCACTTCGATCACATGCAGTTAGAAGGACATCTGACAAAATATCAGTGGAAATAAACAATGGGGGATGTCGCATTAATCAAAATCGAGAATATGATTAATGCGACATCCCCTTGTTTTTTGTGCGATACGCCCGGCAAGTGCCTGCCGTGCTTGCACGGGCAGACATTTGCCGGGCAACGGACAGCGACAGGCTTTGCCTGGAGCTGCCCGCAGCATCGCAGCGGATAGGGAAGGACTCTTCCCTATCCGATTGTCAGGATTCTTTCTCGGGGCTTTTTGCCAGGGTGAAGATAAACTCTGTGCCTACCCCTTCTGTACTGATCACATTGATATTCTGGTTGTGGGCGTTGATGATCTCTTTTACGATAGAGAGCCCCAGGCCTGTGCCTTTCCGGTCTTTTCCTCTGGAAGAGTCGATCTTGTAGAAACGGTCCCAGATTTTGGGAAGATTGGCTTTGGCGATCCCGCAGCCCATGTCTTTTACAGAGACAAAAACAGTTTCGTGTTTCAGAGAAGATTCGATCTTGATCACGGAATCCTCCGGACTGAACTTAATAGCGTTGTCAATAAGGTTGTAAAGCACCTGTTGGATCTGGACCATGTCTGCGTGGACGAAAAGGGTCTGTCCTGTAAGGAGCAGTTCAATGGAGATCCTCCGGTCTCTGCAGGTCCCTTCAAAGGTAGCGGCAGTGGTTTTGATCACATTGTTGATATCAAAATCTGAGTAGTCCAGATGACGGCCTTTCTGATCCAGGTTATTCAGAGTCAGAAGACTTTCTGTCAGCTTATAAAGCCGGTCGGTCTCAAACACTACGATCTTCAGATACTTTTCCTGAAGTTCAGGCGGAATGGTACCGTCCAGAATGGCTTCTGTGTACCCTTTAATAGAGGTCAGAGGGGAACGGAAGTCGTGGGAAACATTGGCAATAAATTTCCGCTGATAACTGCCGGTCATATCCAGTTCGTCAGACATATAATTCAGAGTCAGGGCCAGATAGCCCAGTTCATCTTCTTTATCCAGAGGTATGTTATATTTCAGATTCCCGGAGGCAAAGGCATCTGCCCCCTCAATGATCTTTTTCAGAGGCCGGTAGATCATAAAGGAGAATACCGGAATGATCATAGCCAGAACAGCCAGAAAAATGAAAAACAGAATGTAGATGATGTTCAGGATGTCATCCCGTTCTTCGTATATCACAGACATGGGAAGATGGATGGCCACATATCCCTCTACCCGCATATTTACGGTAACCGGTACCATGACGCTTAATTGTTCCTGGGAGAATTCGTCAAAGAAAAATCCGGTCTGGTAGTAGGAACCGCTGGCGGTTCCCGGATTGAAGTCCTCGATCCTGGGATAATCTTCTGTATACATAGGCTCTGCTGTGTTCATAAGGATCTCTCCCTGAGGGCTGATCAGCCAGATGGAACAATTCTGGTAGGAAGCTACTGTGCATAGATTCTGGTAAGTGTCCTCCGGAGAGAGGGTTTCCCGGTAATATTTTGTGGCCCTGTTAGAGGCGATGTCTGTGGCTTCCCGGTAAAGCTGATTACTGTATACCGATTCTACATGATGTTCTGCCATGGAACTGCCTGCAAGGGCCACGATGAAAAAGCCAATGAAACCCAGTATAAAAAATGCCAGGACAAATTTTATATACAGGTATTTTTTCATCTGTTCTTTACCTCAAATTTATAGCCGATCCCCCAGACTGTGGCAATAGACCAGGCGGGGTGATCTTTGATCTTTTCTCTGAGACGCTTGATGTGAACGTCTACCGTTCTGGTATCCCCGATGTATTCATATCCCCAGATATGGTCCAGAAGCTGTTCTCTGGTAAACACCTGATTGGGTGAGGATGCCAGGAAATAAAGGAGCTCCAGTTCCTTTGGAGGCATGTCGATCTGTTTCCCGTAATAGATTACGGAATAATTGGTCAGATTAATGGCCAGATCCGGATATTCCACGTATTTTCCGGCAGGCTGTGTTGCCGGGGCCACTGTAGGCTGATACCTGCGGAGTACGGCTTTTACCCGGGCAACCAGTTCTTTGGAGTCGAAAGGCTTGATCATATAATCGTCTGCCCCCAGTTCCAGGCCCAGGACTTTATCGAAGATCTCTCCTTTGGCAGAGAGCATGATGATCGGCACGTTGGACTTGTGCCGGATCTCCCGGCACACCTGGTAGCCGTCCATCCCCGGGAGCATCAGATCCAGCAGGATCAGGTTAGGAGCAAAGGAGGCAAAGGCTTTCAGAGCTTCCTCCCCGTCATTTACGATCCTGGTGTCATAGCATTCTTTGGTAAGATACAGAGAGATCAGCTCTGCAATGTTATTGTCGTCATCTACAATTAAGATTTTCTGTTTTACAGCCATGTATATCCCCCTTACTTTTTAAATTCCACAATAGTAACTCCGGCATCGCCTTCGCCGAATTCCGCCAGATGGAAGTTGTCTACATATTTCAGTCGTTTCAGATAATTGTGAATGCCTTTTCGCAGGGCGCCGGTACCTTTTCCATGGACGATCCGGACGCTGCTTAAGTGGGCCAGATAGGCGTCGTCCAGATATTTATCCAGCTCTCCGATGGCTTCGTCTACAGTTTTTCCTAAAAGATTGATCTCTGTCCTTACAGAAGCGGATTTATTCATACGGATCTTTCCTGCTCCGGTTCTCTGAAGAGAAGGTCCGGTGATCACAGGCTCATCAATGAGTTCCAGATCAGAAAGAGATACCTTTGACCGAAGGATCCCCATCTGCACATAGACCATACCTTTGGCATCCGGCTTGGAGCTGATGGTTCCCTTCACATTCAGGCTTAATACCCGGACACTGTCACCCAGGGAAACATCTTTGGCAGTGAGGGTGGATTTCTTTTTCGCCGGAGTTTTCAGCGCGATTTTCTTTCCGGCAGAGTCTGCTTTTTTCCGAAGCTTGTCTCTTTGCGCTTCCAGTTCCTTGGCACTTAAAGTTTCTTTTCCGGCCTTATTAAAGATCTTCATAGTCTGATCTGCGTATTCTTTAGCGTCCCGGAGGATCCGGTAAGCCTCTTCATTGGCATTTCGCAGGATCTTGTCTTTCTGTTGATCCAGTTTATCCTGTTTTGCCTTTAACTGGGCCTTTAATTCTTTGATCTCTTCTTTGTATTTTTCAATTTCTTCCTGCTCGGACTCGATAGTCTTCCGGCTTTCCTCCAGAGAGGAGAGAACATCCTCGAAGGATTCGTCTTCCTGACTGATCTGTTCTTTGGCCTTGTCGATAATGAAATCCGGCAGCCCCAGCTTGCTGGAAATGGCAAAAGCATTACTTTTTCCAGGGATACCGATGAGAAGCCGGTAGGTAGGCCGAAGAGTTTCTACATCAAATTCGCAGGAAGCATTTTCTACTCCCGGGGTGGAAAGGGCATAGA